>Ga0208640_1000300_pt1 | contig 22481 bp, 21 predicted proteins | sample ETNtaG_23_FD_185774 | JGI IMG/M metagenome (GOLD analysis project Ga0208640, IMG submission 185774) | Marine microbial and viral communities from oxygen minimum zone, Eastern Pacific Ocean - ETNP201310SV72 (SPAdes) (version 2) | ecosystem: Environmental > Aquatic > Marine > Oceanic ... | reverse complement strand
TAAGAGCTCCGATAATTACAAGAGCCCAAACCATCATTCGGTAACCAAAAATATTTTTCCTTGCATGAACTGAGATAAGATCAGAAACAATTCCGAACGCAGGCAAGGCTACGATATAAACTTCAGGATGACCAAAAAACCAGAACAGATGCTGGAATAATATTGGACTACCTCCTTCTGTCTGAAGCAATTCGCCCATTGAAACTGAGACTGGCATAAAAAAACTTGTTCCAAGCACAGCATCAAGTAATAACATTATGCCGCCGACTAAAAGAGCTGGAAAAGCTAATAGTGCCAAGATGGTAGCTACAAAAATTCCCCAAATACTCAGTGGCAATCTCATTAAAGTCATACCACGAGTTCTGGCTTGTAAAACTGTAATTACATAGTTTAAACCACCCATTGTAAAACCAATTACGAAGAGAACTAGTGATACCAACATCAATACTATTCCCCATAAATTTCCTGGTGTACCTGCCGTAATTGCCTGAGGAGGATATAAAGTCCATCCAGCTCCTGTAGGTCCGCCGGGAACAAAAAAGCTTGCTACTAAAACTAAAACAGCTAATACGAACACCCAAAAACTCAGCATGTTCACATAAGGAAAAACCATATCTCTGGCTCCGCACATCAGCGGAATAAGAAGATTGCCAAAACCTCCCAAAAATAATGCGGTAAGAAAGAATACCACCATAATCATTCCATGCATGGTGATAAATTGATAATAGACAGAAGCATCAAGCAGAGAAAGATTTGGAAAAGCAAGTTGGAGTCTCATCAGTAATGAAAGCGCCAATCCCACCAAAGCAATTGCAGTTGCAACGCAAGTATACTGAATTCCAATATATTTTGCGTCTTGCGAAAATACATATGTCGTCCACCAACTTTTTGAATGATAAAGTTCTTGTTCTGGTCTTTCAGCTACCGGAGCATAATCAATTGGTGGAACAGACGTACCTGACGCTGCCATATCTGCCTTAGCTTCTATTTTATAATCAAACTCATCAGGCATTTTTTTTACCTTTTTTTATAGTTAAATTCATTTTTTATTTTCCGCTAGTTGTATTGTTCTGTTTTGAGCTAGAGCATTTTCAAAAGTTATTTGTTGTGCTAACCAATTAGAGTAGTCTCTTTCTTCTTCTACTAAAACAGTTCCGAGCATTGCATAGTGGCCGGTACCACAAAGTTCGGCACAAAGAATTTCATATTCTCCCGTTTTGGTGGGGGTAAGCCAATAGAAAGTAATCATGCCTGGAACCATATCCATTTTTGCTCTAAACTCTGGAACGTAAAAGTTATGGAGAACATCTATAGAGCGTAATAGTAACTTTACGGGTTTATCGATCTGTAAATGAAGATCTGCGTCCTGAACCATTATGTCATCTTTGCTATTTGAATCATTCAAATCCAGTCCGTAAGGATTATTGTCTGATATGTTTTTAATATCAGTTTTCCCCAAAATACCGTCTTCACCAGGTAGTCTATAATTCCAGCCCCATTGATAACCCACAACTTCAACCTCAACAGCATTTTTTGGCACTGTTACAAAATCTTTCCAAACGATAAGTCCAGGCGCTAATAAAGCTACAACACCAATTGCTGTTAATAAAGTAAGTCTGAATTCTAATTTTTTATCTTCAGGTTTGTATTCCGCTTTTCTGTCTTTTTGATAACGATAACGCCATACACAATAAACCATGAATAGGCCGACCGCCATAAACACAGCTCCGGTAACCCAAAATGTAAGAATGAGTGTTTGATCCATGCTACCCCAATTTGACGCAACAGGTGTTAACCAGTAAGGACTCCAAAAATGAAATACGAGAGTTCCGACGACAACTAAAAACAATATAAATGCAACAAACATTGTTATGCTTTACCAATATTTTTAATAAAATTTGTAGGCACACTTTTAAATTTTTTTTTGATCTAAATCAAATCAATAATTGCAGATTTCTGTTGATTTTTATTGTTGGTAAATCTCTGTGTCAACTTGATGCAGTATTAAAATCAAGCAAAATTAAGGTGATAATTTATAATTGAGACAGCGGTTATAGCTGCTGTTTCGGCTCTTAAAATATTATTTGCTAAAGACATAGAGTGGGTCTGATTTAATTCAATTATTAATTGTCTCTCTGTTTCAGAAAAATCTCCTTCTGGACCGATAAGAACGCATATAGGACCTTCTATTTTTTTTGATAAAATATTTTTTAGGTTATTTTTATTACAGTTAATATCGCAAAAAATTAAGTATCCATTTTTTGGAAATTGAAATAAAAATTTTTTTAAAGGTTCTAAATTTTTTATTTCTGGTACAGAAATTCGGTTGGATTGTTCGCTAGATTCAACAATAATTTTTTTTATTCTTTCAATATTAATTTTTTTGACAATTGTTCTTTCCGATAAAATTGGAACAAATTTTTGAACACCTAATTCTGTTCCTTTTTGAATTAGAAAATTTAATGGATTTTGTTTAATAAGAGAAAAAGCAAGCCAAATATTTTTTTCATTATCTTTATTTCTCACTTTCTTTAATATTTTTATTCTAGTACCTTCTTTTTCATAACTTTCAATAATGGCATTCCATTCCCCCTGACTATTAAAAATTGATAAGCTATCCCCTATTTTTAATCTCATGACATCCTTTGCATAATGTGATTGATCTTTTGTCAGATGTGATATTAAATTGCTTTGAATTTTATTTGGAAAATATAATCTTGTTTTTGAAGACATGAAAAAAAATTTCCTAATATCGTTATTGATAATATTATTTTCATTAAACTATAATACTTTTGCAGAAACTATGAAAGATTTACCTTATCATCATCTACCAAACGGCACGTTCAGAAATCCCGAAGGCTCTCCTAAGATAGAGGATTTTGGTTTTAACTGGAGTTTTAAAGTATTCAATGAAGAAAAGAAAAAAATTAAAATTAATATTCCCCCTGATCATGTTATAGATAAAAAGAAAGTATTAGAAAATCTAAACAAATACAAAAATGATGACTATGTTGCTTGGATTGGACACGCAACATTTTTAATTAAACTTGGTAATACTACAATAATTACTGATCCTGTTTTTTCGAAAAATATGGGTCCATTAATTTTCGGACCAAAAAGATATGTTGATCCCGCTGTTGATCTAAAAGAAATACCAGAGGTAAATTTGTTTTTGTTAACTCACAATCATTATGATCATTTAGATTATAAAACAATAAAAAAATTTCCTTATAAAAAAGCAGATGTCCTAGCTCCTCTGAAGTTGGGAAGATATTTTACTAAAAATAAATTCGAAAAAGTAAAAGAAATGGATTGGTATGATCAAACAGTAATTAATGATTTGAAAATTACATTTGTGCCTGCCGTTCACTGGTCAAAAAGATCATTGACTGACACTAATAAAACTCTATGGGGAAGTTTTTTGATTGAATACAAAAATAAAAAAATATTTTTTGCTTGTGATACAGGCTATGGAAATATTTATAAAGAGCTTGGAAAAAAATATGGTCCTGTTGACTTAACTTTTATTAATATAGGAGCCTATAATTTTTACCCCATGTCGCCACGAAAAGATAAGTCTATTTATCATGCAAATCCTGAAGAGGCATTAAATATTGGCCAAGATTTAAAAAGCAAAAAAGTATTAGGTATGCATTGGGGAACTGCGATACTTTCTTTAGAAGATCCTTTTGAGCCATCAATCAGATTTAAAAACGCAACCAATATGTATGGTTATCATAGAGATGATGCTATTATATTTAAAATTGGTGAAGTTCGAAAATTAGAAGATTTATTATGAAAATAGAAAATATCAAAGCTTGTGTGTTTGATGCTTATGGAACTTTATTTGATATCAATTCTGCAGCGGCAAAATGTAAAGAAAAACTTGGTAGTCAATGGAAAAGTTTTGCAAATGCCTGGAGAGCAACACAGCTTGAATATACATGGCTCAGAAGTCTTATGAAAAAACACAAAAATTTTTGGGAAATTACTGAAGATTCTTTAGATCACACTATGGAAACATTTAAAATAAAAAAAGAGATGAGAGGTGAGTTATTAAACTTATATAAGAAACTTAACCTCTATCCTGAGGTCAAAGAATGTCTGGAAGGTTTGAAATCAAAAAAAATTAAGACAGCCATTTTATCGAATGGAACTCCAGATCTTTTGAAAGGATTAGTGGAAGGTAATAATATTCAAAAATATTTTGATGATATCATGTCTATTGAATCTGTTGGAGTATACAAACCAAATGCAAAAGTTTATGAAATACCAACTAAAAAATACAGTTGTAAGCCTGAAAATATTTGTTTTATGAGTTCAAACACCTGGGATGTTTCTGGCGGAGGAGTTTTTGGTTACAATGCGGTTTGGGTAAACAGGTTTAATAAAGTTTTTGATAAATTAAGCTACAAACCTCAGTTTGTTATCAATAATTTAAACCAATTGCTTGAAATAATATAATATTTAGAACAGAATCAATTCATGTCTACTAGAGAAGTAAAACAAATTGTTAAAGCAGTTCAAGATTATCACAACGGAAATTTTGTTCAAAAATGACTCGAATTGTAAAAATAGAAAAAACTGGAGGACCGGAAGTTTTAAAATTTGAAACAATCGAACTTGGTGAACCAAATCCAGATGAAGTATTGATTGAGCACAAAGCAATAGGACTAAATTTTATAGATATATATCATCGATCTGGTTTATATCCTCTTGAATTACCGTCGGGAATAGGAGGAGAAGGCTCAGGTATTATTAAAAAGATTGGATCAAAAGTTAAAGATTTTTCAGTTGGTGATCGTGTAGCTTATGCAGGCGTTCCACTTGGAGCTTATTCATCTGAAAGAAATTATCCAACAAAAAATTTGGTAAAAATACCTAACGATATCAGTTTTGATATTGCGGCTACTTTAATGACAAAAGGTTTAACTTCATACTATTTGCTCTACAAAACTTATCCCGTTTCAGCAAATGAGACAATTCTATTTCATGCCGCTGCAGGAGGTGTTGGGCAAATTTTTTGTCAATGGGCAAAAAGCTTAGGTTGTAAAGTTATTGGAACAGTTGGGTCTGTGGAAAAAATCAACTTGGCTAAAAAAAATGGTTGTGATTTTGTAATAAATTATTCTGAAGAAAATTTTCCAAAAAGAGTCTTGGAAATTACTAAAGGAAAAGGTGTTCCGGTTGTATTTGATGGTGTAGGTAAAAATACTTTTGAGGATTCAATCGAATGTTTAAAAACACGAGGCATGATGATCTCCTTCGGAAATTCATCAGGACCTGTTACAAATATTGATGTAAGAAGGATGATACAACCCAAAGGACTTTATTTTACAAGACCTGTTATGGGTCAATACTTAGGAACAAAGGATGAAATAAAAGAGGGAGCGGAAAAATTATTTGAAAAAATTCAAACAGGAAAAGTTAAAATAGAAATATTCAAAAAATACAAATTAGAAGATGCCATTCAAGCCCATAAAGACTTAGGAGCTAGAAAAATAATTGGCCCAGCTATTATTACTCCTTAATAATGGAAAAATTCCAAATATTTATTCAACTCACTAGGCTAAATAAACCTGTAGGTATCTTGCTATTATTTTGGCCCTGCGTATGGGGTCTCACACTTGCTTACTATTATAATAGAGAAACAATTCTATACCTAAAATATATAATATTATTTTTTTTAGGATCTGTTTTGATGAGAAGTGCTGGCTGCATTTTTAATGATATTGCAGATAGAGATTTTGATAAAAAAGTACAGAGAACAAAAAAAAGACCTATTGCCTCCGGAAAAATATCTGTTCTAAATGCCTCTTTTTATATAGCCTTACTTTGTTTGCTATCTTTGTTGATTTTATTGCAATTTAATTTTCTAACTGTGATACTTGGCTTGAGTTCGATGATCCTAGCGTTTACTTATCCTTTTATGAAACGGATTACTTACTGGCCTCAATTGTTTTTGGGGTTAACTTTTAACTGGGGAATAATTATGGGATGGACGTCAATAGCAAATGATATTTCTATTGAACCAATCATTTTGTATATAGCAGCCATATTTTGGACATTAGGTTATGACACGATTTACGGACTTCAAGACATGCACGATGATGAAATTATTGGCATTAAATCAACGTCGATTAAATTTAAAAATAACGTAAAAGTTTTTGTAGGAACTTGTTACAGCTTATATGTTCTTTTTATTTTAATATTATATTTTATGATGGAAATAGATAAATATCTTTTAGTATTATCAATATTCTTTATTCTATCTTTAATTTATCAAATAAAAATTTTCAAAGTTGAAAATTCAAAATCATGCCTCGATGCCTTCAAAATTAATAATTTAACTGGTTTTTTTGTTTTTATATTTACTTTTTCATTTATATTTTCATGAAATTGCCCGCTCTTAAAAAAATTTTATTTAGATTATTTAATAATTATATAATAGAACATCTTGGTAAAATAATAATTGCCCTTGTATTATCTTTCGGAGTTGCTGGGGGAACTGCGGCAATAGCCTGGTTGTTGGATCCCGCGATCAAAAAAATTTTTATTGAACAAAATAAAACGCTTACGTTTTTAATACCTGCGGCTATTGTTTTAGCTTTTGTTATTAAAGGATTGTCTTTATATTTTTCTAGAATTGCTTTAATCAAAGTAAGTCAAGAAATTACTAGAAAGCTTGGTGTAGAAATGACTTCCAGTATTTTGATATCTGATACTCATACGATAGATTCAAAGCATTCTGGCAAATATATTTCTCATTTTCTTTATGATGTAGGTATCGTGGCAAATATGGTTGGTACTGGAGTTTTAAATTTAATGAAAGACTCACTAACTTTAACTGTTTTAATTACCCTAATGTTTTACCAAAATTGGAAGCTTGCCTGTTTTGCGCTTATTATGATGCCGCTTGCAGTAATTGTTGCAAAATCTTTAGGAAAAAGACTTGGAAAAGTGACCACCGAAAGTGCAGAAGTTTCTGGAACATTATCTTCATTTTTGGGTGAAATGATCAAAGGATCAAGAATGATTAAAATATATCAACAAGAAAAATTTGAATTTGATAGATCGCGCAAAATATTACAGACCTATATGGAAAAGCAAATCAAGATGGCTTCCGTATTAATCAGAGCCACGCCGATCATGGAAATCTTAACAGGTTTTATGATTGCAGGATTTATTTATTATGCGGGCATACTGGTTTCAACGGGAGAAATTGAAATAAATAACTTTTTTTCCTTTTTAACCGCAATGATGTTGGCCTACCAACCAATAAGATCGTTGGCCACAATCAACATGCTTTTTTATCAAGGCGCGGCAGCTGCAGAAAGGGTCTTTAACATTATAGATACCAAAGTAGCTATAAAAGAACAAAAAAATTTACCAAATTTAAAAATTAATAAAGTAAATATAGAATTTAAAGATGTAAGTTTTGTTTATCCAAAAACGAACGATGAGGCTATAAAAGATATTAATATTTCAATAGAAGGTGGTAGCACTACTGCTCTTGTCGGTCATAGTGGAGCTGGAAAAAGTACAATCATAAACTTGCTTCCAAGATTTTACGATCCTCAAAAAGGTCAAATTTATATCGATGGACAAAACACTCGCGATGTTACTTTGTCATCCCTCAGAAAAAACATTTCTTTGGTTAGTCAGGACATAATATTGTTTGACGATACTGTTCGCGCAAATATAGCATATGCTAAGTCAGGTGCTTCTGAAGAAGAAATTATAAAAGCTTGTGATTTTGCTGCAGCTGTAGATTTTATTGATAACTTGCCACAATCATACGAAACAATGATCGGAGAAAATGGTGTTAGACTATCAGGAGGACAAAAACAAAGAATTTCAATAGCCAGAGCCATATTAAAAAACTCAAGCATTATTCTTTTGGATGAGGCAACTTCATCGCTAGATGCAGAATCAGAAGAAAAAGTGCAAAATGCAATTATAAATTTAACAAAAAATAAAACAACACTGGTTATCGCTCATAGATTGTCAACAATTATGAGAGCAAATAAAATTATTGTTGTTAACCAAGGAAGAATAGCAGAAATCGGCACTCATAATCATCTACTTAAAAATTCAATAATCTATAAAAATCTTTATAGCAAACAGTTAGCTGCGAACTAAGTTATGCTTTTTTGGTATAAATTTTTTACATACCTTTTTTACCCTTTGTCACATATATATTTATTTATTAGAAAAATAAAAAAAAAGGAACATTTCTTAAGATATAAAGAAAAATTATCACAAATAAACATACCTAGAAATGAAGGTTTTTTACTATGGTTTCACGTAGCCAGTGTTGGCGAGGCCATGAGTATTTTGCCTTTGATTGAAAATTTTGAAAAAGAAAAAAAGATTGATAAAATTCTTATAACAACAATTACTTTAAGTTCTGCAGAAGTATTACAAAAAAAATTTGCACAAAACAAAAAAATAGTTCATCAATTTTTACCTTTGGATATTCCAAAATTTACAAATAAATTTTTAAATCATTGGTCTCCTAATTTATCTATTTTTATCGATTCCGAAATTTGGCCAAATTTAATTTTCGATATTAAAAAAAGAAATATTCCATTGCTACTAGTAAATGCTAGAATAACGAAAAAAACTTTTTTAAGGTGGAAATTTGTAAGGAGTTTTGCATCAAAAATATTTGAAAAATTTGATTCGTGTTTGGTTTCTAACTATGAGACTGAAAAATATCTTCAAATCCTGGGAGCAAAAAATATTAAAAATTACGGAAATATAAAATTTACGAAAACAAAATTTAATTCAGAAAATAAATTAGACCCTGTTTTTTTAGAAAAAATAAAAAGCAGAAAAGTTTGGTGTGCGGCAAGTACTCATTCAACTGAAGAAATTTTTTGTGCAAAAATACACCTGGAACTTAAAAAAACCTACAATAATATTTTAACGATTATCATCCCTAGGCACATACATCGAATTGAACCAATCGTTAAAGAGTTGTCTAAACTAAACCTAAAGACTGCACTATATACTAATTTTATAGAAATGAGTGATGATGCTGACATATTGTTGATTAATGCATATGGCAAAGCCCTAAAATTTTATGAAATTTCAAAATGTGTTTTTCTTGGAAAATCAACTGTTAAATCTTTAATTGAAGATAGCGGTCAAAATCCTATTGAACCAGCTAGATATGGCTGCAAAATATTTCACGGCCCTAATGTAAGTAATTTTAAGGAAATTTATGAATTTCTAGGATCTTTAGGTGTAGCTAATAAAATATTTAGTTTTTCAGAATTGAGCCAATCTCTGGTTGAAGAGTTAAAGAACGAAAAAAAAGATAATGAAGAAACTATAAAAAAAATAGAAAATTATGGACAAAGTACACTTAATAATGTTCTCAAAGAAATAAAAACATATATTAATGATTAGAGATGAAATTTTTCAAACCTAAGTTTTGGGATAGGAATAAGATCTCATTTTTTTCAATTTTGCTTTTTCCAATTACTTTGCTAATTAAATTGTTAAGTTTTGTCAAAAAAATTACAACAAGAACGCGCAAATTTTCCATACCTATTATTTGCGTGGGCAATGTTTACTTGGGGGGAACGGGAAAGACTCCGTTATGCATAGAAATATTTATTATACTAAAAAATTTAAATAAAAACCCTGTCTTTATTAGAAAAAAATATAGTTCTTTTCAAGATGAAACAAACCTACAAAAACAAGTGGGGCCACTTTATGAAAGCAAGAAAAGAATAGATGCTTTAAATAAAGCTATTTATAATAAGGCTGATATAGCTATTCTCGATGACGGTTTTCAAGATTTCTCTATAAAAAAAGATTTATCCATTGTTTGTTTCAACGAAAAACAGTGGATTGGAAATGGTTTAGTAATTCCTTCTGGTCCATTAAGAGAAGACCTGTCTGCTTTAAATAGAGCAAACTGGGTTGTAATAAATGGAAAAAAAAATACAAATATTGAAAATGAAATATTAAAAAAAGATAAAACGATAAAAATTTTTTATACAAAATATAAAGCTCAAAATATCAACGAATTTAAAAATGAAAAAGTGGTATGTTTTGCTGGAATAGCTAACCCGGATAGTTTTTTTAATTTATTAAAAGATAATAATATCAATATATTAGAAAAAATAAGTTTTCCTGATCACTATAATTATTCTGATAATGAGTTAGAAAATTTGGTTAATAAAGCAAAAGAAAATAACGCTACCTTATTAACAACTGAAAAAGATTTTTTTAGAATTGAAGAAAATCATAGAAAAAATATTAAACATCTAAAAATAAAAGTTGAAATAGAAAATAAAAAACAATTTATTGAAGAGATTAATAAAATTATATGAAAATTATTAAATACTTTTTCGAATTTGTAATCATAATTTCTTTATTTTGTATCTTTAAAATAATAGGTTTAAGAAATGCTTCAAGCCTTGGAAGTATTTTAGGTAAACTTATTGGTCCATCATTTAGGTCAAAAAAAATTATTAAAGAAAATATAAAAACTGGATTAGGTGAAATAGATAAGCAAAAAGAATCTGAGATCATTAATGATATGTGGTCAAACATTGGAAGAACTTTTGCTGAATATGTTTTTTTAAAAGATTTTAAGTTTAATAGAACAAATTTTGACCATATGAAGATTAACGGCACGAACCACCTTGATGAAATTAAGAAAAATAATGAACCAGTAATTTTTTATTCGGCCCACTTTGCAAATTTTGAGCTAATGGCTATGGAGTTAGATAAATTTGGAATTAAATGTGCTGCAATTTATAGACCATTAAATAATTATTTTTTAAATCCATTAATGGAATATCTAAGAATGAAATATATTTGCCCTAACCAAATCCCTAAAGGAAGAATGGGTATGAGAGAAATAATTAGCAAAGTTAAAGATGGTTACAGTATAGCTCTAATGGTAGACCAGCGTGTTAGTGAAGGACCTAGAACTCATTTTTTTAATAAACCTGCTCACACTACAACTATACCTGCGCAACTAGCTTTAAAGTATGATTGTAAATTAGTACCTATTTCTTTGGAAAGAAAAGAAGGTCCTAATTTTGAAATGACAATTCATGAACCTTATAAAATTGAAAAAACAGGTAATGATGAAGAAGATACAAAAAATATTACACTTAAAATTAATCGTATTATTGAAAAAATGATACTTGAAAACCCAAAGCAATGGATTTGGTCACATAATAGGTGGAAATAATGATTGATTTAAAAAGAAATTCTAAAGGTGAGTTTGTAGAAGCTACTGGATTAAACTCTCAAGCTTGGCGGATTTATAAACCAAATCAAAAAAAAGATTTTCCAATCAGTCGCAGCGGATTTGAAGATTTTAAAAAATGTCCTAGATGTTTTTATTTAAAAATTGTTAAAGGTTTCCAAGAACCTGGTATGCCACAATTCAAATTAAATGAATTAACAGATACACTTTTAAAAAAAGAATTTGATCAATGTAGAAAGGATCAAAAACCTCATCGAAAATTTATTGAAAAAGGACTCGATCATATAGTTCCCTATGATGCTGGACTAACTATAATTAAAAATAGCAAAGGAGAGGAAAAAAAACTACCATTAATTGATGTTTGGAGGGACGCTAAGCATCATGGTCTTAAGCGTAGGTTTAAAGATACAAATATAATTTTAAGAGGTGGTATTGATGATGTTTGGTTTAATAAAAAAACTAAAGAACTTATAGTTGTCGATTATAAATCTCAAGCTAGCTCTAAAGAAGTTTCGCAGGATACATATTTTCCAAAAGGTGGTTTTCACGATAGTTATAAAACTCAGTTAAATTTTTATGCTTATTTAATAAAAGGATTGAATTTAAAGTACAAAATATCTGACGATAGTTATTTATACGTAGTTAATGGTTTAGAAGTAGAAAAAGGATTTAATGGAAAAATTATATTTTCTGAAACTTTAATACATCATAGAGTAGAAACAGATTATTTGGATGGAGAAATTCAAGAAATGATCAATACAATTAATTCGAATAAAATACCAACATCAAATAAAAGCTGCAAAAATTGCGCCTATTCAAGACAAAGATCAGTGATTGATACTTTGTAAAAATAAACTAAAAATCTTAAATTCTTAATATTTAATATCAAGTACAGTTGCTGGATCTAATCGCACTTGAAACCAATTCAGTCTAACATCTAAATGTGCTCCTGTTGATCTTCCTGTTGACCCAACAGTTCCTATAACATCTCCTTGCTTAACTTTTTGACCTTTTTGAACCATCAATGTTTTCATATGCATATACAGCGTTGAAATACCATGCCCATGATCAAATATTAAAGTACCACCTGTATAAAATAGATCTGGTTCCGCTAAAGTTACAACTCCATCTAACATAGCTTTAATTTCTGTTCCTTCTTCAGCAGCAAAATCTATGCCGTAATGTGGCCATTTAGGTTTTCCGTTTAAAATTCTCTGACTTCCATAGACGCCAGTGACGATTGCGTTTTCTAATGGATTTATAAAATTATTTTTGAAAAAAGCTAAGTCACTATTAATGGCCCTGGCCTCACCTATCCATTTATTTTCTCTCTTAATTCTTTCATAAACTTCTTCTGGTGGAGTTACCTTCTTTTCTTCAAGCCCATCTATTCTCTGAATTTTATATTCTCTTTTAAAAACTTTTTTTACAATTTTCTCCTTAATCTCGTCTTTGCTTAAAGTTATTACAACATCGTATTTTCTGTCTCGGTCTAATCCAAAAACAAAAAAACCATCGGAGGTAACTTTTACTTTCTTTTTGTCAACAAAGACTTCTGAATCTGGTTCTGTTTTTCCAAGAATAAATGAACCTTGTACAAATTTTCCATTGAATGTTGCGGCAAAACTTGAGGTTGTGATTAATAATAAAACTAAACTAGTCAGAATTCTCATTTTTTTTTAACTCTTCATATCTTTGATGTGCCTCTTTTGGAGAAAAATAAGCTTCTTGCATTTCAACATTCCAATAAGATAGTTGATTAAGAGGAATATGTTTGCCTGAAACAGCACAAACGACATGATCACCTTCTTCTATTACTTCAAAATTGTTTGGTTTGAATTTAAGTTTTGCTTTAATGTTATTCATCTATAAGTAATTATTGATATATCAATAATATAATAATTTAAATGAGAATAATAGCAGGCAAACTTAAAGGAAGCACAATACACTTTCCCAAAAATAAAATTACAAGACCACTTAAAGATCGAGCAAGAGAAAGTATTTTCAACTTGTTAATTCATTCAAATAAAATATCGTTTCAATTTGAGGAATCAAATATTCTTGATTTATACTCCGGTACAGGATCATTTGGACTAGAATGTCTATCAAGACAAGCTCGAAGAGTTTGTTTTGTTGAAAAAGAGGAAATTGCAAAAAAAATATTAGAGAAAAATATTGAAGAGTTAAAAGTAAAAAAAAGTGTAGATATATTTTTTGGTGATGTTTTTGATTTAATTAAAAAACGAAATATTTTCAAATCAAAATTTAATCTAATTTTCTGTGATCCGCCATTTAAAGATACCAATACTGACAAATTATTAAAATTAATTTTTAGTGTTAATTTGCTTCATGAGAATGGTATTTTAGTTTTGCATAGAAATAAAAACACTAAAAAAAAATTACCAAATTATTTTAAAATTATTGATGAAAGAAGATACGGAATATCAAAAGTAATTTTTGGAAAATTTTTATCTTGAGAGAATTTTTCTTGTTTCTATCTTAATTTTTTCAACAGCAGGTTGGTTAAAAGGGTTTACATTCATTAAACGTGCCAAAAGCAATGTCTCCAAAACAAAATATGTAAAAGTCATACCCAATTCCTCCTCAGTTTTTTTTTCAAAAACGAAATGTCTAAATGGTATCTTATGTGATTTAAAAACAATTTTTGTCGCCTCGCATTGTAAATCGATTATGGATTTTAACTTTTTATTTTTTAAAAATTTCATGCCACTGGGAATAATTTTTCCAGAAACTTTATATTTACTTTTTGGGTTCGATGAACTAAAAAAAGTAAAAAATTTATCTTTTGGTCCATCTAAATAAAGCTGCAAAACGCTATGATGATCCCTGGGTAGAATAGATAAGATTGGAGTAATCCCTTTTCTTTCTTTTGCTAAACTTTCGGCAACAAGTTGTTGATACCAATAACCTAAATCGTTTAAGTCAGAATCATAACTTAAAATTACAGAATTTTTCTTGCCATGCATATTAAAAGTATAAATATTTGCAACGTTTTGAATTAAAGATGAAACGAAATTTTTATCAAAAATTAATTTTTTCAAATTTTTAAATCTGTTTATATTAAGTCCCATTAATGCAGCAGGGAACATTCCAGCCTCAGATAAAACGGAAAATCGGCCGCCTATAAAATTTTTATGTTCAATAATTTCTGCATTAATCTTATTTGCTATGTCATTAAGACTGTTATCTTTTGTTTCCGTAATAATGATTAATTTATTTTTTAATAAAGATTTTGAAAAAATTACACTAAGATTCGTTATCGTTTCTAATGTATTTCCTGACTTTGAAATTATTATAAAACAAGAATTTTTTAAAATTTTAAGCCTTCTAAATTTCAAATGTAAATCTTCATCCAAATTATCAAAAAAAAATACATTTTTTTTAATTTTTGTCTTAAAAAATGAATAAATGCTTTTTGTACCTAAAATTGATCCTCCCATACCAATAATGACAATATTTCTATATTTTGAATATTTTTTAATTATTGTTGAAGAGAAATCGTACAAATATTTTTTTTCATAACTTTGGAGTAGAGGAATTTCGGAATTTTCTAGATCTGATTTAAAAGATTTAAAAATTTTTTTTGTTTTCGTTATATTTTGATTAAGCTTTTTTGAATGAAAAGAAAAATTTTTAAAAAAATTATTTTTATTTAACATTTATTTTTTTTTAATTTTTTCCAATATCGATTGTTCTGCTGAGCCTGAAGCTATGGAGGTTCCTTGAGTTGAGGATGTTTTGGGAATCTTTTTTAATATTGATTTTTCTAAAGAAGTCGTTGTTGAAGAAGTTCCTTGAGTTGAAGATGTTTTTGGAATCTTTTTTAATATTGACTGCTCAGCTGATGCTTTCGACTCAACAACATTTTCAACTGATTTTGTCAAAGTTTTTTCAAAACTTGAAACTTCTTCTATAGCCTCCTGTCTGTCGGCAGGCGTTGGCAAACTTTCAAAATCAGGAGGCAAAATAAGTGGATCTTTTTTTTTAACCATAAACTCATCGGTCGATAATTTCTTTTCTCCAGTTAAACCCCGCTTTACTGAATCCCAGCCTCCGCCGCAAGATGTAAGTAAAAATATTAACGTTATTGAATATATGATTTTGTTTCTAAGCATTTTCAGATAACTTTTCTTTTTTTAATAATTCTGTAAACACAAGTCCAATTATACCCACTGTAATAAAAATATCAGCAACATTAAATATGAACCAATGGAAATTGCCCAAATGAAAATCAATAAAGTCTGGTACAGCAAAATAATAAATTCTATCAAATAAATTTCCCAAGGAACCGCCAATTATAAACGCAAATAAGTAAACATAAATACCCTTTGCTTTTACAACAAAAAACAAAAGAATAATATTAATTATTAAAATTATCACGGTCAGTGCATGATAAAACATATTTGCGTCTAATGACGCCAAACCAAAACCAATTCCAGTATTCCACGTCAAATAAAAATTCAAAAAAGGAAATATATAAAAATCAATATCAGTGCCACTAGATTGTAAAGTGATCAAATATATTTTAGTTGCTCTATCAAAAAAAAAAATGGTTAAAACAAGTATAATTTTTTTCATAAAAAAGTTAATTCTTCAATCCACATCTATTCCTCTTGCAAGGGCTTTCCAGGATTTTCCAACATCTAGAACATTTTTCACCTTTAGCTTTTTTCACTAAAACTTTAATATTGTCCACACCATCTAGTTTAAAGAGTCCATCATCATCAGTTAGTGGATTTGCCATAGCTTTTGAGGTAATAAAATATTCAGATAAATCAACACCTTTGCTAAATTTCAAATATTCTTCTCCAAGATAAACTTGAACATCCGCTTCCAAGCTTGAGCCGATTTCTTTACTTGTTCTTTTAACTTCAATGGCCGCATTGGTAACATTTCTTATGGTTTTTAACTTGTCCCATTTTTCAAACAATTTTTCATTTTTCCAACCAGCTGGTATGTCTGGAAAAGATTCCAAATGAATGCTTGACTTTTTTTCTTTATTCAAAATTTGAAAAATTTCCTCTGTAGTAAAAGATAATATAGGTGCAAACCATTTCAACAACATGTCCAATATCATGCCCAAAAAGTTAATACATGTTGTTCTTTTTGATGACGTTTTTTCGTCACAGTAAAGAATATCTTTTCTAATATCAAAATAAAATGCCGACAATTCTAAAGAACAAAAATTTAATAGTTCTCTGTATAGTTTATGAAAATTATATTCTTCGAAATATTTTTTAAAATTTTTGTTTAAAATAAAAATTTGGTGTAACATGAAAAGTTCTAATTCGGGCCAATTTTCAATTTCCTTAGAATTTACATTGAAATTTATTTTTTTATCCTGCAAATTACCCAGCAAAAATCTAAAAGTGTTTCTTATTTTTCTATATGATTCTGCGTGTTGTTCTAAAATTGAATAATCTATTCTTAAATCTTCAGCATAATCAGATGCAGCTACCCAAGCTCTCAGTATGTCTGCTCCATATTTTTTAAGTACTTCATCTGGTGCTATTATGTTGCCTGTAGACTTTGACATTTTTAGACCTTTTCCATCTACTACAAAACCATGCGATAAAATGCTTTTAAATGGAGCTCTACCTCTTGTTCCGCAAGACTCTAATAAAGACGAGTGAAACCACCCTCTATGTTGATCTGAACCTTCTAAATACATGGATGCTGGCCAAGATAGATCTTTTCTTTTTTCTAAAACAAAACTATGTGTAGATCCACTATCAAACCAAACTTCGCAGATATCAGTTGATTGAATATAATCATCCTTTTTGTATTTTTTTCCTAAAAATTTTTCTGAATTTCCTTCAAACCAACAATCTGCTCCCTCTTTTTCATATATCTTCGCGATGTTTTCTATTACTTCTGGATCTCTTAAGGGTTCATGATTTTTTTTTGATACAAATATTGGAAGAGGAACTCCCCATACCCTCTGTCGTGAAATACACCAATCTGGCCTTGTTTCTACCATAGATCTAATTCGTTCTTTTCCTCTTGCTGGAAAAAATTCTGTATCATCAATGGCTTTAAGTGCCTTTTTTCTTAAATTTGTTTTTTCCATAGAAATAAACCATTGGGGTGTAGCTCTATGAACCAAAGGCGCCTTCGATCTCCAAGAATGTGGATAGCTGTGAGTAAGTTTTCCGTCTGCCAATAACCTTTTACACTTTTTAAGATTTTCAATTACAATCTCATCTGCCTTAAAAATATGAATTCCTTCAAATTTTTTAATATGTTTGGTGTATCTTCCGTCATCATCTATTGTATCTAAAGATTTAATCCCATGATTTAAACACAGATTAAAATCGTCTGGCCCATGACTTGGGGCACAGTGAACAAAGCCTGTTCCCTGTTCAAGTGTTACAAAATTTGCCTCTAACATAGGAACGTCGTATTGGTATCCTATTTTTTCAAAAGGATGAGAACAGACTGCTCCTTCGAAATCTTTTCCTTTAAGATCTTTGATTAATATATAATTTTCTATTTCACACTCTTTCAAAACCTGATCAAGAAGCCGAGTAGCAATTACAATTTTTTTGTTATCAAAGTATTTTGATACTGCTTTGATTTTGATAATTGAATAATCTAAATCCTTGTTATACGCCAGAGCCTTATTTGCTGGTATAGTCCATGGAGTAGTGGTCCATATAACAATTTCACAATCTCTCAAAGTATCATTTTTCGAACTTTTAACTTCAAAGCCCACATATACAGTACTTGAGGTGTGATCTTTATATTCTACCTCTGCATCAGCAAGAGCTGTTTTTTCGACAGTTGACCAAAGAACAGGCTTGAAACCTCTGTATAAACTTCCATCCAATAAAAATTTACCTAATTCTCTCACGATTTGCGCTTCGGCATCGTAACTCATCGTGGAATAATAATTTTTCCAATCTCCTTTTACTCCCAATCTGCTGAATTCTTTAATATGTATATCAATCCACTTACTTGCAAAATCTCTACATTCCAATCTAAATTTTTTTATCGGAACTTCGTCTTTGTTTTTTTTATTTTTTTTATACTGTTCTTCAATTTTCCATTCTATGGGTAATCCATGACAATCCCAACCTGGGACATAAACTGAATCCTTTCCATCCATTTGGTGAAACTTTGTAATCATATCTTTGAGAATTTTATTTAACGCTGTTCCCATATGTATATGTCCATTTGCATAGGGCGGCCCATCATGTAAAACAAATTTCTCTTTTCCTTTTCGAGACTCCCTTAATTTCTTGTACATATTTTGTCTTTCCCAAAATTTTAAAATTTCAGGTTCTTTGATAGGTAAATTCGCCTTCATCGAAAATGAAGTTTTGGGTAAATTAATATTTTCCTTACTCATAGAACTAAGTTTGTTTTTAAACTTTTTTTTGCAATAATTACATCTTTATTCATTTGTCGTATTAAACTTATTGAATTTCTAAATTTTTGTTCACCTCGTATAAATTTTAAGAAATAAACTCTTAATGTCTTATTGTATAGATTTTTTTTAATATCAAATATATTTACTTCAAGAACAATTTCTTTTCCATCAAAAGTGGGTCTATATCCTAGATAAGCTATTCCGTTAAAAATTTTCTTATTTTTTCCTATTAAAACTTTTACCGTGTAAATTCCAATTTTTGGTAGCACATAATTCTTAATATTAATATTACAAGTGGGATAACCTAACTTCTTGCCTAATTTTTTTCCACTTTTAACCGCACCTTCAATAAACCAAGTTCTTGATAATAAAATATTGGCCAAATCCAAATGTCCATTTTGTAAACTTTTTCTTATCAAAGTAGATGAGACAGTTTTTTTTTTATGTTTAAATGCTTTAGTATTTATTAATTGATAATTGCATTTTTTACTTAGTTTTTGTAACAATCTCAGATTACCTTTTCTTCTATAACCAAATCTAAAATTATTGCTTACAAAAATTAGGCTAGGGTTTATTCTTCTAAATATAATATTGTTAATAAATTTTTCTGCTTTTATTTTTGAAAAAATTTTATTAAATTTAATATTTATTATAAAATTAACTCCATATTTTTTAAAAAGTCTAAACTTTTGCTCATCGGAAACTAGTTTATAATTTTTTACACTTTTATTAAAAAACATTACGGGTGGTGGGGAAAAAGTTAAAACGCCAAAGTTAATACTATTTTTTTTTGCATATTGTTTTGCTTGATTAAAAATTTTTTGGTGGCCTCTATGAAGTCCATCAAAATTGCCTATCGCTATAGCAGAGTTTTTGTATTTTTTAGGAATAGTTGTGTTGTTAAAAATTTTCATATTTTACCAAGTTAGCTTTTTTTGATAGTAATTGGTTTTTGTTTTGTACTTTTCTAAAACTTTATCATACTCACTTTGTGCTATGTGCATGAATTCATTCTTGTGGATGCCGTCAGTAATAAACAGTGAATCAAATTTCATATTATTTGCTCCTTTAACATCCGTGCGAATATTATCTCCAATTGTAAGAATGGTTTCATTTTTTTTACTACAAAAATTATAAATTTCTGGATATGGTTTGCCAAAATAAATTACTTTCCCACCCAATTCTTCAAAAATCGCTGCTAAGGTACCAGCACAATATTCCTTTCTGAAACCACGATGAACTACCAGATCTGGATTTGTACAAATCATCTTTAGTTTAATATGTTTTATCATCAAATCTTTATAAAAATTTAGTGAATTTTTTTTATTTTCTAAAAATCCTGTACATAAAATAAAATCAGAATCTTCTAAACTTTTTTTATTTTTTTCAAATCCCTTGAATAAATCAATATCTCTTTTAGGGCCAAGATGATAAAAATTTTTTCCATAAATATTCCTTTTTAAACTTCTCAAAGCTGCTTCACCTGATGTAAAAACATTTTTTGCAAAAGCTTTCTCCATTTTTAAATTTAATAAAAACTTTTCAACATTTTTTGAGGGTCTGGGTGCATTAGATAGTAAAATAAATTTTTTATTTAGCTTTTTCAGGTTTTTTAAAACCTCAATTGCTCCAGGATAAAGTTTTACCCCATTATGCACAACACCCCACAAATCTATAAAAAAAGCATCATATTTGTGGTAAATCTCTGCCAAACCTTTAATTTTTTTACTTTTCATGGTTTAAAAGAAGCCTAAAAAATACACTATTTTAGCTGATTTTTGTTACAATTTAAAAAAATTTTTGAACTGGGCTTGATATTTTGAAAGTTGATATCTATATCATTACCACCAACAAAATTAGGAGTATATTTAATATGAAATTTAGACCTTTACATGACCGCGTTTTAATTGAAGTTTTAGATAGTGAGGAAAAAACTTCAGGAGGAATAATTATACCAGATACAGCTAAAGAAAAACCCCAAGAAGGAAAAGTTGTGGCGATAGGATCAGGAGCTAGAACTGAAGATGGAAAAATTATCCCAATGGATGTCAAAATAGGTGACATAGTTCTTTTTGGAAAATGGTCAGGCACCGAAGTAAAAATTGATGGAAAAGAATACAGCATAATGAAAGAAGCTGACATTATGGGAATTTCAAAAGGTAAATAGCAAACGAAGGAGATAAAAAATGGCAAAAATTATAAAATTTGATACAGAGGCAAGAACAAAAATGCTACAGGGAGTAGACATGCTTGCAAATGTAGTTAAAGTAACCTTGGGCCCTAAAGGAAGAAATGTAGTTTTGGATAAATCTTATGGAGCACCACGTTCAACAAAAGATGGTGTAACCGTTGCTAAGGAAATTGAACTCCAAGACAAATTTGAGAACATGGGAGCTCAAATGATTAAAGAAGTTGCAAGCAAAGTTAATGACGAAGCTGGTGATGGAACAACAGCCGCTACACTTCTAGCACAATCAATAGTTAAAGAAGGTTGCAAATACGTTACTGCTGGTATGAATCCGATGGATGTTAAAAGAGGACTTGATAATGCAGTTGAACACGTAATTGAAAAGTTAAAATCTTCTTCAAAAAAAGTTAAGACTAGTGACGAAATAGCTCAGGTTGGAACAATTTCTGCAAATGGTGAAAAAGAAATAGGCGATATGATTTCAAAAGCTATGCAAAAGGTTGGAAACGAAGGTGTAATTACAGTCGAGGAAGCAAAAGGACTTGCGACAGAACTTGATGTTGTGGAAGGTATGCAATTTGATAGAGGATATCTTTCTCCTTATTTTATAACTAATGCTGACAAAATGACTACTGAACTTGAAAATCCACTTGTTTTGCTTCATGAAAAAAAACTGACTAACTTACAGCCAATGGTTCCTTTGCTAGAGTCTGTTGTTCAAGCTGCTCGCCCTCTTATGATAATCTCCGAGGATGTTGAGGGTGAAGCTTTAGCAACTTTAGTTGTAAATAAACTAAGAGGAGGATTAAAAGTGGTTGCTGTTAAAGCACCTGGTTTTGGTGACAGAAGAAAAGCAATGTTAGAGGATATTGCAATATTAACAGGAGCTCAAGTGATCTCGGAGGATCTTGGAATTAAATTAGAGAACGTAAAGATAAATGACCTTGGATCTTGCAAAAAGGCAAAGATTGATAAAGAGAATAGTACCATCGTAGCTGGTTCAGGCAAAAAAACTGACATCGAAGCTAGATGCAATCAAATTAGACAACAAGTAGAAGAAACAACTTCCGACTATGATAAAGAAAAACTTCAAGAAAGATTAGCTAAATTGGCTGGAGGAGTTGCTGTAATTAAAGTTGGTGGCGCAACCGAAGTTGAAGTGAAAGAAAGAAAAGATAGAGTTGAAGACGCACTAAACTCAACAAGAGCCGCGGTGGAAGAAGGTGTTGTTGCTGGAGGTGGATGTGCTTTACTTTATGCTTCTCAAGATCTGGATAAGGTAAAATCTAAAGGAGCTGATCAAAAGGCCGGAGTAGACATTATTAAAAAATCTTTAGAAGCTCCAATAAGACAGATAGTTTCAAATGCTGGTGTTGACGGATCAATTGTTGTTGGAAAACTTTTAGAAGGTAAAAAGCCAAATCAAGGCTTTGATGCTCAAAATGAAGAATACTGCGATATGTTTGCAAAAGGAATTATTGACCCAACTAAAGTTGTAAGGACATGTCTTCAAGATGCTGCCTCAATTGCAGGTTTATTAATTACAACTGAAGCAATGGTAGCTGACAAACCAGAAGAAAAAGAATCTGGTCCTGCTATGCCTCCAGGTGGAATGGGTGGTATGGGAGGAATGGGTGGCATGGGAATGTAATCGTTCCAAC
>Ga0208640_1000291_pt1 | contig 22818 bp, 22 predicted proteins | sample ETNtaG_23_FD_185774 | JGI IMG/M metagenome (GOLD analysis project Ga0208640, IMG submission 185774) | Marine microbial and viral communities from oxygen minimum zone, Eastern Pacific Ocean - ETNP201310SV72 (SPAdes) (version 2) | ecosystem: Environmental > Aquatic > Marine > Oceanic ... | reverse complement strand
GATTCATTTGTATAGTAATTTAACTCTTCACATTGCTTTTTGATTTAAAGGAACTTGGTATGAAAAAATTAATCCTGCTTACGTTATCATTATTCATAATATCTTGCGGAAAACAGACGGCGCCACCATTGGAACTTCAAGATAAAGATAAAATCCAAGCCTCCAATGAGGTTAGTCGGGCCAACCTCCCAAAACCGCAAGAAGCCACCTTTGGTTCTTCAGAACCGGAAACGCTCTCTGCCACAGCGGAGGATACGAAAGAAAATAGTATCGCCGATCAACCAGAACATGGCCCAGTACCTGATTTAGAAGCCGATAAAAAAATTGTGGCAGAAATACCAAAAAGTAAATTTAAAGTTGAGCCTGAAATTCTATTTTCTGATTTCGCCTGGGAAAAGTATATGGTAGAACCAGGTGATTATTTAATAAAAATTGCTAAAAAAGAATACGGTGATTTTCGTTTGTGGCGACAGATTTATGCTTGGAATAGAGATGAAATTGGAGATAATCCCAATATTATTTTTCCCTATCATTTTCTAAATATTCAAAAAGAACGACTTTCTGCAAAAACCGATGAACCCACTTATACAGAGTACACCGTTCAGGCTGGTGACAATCTTTGGAATATCGCCGGAAATAAATATGGTGATGCAAAATCATGGATCATCCTTCTTTGGGATAATGAAGATATAATCAAAGTAAATGCCGGTATTCTTAATCCTGGCATGGTTTTGAAACTGCGGGAGAAGTTGGACCCCAACGCTTAAAACGCAATGCTGTTTACCAATCTGGTCCAGGCCAACCTGAAAACCAGAGTTCTTGGTCAACGAATAGAATATTACACACGGCTGGAGTCCACCAATAAGGAAGCCTGGGAGATTATAAAGGATGGCGCTAAACCGGGCACAGTCGTTATTACAGATAATCAAGTTAGCGGCAAAGGCCGGGGAAATCGTCAATGGATAGCCTCTCCGGATAAAAGCCTAACTTTTTCTCTCCTTCTTTTTTCAAATTTAGATGTAAGTCTAACCGGTTGGCTTCCCATTCTATCTGGGGTAGCTGTTAAAATGGCATTGATGAAATTTAATATGCCCATTCAACTTAAATGGCCAAACGACCTTATTTTTAATAGGAAAAAGGTGGGTGGCATACTCTGTGAGTCCAAAGTAAAAGAAAATGAATTAAAGCAAATTGTTATTGGTATTGGACTCAATGTTAATGAAACTATGGATGATTTTGATGACTCAATTCAATCCACAGCAACCTCACTCCATATCGCAATGGATAAATTTTATCAGCGGGAAAGGATACTTGCAGAAATATTGAATGCGTTAGAATCCCTTATTAAAAGAATGCCAAATAATTGTGATTTGATTCGATCTGAATGGGAATCTGCTTGTGGCCATATGAATAAACCAGTAGAATTCCATCATGGTGCCGGATTAGTAAATGGCGTATTTAAATCATTGGGGAATGCAGGGTCAGCCATTATAAATCACAATGGGAAAGAGTCTGAATATTATTCAGGGGAAATTTTCGAATCAATACCGATATAAGGGCGATACGTTTGTTTTGATTTCATAGCCAGGATATTTTTGTGATAAATCTTCTTCTAAAGATTTGCAGCATTCCACAATTTTATCTTGACCCAACCCAATAATCATATTTATTCCAAATAAGATTACATGATGATTCTCAGTCTTAACAACACGAATATCATGAAAATCAATGATACGGTCATTATTGCGCCACTTGTCATTTAAATAATTTTTAATCTCATTCACCACAGGATCGTTGGGATGAACCGGATCCATATGAACTGTTGGCTCTACACCCAATGCTTGTTCCAAACAATTTTCCACTTTTTCAGAAATATCATGTGCTATTTCAGTGGTTTCATCTGCATCAATTTCCACATGAATACTCACAAACTTATCATGGCCATAGCTGTGAACTGTAATATCGTGGACGCCTAAAACACCATCTATGCTCATCACAATCTGCCGAATAGTTTCCACTTCTTCTGATGTGGGCGGCTTTCCGATAAGGTCATCTACGGCATCTCGAGCAATTTCAAATCCTGTGTAGATCAAAAATAATGCTACCCCCAACCCGGCCCAGCCATCAATAGTTGGATATCCAAATCTCCCTGCAATAAGTGCCGCAACGACTAATAGACTCGAAATCGCATCGGTTCTATGATGCCAAGCATCCGCATGAAGCGTGCCGGAAGCAATTCTGGCAGAAAGAAACTCTGCATATCGTGCTGTCATTTCTTTCAATAATATTGTAACGGATAATAAGATAATCATCCACCAACTTGCTTCAACCAGTTCAGGATGTTGAATTCGGTTTATAGCCACTTGAAGGAATTCAATACCAGCTACAACTAATAAAATGGCAATAATTAACGTGGCAATATATTCTGCACGGCCATGGCCATAGGGGTGTTCAACATCTGCGGGCTTTTCTGCTTGCTTGAATCCCCAGATCACAACCATGGACGAAACTACATCAGACAAGGTATGGACAGCATCCGCGATGACACTTACCGCTCCTACCATAATACCAATCGTTAATTTCAAAACAAAAAGAATCCCATTAACAAGTACAGAAACCCAACCCTGAAATATGCCGATTTTGGATCTGTAAACATGAGCTGACTCTTTTGTGTTCGGAACGTAATAGTTTGTTATTTTTTCAAACATTTAAGTTATCCAGTGGGCTTTTAATTCTATCAAAAGCAATTTTTGAAATATGAGTGTATATCTGTGTTGTTTCCAAGCGTTTATGACCAAGTAATTCCTGAATAAATCGTATATCTGTTCCATTTTCTAATAAATGAGTCGCAAAGCTATGGCGTAATGTATGGACTGTGGCATGTTTTTTTATGTTTGTCTTTTTAACAGCATTTTTCATGATTGCCTGAACTGAACTGGGACTATACTTACCCCCTTTTTGTCCTTCGAATAAAAATGTTGATGGACTATAATTTTTTAAATAAATATTTAATATACTTTTTAATGATTGAGATAAAATAGATTGCCGGTCCTTGTTCCCCTTACCCTTTTTAATCAAGATAATATTGCGATCAAAATCAATATCTTTAACTTGGAGCGATAAAAGTTCATTTAATCGAATTCCCGATGAATAAATGGTCATTAATATGGCTCTATGTTTTAGATTATTCACGGAGTTCAATAAACGCGTGACTTCCTCTTCTGATAGCACAACCGGTATTTTTTCTTCTTTACGAAACTGGATGATCAAGGAAGATGGAATGTCTTTATTTAATACATCAGAGTATATAAATTTTAAAGAAGCAATGGTCTGCTTCATGGAAGAGATGGATCGGTTCTTTGTATCTTTTAAATGATATAAATATTTTTCAACTATGGAATCATTTACCTGTGTAACTTTTTCTATGATGAGCCAATTAGAGAAGTGATTTATAGCAGACAAATAGGATGCTACAGTTCGTTCACTATAATTTCGAATAATGAGCTTTTGTTTCGCTTTTTTCAATAAGTCGGCTTTTAACATAATAATGCGGTTAAAACATAATGCAATATTAAAGAGTAAACCCGCTAAACGCAATATTGGGTTTAGCAAGACGTTGGGCACAATTGGCAACTAATTTATATATAAAATGATTAAAAACATTCTTTTTTTCTTGACTATTACTATTCTTTTTGTAACATCATCCTGTAATGATAAATTAAAAAGTATACCCAATACTATAGAAGATTATCAAATAATTCCAAGACCACAGTCCACACAAATTATGAATGGTAGGTTTTTAATTGATAGCAACACAAAAGTATCTGGAGATAAAAAGCTTGCTATAGAGGGCAACTATCTATCTAGATTGTTAAGTGCTGTTAGTGGGGAAACCATAACTTTTGAAACCAACGGAAAAGGAAACATCAACCTTAAGTTGGACACATCACTTTCTATAGAGGAAGAATACAACCTACAGGTTGAATATGACAAAATTGTTATTTCAGGAAAAACTCCCAAAGCGATATTCTATGGTATACAAACTTTACGTCAGTTATTGCCCCCTGAAATAGAATCCAATAATACAATTGCATATTTGACAATACCTGCAACGATAATTAAAGATGCTCCTCGATTTAAGTACAGAGGGATGCATTTAGATGTTTCAAGGCATTTTTTTTCTACAGAATTTGTTAAAAAATATATTGACCTTTTAGCCTTGCATAAACTGAACACTTTTCATTGGCATTTAACTGAAGATCAAGGTTGGCGTATTGAAATAAAAAAATATCCGAAACTAACCGAAATTGGCGCATGGAGAAATGGCACAATTGCTGGGAAATATCCAGGCTCTTCAAATGACAATAAAAAACATGGCGGATTTTATACACAAAAAGAAGTTAAAGACATTGTTGCCTACGCTACTTCCCAACATATTACTATTATTCCCGAAATAGAACTCCCTGGTCATAGTAGCGCGGCTATTGCGGCCTATCCTTTTTTAAGTTGTTTTCCTTCAGAATTAACTATGGTTCCAAATAATATGATGTCTGTTGCTTCCAAAAAAGCACAAGAAAGTGGCAAATCTAAAATAGTACAAGAATCCTGGGGAGTTTATGATGATGTATATTGTGCAGGAAGCGAAGAAACTTTTATGTTCGTTGAAAATGTTCTAGAAGAAGTTATGGAATTATTCCCTTCCAATTTAATACACATTGGCGGAGATGAATGCCCCAAAAAAAATTGGAAGCGATGCCAAAAATGCCAAAAAAGAAAAAAAGAAGAAGGAATAGCTGACGAACATGAATTACAGAGTTATTTTATCAGTCGTGTGGAAAAATTTGTAAACAGTAAAGGCAAGAATATTGTCGGTTGGGACGAAATTCTGGAAGGTGGTTTGGCTCCTAATGCTACAGTAATGTCTTGGCGTGGTAACAAAGGAGGTATAGAAGCAGCGAAAACCAATCATAATGTAATTATGAGTCCAAACACGCATTGTTATTTTGATTATTATCAATCAAAAGAAAATGAACCCTTGGCTATTGGTGGTTTTTTAACTGTTGAAAAAGTTTACACCTTTGACCCAATTCCTAAAAAGTTAGAAAAAAGTAAGCATAAATATATTTTAGGAGGTCAAGCTAATTTATGGACAGAATATATCAATTCTGAAAAAAAAGCAGAATATATGCTTTTACCAAGAATGACAGCCTTATCAGAAGTATTATGGTCTCCAAAAGAAACTAATAACTGGTTAAACTTTGAGTCAAGATTAAGGAATTTTAAAAATAGGTATGATGCATTAGGGGTCAACTACGCTAAACATGTATTTGAAAACAGCGATGAGTCAAAAAACTGAGTTCGATTTTTTTATAATCTATATTAAACTGTGCCCAACAATCGTTATGTGCAAATAATCAATACTTAAGATAGCAACAATTGGTGTATTCAAGAGATAATGTCATGATACAAAGTCAAAGAATCATATATTTTTTCTTAGTCCTAATTTGTGCTTGCCAAACAGATTCAGGTCGAGTAACTAATTATGTTCAGGAAGATCCTGCAATATCAAAATTTGTTGGCTCTATGGCGTGTTTATCTTGTCACAAGGAACAATATTCAAGTTGGAAAAATTCACACCACGAACAATCAATGAAAATTGCTGATTCATTAAGTGTTCTTGCTAACTTTAGTAACTCTTCATTTACTAGTAATAATATTAAAAGCACTTTTTTCAAAATAGGGAATGAGTATTTTGTAAATACTCAAGGGCAGGATGGCGAGTATCACGATTATAAAATAGAATATACGTTTGGTGTAACTCCCCTTCAACAGTACATTGTTCAGTTTCCGAATGGTAAATACCAATGTTTACAGACTGCATGGAATACAGAGGGAAACAAATGGTTTGACCTTCAACCCGATTTAGATATCCAAGCAGATGAATGGATTCATTGGACAGGTGGGGGTTTGAGATGGAATTCGAGCTGTGCAGATTGTCATTCTACTAATCTTCATAAAAATTTTGATAGTAAATTAAATTCATACTACACCACTTTTAGTGAAATTAATGTCAGTTGTGAAGCCTGCCATGGTCCTGCAAGTTTACACGTTGATTATTATCAAAAAACAGACAAAAGTACTAATCCACCACATATGTATATGGATGGCTCTTTATCTTCTACCGAACTTGTCGATAAATGTGCTAGATGCCATTCCAGAAGAAGTCAGATAACCAAAGCGTTTAATTATGAAGAGAGTTTTCTGGATCAATACAAGCCCACATTATTGATTGACCCAATATATGAACCAGATGGACAAATCCGAGATGAAGATTATGTCTATGGTTCTTTTGTTCAGAGTAAAATGTACCATAATGGCGTTTCGTGTAAAGATTGCCATGATGTACATTCATTGAAACTAAAAAAGACCGGAAATGCACTTTGTTTGAACTGTCATGATCCAAAATACAATACCTCTTCTCATCATTTTCATAAAGAAAACTCAAAAGTAGCTCAATGTATCAATTGCCATATGACCGGCAAAACCTATATGGGTAATGATTTTAGAAGAGATCATAGCTTCCGTATTCCTAGACCAGACCAGACAGTAAAATATGGTACTCCTAATGCATGCAATAACTGTCACAATCATAAGAGTCCAGAATGGGCAAGCGAGTTCATCAATTCAAAATATGGAACAGTACGAGCTGATCATTTTTCGGACTTATTACTGGCTGGATTTCATGGAGATAATGCTGCCTATTACAAGTTGGTATCTCAAAGCAATTATCCTGACATAGCAAGAGCCACAGCTCTTAACCAATATTCCAACCATCCCCTATCTCAACAAGAGGTAATAGCTATGAAGAAATTCTTGAAGGACTCATCTGCTATTGTAAGAAATGAAACAATTCATGCTTTTGAAAAAGCAGGGGTCTCTGAATCCTCTCCTTTTATTGCACCATTATTATTAGATTCCATACGGATGGTGAGGATTTCTGCAGCCAAATATTTTAATTTGGTTAATCTCACTCCACTGAATTTAGCTAAACCGGAAAGCGAATTTCTCGAAGAATTAGAAATGAATGCTGATTTTGCTACAGGACAACATCAGATAGCAGAATACCATCAAACAAAAGGTAATATAGAATTAGCCATCAAAGCTTATCGGAAAGCAATCGAATTGGATAGCTATCAGAATATTTCAAGAATGAATTTGGCTTTATTGAAATATCAGCAAGGGGATGTTTCAGAGGCAGAAAAACTTTATCTCAAAGTAATCCAACAGGAACCTGATTTTAGTTACTCATACTATATGTTGGGACTTATGTATCATGAAATCGGAAATTCCTTAGAAGCATTAAATTATCTTGGTTTGGCATGTGAAAGGAAACCTGTGAACATCCGAGCTTTTTACAATTATGCTCTCAAATTACAAGAAGCTGGGCAAAACGAAGCATCCGTCAGAATTATGGATAAGGCTTTAAAAATCATTCCTGATAACGAAGAATTTCTATACGTAAAACTTATAGGTCAATTAAATGACAATCAGCATGATGCATCATATTACACTTGCCTAAAACTGCTTGAAATAGCTCCCAATAATGCTAATTACAATCAGATTAGGGACAGATTAAAACAAAATATGCAGTAATAATCATGAATAGTTGATGGAAAAAAGCACATAACAATGTATAACAAATCATAGCCGCCTATCGGCAGACTACGCTTGTTATACGAAACGTTATACCAATAAAATTAAAAATGAACTTCAAAAGCAAATTAAGTACTTCGATAATGACACTACTAATATTGTCATTAATAATTCCTTCTTGCACTGAAAAGAAAGAAGCCGAAAATACAAGCCCTACAAATATTATTTTGATTGTAGCTGACGATTTAGGCTATGGTGATATTAGCGCAGCAAATTTGGCAAGTGATGTTAACACACCTAATATAGATCGAATTGCTGAGAGTGGAATTCGTTTTGCTCAGACATATGATAATTCGCCAATTTGTAATCAGTCAAGAATAGGAATTATTACGGGGTGTTACCCACAAAGGTTGGGATCATATTGGTATAGTGCTAAAGGACTTCATGATCCAAAATTTAAGACAATACCAGAATTATTAAAGGAGCAAAATTATCAATCTGGTTATGTTGGAAAAACTCACTATGGTGAATACGATAGTGATACTACAAATCGAAGTTTTCCACTTAATCATGGGTTTGACTACTATTTTGGACATACTTCAGCTCGAAAGCATTATATGAATCATAAACAGGAAATAGAAGAAACTTTCTTAATTTCAAAAAAAGAGAACAATAGAAAGGGGCAAACATTAAGACAAGGACCCTTATGGGAGAATAAAAGTAAAGTAGATACAATTGCTTATTTCACACAATTGGTTGGAGAAAAGTCAAGAAATTTTATTCAACAGAATAAAGACAAAAATTTCTTTTTACAAATTGCTTTTAACGCAGCTCATAATTTCACACATCAATTACCACAAGAATATTTGGATAAATACAATTTAAAAGGGTATCATGATTGGAACCCAGCTATTGAAGAATATTATGATTGGTATGCTAAAGGAAGGTATCCAAATAATGAAGAAGGAAGAGCTCATTACTTAGGCCAGATACATTATATGGATGAAGAAATTGGAAAATTGCTTGATTTACTTGAAGAGCAAGGTCTAAGAGAAAACACGCTTATCTTCTTCATAAGTGATAATGGAGGGTCAACACCCATTTATGCAAATAACACGCCTCTTCGAGGATCAAAATATCTTTTATATGAAGGAGGGATTAGAGTGCAAATGTTAGTTTCTTATCCAAAAAAATATGAGAAAGGTAAAGTCTATCAGAATATGGTAAGTGCTATGGATATTTTACCGTCTATCTGTAAAGAGGCAAATGTTGAAATACCAGATTATATTGATGGTATGGATTTAACACCTTTATTTCGAGGCAGGAATGATAGCTTGGAGCATGATGTCCTTTTCTGGGATACAGGGCATGAATTGGCTGTAAGAAAAGGACCGTGGAAATTGCGTAAATCATTTAATGATGAAGAAGCCAAATATGAAATGGTGGAGTTAGAATTAGGAAACTTTATTACTAATTTGAATACAGATATAGGCGAGAAAATAAACCTAATTAAAAAAGAACCAGTAATATTAGGCGATTTAGAGAAAGAATATTCTGTTTGGAAATCAAATTTAGAAAAAGGTGATAACAAAAAATAAACGCCATTAAAACGAGCGTTTATTCAAACAGTTCATGCTTAACAAAAGCATGGCTTAAATTTGAATTATAGGATAAAATTGTAATTATTCATATTAAATGGTATAAAATCTAATGAGAAGATTAAAATTAATAATGTTCAGAGTAATAGTACCGATGGTATATGCCATGACAATTGTTGTATTAACAAGTTGCAATGCAAATTCCAATAAAACCATAAAAAGGACCCCAAATCTAGTTTTGATACTCGTCGATGATCTTGGTTATGGCGATTTAGCTTCTTACGGTCATCAAATAGTAAAAACACCCAATATCGATAAATTAGCTAGCGATGGTATTAAGTACACTCAATATTATGCACCGTCCCCATTGTGTTCACCATCCCGTGCCGGACTATTGACAGGACGTACTCCCTACCGTACTGGTATTCGGGCTTGGATTCCTCCCGGATCGAATGTACATCTTGGTAAAAATGAAATTACACTCGCTCACCTATTAAAGGAAAAAGGCTACGAAACTGCAGTGATGGGAAAGTGGCATCTCAACGGTGGTGCACAGATGATTAATCAACCTCAAGCAAAAGATATGGGGTTTGATTATAGTTTTATTATACTCGGGGGTTGGGCAAAAAACAAGAAGATTGAAACTAAACCGACAGACGGAACACTCCGTCACGGCAAGATTTATCCGGACAATTTCTGGCGTAATGGAAAACCTGTAGGTGAAACTGACAAATTCAGTGGAGAATTAGTGTCTGATGAGGTTGTTTCCTGGTTGGATAAACACGAAAAAGGAAATCCGTTTTTTCTTTATGTACCATTCTCTGAAGTTCACACACCTATTTCTTCACCAAAAATATACCTTGAAATGTATAGTGACTATATAACTGATTTCGCGAAGAATAACCCTTACCTGTATCACTGGGACTGGGTAGATCAACCATACAGGGGACAGGGAGAGTATTACGCCAATATCAGTTTTCTTGATGCTCAAGTCGGAAAAATAATGGACAAACTGGAAAAGTTGGGTGAGCTGGACAATACCATTGTAATCTTAACTTCAGACAATGGTCCTGTAACGCGTGAAGCAAGAAAGCAGTGGGAGCTAAACATGGCTGGTGAAACGGGTGGTCTAAGAGGTCGAAAAGATAATTTGTTTGAAGGAGGAATTCGCGTTCCTGCTATAGTAAGATATCCTTCAATGATTAAATCAGGACAAATTTCTCACACTCCCGTGTACGGTTTGGACTGGCTACCAACGTTGGCGGAATTAATGAATTTTGATGTGCAGCCGGACAGGGAGATAGATGGTCAGTCGATCGTAAACACGATGATGGGAAAAGACATAGGCCGGAAAAAGCCTTTGATATGGACTATTGACATGGGGGGACAAGACGATCCGATTAACGAATGGGCTATCCGGGACGGAGACTGGTTATTAATCCTTGACAGAGGTGAAAAACCAAAGTTTCTGTTCAATATCGCTGATGATCCATACGAAGTGGTGAACCTTCTAAAAAGTCGTGATGATATTCTGAATCCTTTACTTGATAATTTTATAAAGTACAAGAACAACATTGAAGCCGATACAGTAAATATAACAAGGAAAAACATCCAATAATGTTTTGAAAATCAGCTCATTGTTACTAGTTCTATGTGAAGGTGTGGGAAATGACATATAAGTAAAATAAAATTTCAGAAAAGCACACGAAAACCTAGCAAAAGCTATAAGTAATTACTTGTTCTTGCCTTTTCGGAAAATTCAAGAGTAATTTTCAGTTTGGTGGGTATTTCTAAAGTTAAGTGCTAATCCACGCAACTACCCATAGCCGAGCCGTTAGCGTTCATTAAAAAAAGAATAGAACAAATAAAAGGAAATATAAAAAATGAAAAAAATATTAGTTTTAATTATTGCACTAACGATTTTAGGTTTTTCTGGAAAAGACGAACAGACTTCAAACGAACCTCAAGCCAATAAATCTGAACTGGTATATCAATTTGGCGGTCAAATAGCTTCTGATAGTCCAACTAATTTTAAAATTGGAAAAAATAAAATTTGGTTTTTTAGCGAAGGAACTAAAGTAGTTGGAAATTTGTACGTTCCTGAAAAATTTAATAAAGCAGATAAATTACCTGCGATTATGGTTGTTGGACCAAAAGGAGCAGTAAAAGAACAAACAGCGGGAATCTACGCAAAGAAATTATCCGAAAAAGGATTTTTAACCCTTGTAATTGACCATAGAACATATGGAGAAAGTGGTGGGGAGCCGAGACATTATGAAAATCCTTATATGAAAATTGAGGATGTAAAAACAGCAGTAAGTTATATTTCATCACTTGATATTGTAGATAAAGATAATATTTCAATGCTTGGTGTCTGTAATGGTGGTGGTTTTGGACTTGCTGCTACAATTTATGATGCAAGAATAAAAGCCTACGCTTCTGTTTCAGGACTTTTTGATTTAAGAAGTCAAATTGTAAACGGAAAATCAAACGAAAATGAAAGACTATTTTCCATAATGAAAGAATCCACTGATGCAAGACAAAAGTTTTTTGAAAAAGGCGAAATTGTGTACATAAAACAAATGCCTGATGTAGATGAAAATTCTAACCAATTAAGAAAAGAAGCCTATGAATATTATTGTACTTCAAGAGGTTTATGTCCAAATTATGGAGAAAACAAAATGGCAGTAATGAGTAGAGATACTCGTAGAAGTTTTGACATTACAGACCAAATTAAGCTTTTATCACCAAGACCATATTTAGCAATTGCTGGAACAAAAGCATTAACTTTTGGACTAAGTAAAACCGCATTTGAAAAAGCGAATGAGCCGAAGGAATTTTTTGAAGTAGAAGGAGCAACTCACGTTGGGTTATACGATAAAGAAGAATATGTAAATCCTGCAATAATTAAAATAAGCGAATTTTATAAAGAATAACGAAACGCTAACAAAGTATATGACTTAAAAGAAAAAAATTATGAGGTACAAAGGAAAACTTATTTGGACAATAATTAGAACTCTTACATTTGTAGTAATCGGGTTAATGACGTGGAGATGCCACGCCTTTACAAATTATCACCTACCGATTGTAAATAGTTCTGCAATTCAAAATTGCTAATTTTTTTTGAAATATTCTAACTACATTTAGCTATCCCATGAAGGGATAGGTAATCCAAAAGGAGAATAAAATGCCAATTACTACTATTAAAATTGTCCGAGGCGTTTTTACCGAGGAGCAGAAATCTGCAATGATACAAGAGGTTACTGAAGCTATGGTCAAAGTAACCGGCGAAGAAAAACGTGACGGTAATTGGGTTCTTATCGAAGAAACAAATCCTGGAGAATGGGCAATTGGAGGAAAACCCGTTGGTCTCCCTTGATTTCATAATGGTTTTAGAACATTAATGATGTAGGGGATAGGCATGCCTATCCCCTACTAATATTTACGAATCGTAGGCAGCCATCCCTGTTTCTTGCTGGCCAATAATCAAAGTATGCATCTCGTGGGTGCCTTCGTAAGTATAGACCGATTCAATATTGGCCATGTGCCGCATAATAGGATAATCTTCCGTCACTCCGTTGGCCCCTAACATTCCACGAGAAATCTTGGCAATATCTCTAGCCAATTCACAATTATTCCGTTTCGCCATGGATACTTGCTGAAAGGTCATTTTGCCTTCATCTTTGAGCCGTCCTAAGCGATAGACCAAAAGTTGTGCTTCTGTGATGCGAGTAACCATATCCGCTAATTTTTTCTGTGTAAGTTGATATCCACCGATAGACTTGGAAAATTGCTTCCGCTCTTTAGAATATTCCAGAGCTGTATTGTAACAATCCACCGCACAGCCAACCATTCCCCAAGAAATGCCATAACGCGCTTGAGTCAAACAACCTAATGGGCCTTTTAGTCCTTCAATATTAGGGAGTCGTGCTGAATCAGGCACTTTTACATTCACCATTGAAAGTTCAGATGTAACGGATGCTCTTAAACTTAATTTTCCATGGATATCGCTAGATGTAAATCCATCCATTCCTTTTTCTAATAAAAATCCACGAACGAGACCATCTTCATCTCTCGCCCAAACCACGGCTACATCAGCCAAAGATCCATTGGTGATCCACATTTTATTCCCATTGATAATCCAGCCATCACCGTCCCGTTTACATCGAGTTGCCATACCGCCAGGATTTGAACCAAAATTTGGTTCGGTTAGTCCAAAACATCCAATTAGGGTTCCAGCGCCTAACCCTGGAAGCCACTTTTGCTTTTGTTCATCTGAACCATAAGCGTGAATCGGATACATAACCAAAGCCCCCTGCACACTGGCAAAAGATCGAAGGCCAGAATCGCCCCGTTCTAATTCATGAAGAATAAGCCCGTAGGCAACATTGCTTACACCGGCACCACCTGATTCTTCTGGCAATGCAGAGCCCATAAATCCTAATTCCCCTAATTTGGGAACGAGTTCCATGGGGAAGGTTGCCTTTTCATAATGCTCATTAATGAGTGGCATAAATTCTGATTGGACAAAATCGTATGCCGTTTGTTGTATAAGTAATTCTTCTTCTGATAACAGATCTGTAATATTATAAAAATCTGGTCCTAACTTTTTCATGATATTCCTGTATAGTTTGACATAAAAATTACACCTTTATTCCCATTGATTTAATAAGAGAAATAAGTTCTTTATCTTTCCAGTCCACTTTTTCCGGATGGGATTTTATTTCTTCCAAAATAATATTTATTTCCTCTGGATGTACATTTAGCTCTAAATCCTCAAATTTGTTAATAAGAGCTGCTTTCCCCGTATATTTATCTATAATGAAATGTCGCTTTCTCTTAACAGACACAGGTGAAATAGCTTCGTAGGATTTTGGTTCCTTAACCACAGCTTTTACATGAAGCCCTGCTTTATGGGTAAATGCATTTTTTCCTACAATAGGTTGATTAGCATTTGAATCCAATTTCGAAAAGGATTGAACCATTTCAGTTAATTCTGGAATCATACTCAAATTCCAATTATTGTTTACATCATAAATATTAACCAGTGCAACAACCACTTCTGCTAAAGGAGACAGCCCTACCCGTTCTCCCAATCCATTTACAGATACATCAACGCATCGGGCACCGGCTTCCAATGCAGACAATGCATTTGCTGTAGCCATACCAAAATCATTATGGCAATGAACATGAACAGGTATATCTAACTCTGAAACAATTCGTCTCACTAATTCTATCATTTTTGTAGGTGTTAAACAACCTACCGTATCAGCAAGACTAAACCGGTCTGCGCCTGAATTTTGTGCCAATTGTCCCACTTGAATCAGGAAATCAATATCTGTTCGACTGGCATCTTCAGCTGTGAACCGAAGTTTAAGTCCATTGTCTTTTCCATATTTCACCGCAGTTTCGATGCGATTTAATGCTTCAGTTTTTGTTACGTTAAATTTATGTTTCAAGCTTAAAGCAGATGTGCCAAAGAATATTCCCATCCATGGCACACCAATCGCAACAACATCATCTATATCGGAAATTGCTGCGCGCCCGTGAGCCACTTTAAAGGCATTTAAACTTAGTGAATTCAAAGCCTCTACAGCTTCGTACACATCAGGGGAAACTGCAGGATGACCCAACTCTATAAAATCAACTCCGAACGTATCCAATCGTTTAGCCAATGCAATCTTTTGATCCACCGAAAAAGAGACGCCCGGCGTTTGTTCGCCTTCACGCAATGTTGAGTCCAGAATTTCGATTTGTTTAGGAAAGATCATTTGGTGAACTTAAAAAATCTATTTTAACAGAACAAATTAGATTCATTAGATAATGATGATAACGTAATTTTAGTGCTTATTAAAATTGAGATAATTTTTTAATGAATAATCAACAAAGAGAAATGGTGGATGGCGCTGCGGCTATTGCGCGTGGCGCATTGAATGCGGGATGTAATTATTATGCTGGATATCCCATTACGCCCGCTTCAGGCATTTTATCCCATATGCTTCGTGAGCTTCCCAAAATAGGCGGTATTGGTTTTCAGGGTGAAGATGAAATTTCTTCTCTTGGACACTGTATTGGTGCTGCCATGGCTGGGGCAACTGTTTTTACGGCAACCAGTGGACCAGGCCTATCTCTGTATTCCGAAAACCTGGGTTTGGCAATCATGATGGAAGTACCCATCGTCATTGCCATTTCACAAAGATTAGGGCCATCAACGGGTGCAGCCACGGCCTCGGCACAAGGTGATATCCAATTTATGCGTTGGGGAACCACAGGTGGTTATCCCATGATTGTTCTATCTCCAACCAATATTTCTGAAAGCTACCATTTAACAAAGCGTGCTTTTAAATTGGCGGAACGATTCCGAACGCCCGTATTTCTGGCGTCGGATAAAGATACGGTCATGACGACAGAATCCGTTTCGGTCCATGATATGGAGCATACACCGGATTGGCCAGAAATCCCAAATGGGGTCATAGGAAAAATATTAGATCCATATCGTGTAGATGGCCCCATCCACCATTATACGGGGTCAAGCCATAATGATGAAGGACATATCACCAAAGATCCAGATATAATTGCGACACTTAATGAACGATTAAGAATGAAAATTGAATCAAATCTTGATGAACTTTCTTTGGTTAAATCAGATTTAGAGGCGGGTGCAGATACGCTCATGGTGAGCTATGGTGTTTCTGCCCGATCCATGGAAGCAGCGGTTAATGAAATTCGAAATGTCGGAGACAAAGTATCTTCAATGACAATCTATTCACTGTGGCCCATTCCTGAGAAAGCCATCAAAAATAATTTAAAAGGTATAAAACGAGTCATTGTACCTGAAATGAATCACGGCCAATATCTACGAGAAATCGAAAGATTAGTCGATCGAAACGTTGAACTGGTTGGTATTAATCGTGTGGATACTATATTAATTACGCCCGAAGAGATTACAGGTGCATATTATGGGCGATAAAAAATTAGATACCTATATTGCTGAGGGAAATTTGCCCTATGCGTTTTGCCCGGGGTGTAGCCATGGGAAAATTCTCGAAGCTTTAAGCAATAGTTTAAAACAACAAGGACTTGGTCCTTCTGAAGTTGTTATTGTTACTGATATTGGATGCGTTGGACTTTCAGATAAATATTTTGTTACGCACGCATTTCATGGATTACATGGTCGCGCCATAACGTATGCTTCAGGAATAAAAATGCAAAATCCTGATTTAAAGGTAGTTGTCTTGATTGGTGATGGCGGTTGTGGAATTGGTGGACACCATTTACTCAATGCCGCTCGATTAAATACAGATGTGAATGTTTTGGTGTTCAATAATTTTAATTTTGGTATGACGGGCGGACAACACTCTGTAACAACGCCCCTGGATAGTATAACCGCAACTACGGCTCTCGGTAGCACGGATGCGCCCATGGATATTGCTGGAACTGCTCAAGTAAATGGGGGTGGTTTTATTGCCAGGGCAACGGCTTTTGATAAAGACCTTCCTGATATCATTGAAAAAGCAATGAAACACGATGGGTTTTCACTCATTGATATTTGGGAATTGTGTACAGCATATTTTGTCCCCAGAAATGATTTTGGGAAAAAAGAAATGATGAGCTATATGGATGGTATGCAAATGGTGTCGGGTATCCTTCAAGAAACAGATAGACCCAGTTTTCAAACCAGTTATAAAAATATTCAAAAACAAGCCAGTCAACAAAGTCCAATGAGTGGGCTTATTCTAGATACGAACTTTTCTTCTAACTTAGAGAAACCAATTCGAATCGTTTTGGCAGGGGCTGCAGGACAAAAAGTTGTTTCAGCGGGTAACTTACTTGCATCTGCTGCAACTCTTTCCGGATTATGGACAAGCCGTCGAGCTGATTTTCCAATTACAATTCAAACAGGATTTTCAGTGGCTGAAATTGTAATCAGTCCAGAACCCGTCGATTATTCTGGGATTGTAAAACCAGACATTGCGGCCATTATCGCCCCAGAGGGGAAAGCTAAAATATCAAGATTAACCCATGCTATGAAATCTACTGGAACAATATATTATTCTGACGGATTGGGTGAAATAGATTCTGAAGCGAATATTCTGCCATTGCTTTTTCCAGAAAGTACAAAACGGGATTTGAGAAAAAATATTTCTGCTTTGACGGCAGCCTTTCTTGCAAAAGAATTAAATATGTTTCCTTTTGAAGCTTTAAAAGAAGCCGCGCGTCAAATTCAAAAACCCAAAATTGCAGAAATAAATTTGAGTGTGTTTGCCCACTTTGAATAATCCATTATTTTAATTTTTTTCATATCAATCCATGATCTGCAAAAGAATACACATCATTGCCTGCTATTATTAAATGGTCATGTATATAGATATCAATGGTTCTTGCCGATTCCTTTAATTTTTTAGTGATGGTTAAATCATCTTTGCTTGGACTTGGGTTTCCACTGGGATGATTATGAACAAGGACCAAGGCAGAGGCATCATTTTCCAAAGCTTTCTTCACTACCTCACGGGGGTACACTGCAGATGTATTCAATGTGCCTTCAAAAAGTGTTTCCATTTTTAGAATCTGATTGCGGCCATTAAGATAAATCACCATAAATAATTCCTGACTTTTATCTCGAAGATTATGGCGCAAATAATTTAATACATCTTCAGATGATTGAATATAATCCATGTCAACAATGCGGTCAGCTAAGTAGCGCCGGGCCACATCTTGGGTCAACTTGAGGCCAAACACATTATGGTCGCCAATACCTTTTATTTTTTTCAGTTCTTTGGGGGGCGCTTCTAAAACAGCCTTTAAAGAACCCCATTTTTTGAGTGCATCTTTCGCCGGTTGTTTACAATCGGAACGGGGTGTACCTAACGTAAGTAATAATTCGATTATTTCGTAATCATGAAATCCGTCTAACCCGCTATTCAGAAATTTTTCCCGGAGACGCTGCCGATGGCCTTCATTTGATTTAGCCATTTAGATCACAGAGTTTATTTATTACATATTGGTTCATTTGCTCTGCAATTTTTGCTGCCTTGATTAGTTTTTTAAACTCTCCAATTTTTCTTTGAATTCACGAAGTTCCCTAATATTGCCTATTTTTACTTCACCTGAATCCCATTTAAGATTGAAATCCTCTTTTGAATCCGATCCACCCTGCTTTTGATATAATGGATAAAGATCCGCTTCTTCTCTTGGCTTACCCTTATGGAGCGTCGCGGTAAGCTGATAGGCTATATCCTCAACAATGTCATCAATCACTCTATCTGAAAGTTGTTTTTCCAGCAATCCTTTCTCAATTTTAGAAAATCGCATGCCATGTACCACATAATCTTGGTATGCTTCCCAAGCAAAGGGTGCTTTTTCTTTTACATAATGCGCCATGGCATCAGAGAAAACTCGAATTTCATACTGGGCGTGTCCATCAGAACGCAGGCCAATAAAATGAAGTAGATTATGTAAATCATTTTTCCAATACCATTCGGTATAAATATTTACAGGCAGTAATGATCGTGCCAATTCTCGTGCCACACCTGCTTCATTCAATTCTTGGTATAGGGCAAAACTTCTTTCTGAGTTCTCTTTAAAGTACTCCAATACTTTTTGCTTTAGCTCAGGAGGAACCTCACCCGATCGACCTTGCTTATTTAAAGCACTTTGGAATTGAATATTCTCTGGTTCTGGATAATAAAATTCATCTCGTGCTTCCGAATATCTTAATGAATATTCATTAATATTGGCTGTCCGATGACGTACCCATTGCCGGGCAACAAAGATTGGCATTTTACAATGGAATTTGAATTCTACCATTTCGAAAGGTGTCGTATGTCTATGGCGCATTAAGTACCGAATCAGCCCTCGATCTTGAGAAACCTTACTGGTTCCTTGTCCATAACTTACGCGAGCGGCTTGAACAATGGCATCATCTCCTCCCATGGAATCCACAAGCCGAACAAAGCCTTTATCTAAACATTTAATTGCATCTTCTGGTATTTTTGTCATTTCTAGTTATTTCCTGCTAAAACATTATAAGTCTTATCTACAGCGATTATTTCGCCGGCTACTAAACCGGGAGAAATTAAGGTATTTTTCTGATTATACAGTCGTTGATGACCATTTAAATCAATAAGTTTTCCGCCGGCCTCATTAATAATACAATTTCCTGCACAAATGTCCCATTCGTTTTTAGGACGAAGTGAAGCAAAAATGTCTGCTTTCCCTGCTGCCGTTAATCCCAATTTATATGCCACAGAACCGATAGCTTTCAGTTTCCCAAATATACCATCATAAGGCTTCCAGAGTCCACGGCGCGTTTCTGAACGGCTGTTTAAAATTACCATTTCACTTACACTTTCCTTGGTGGAACACAAAATGGGTTTATCATTTAAAAATGCTCCCTCACTTTTTTCGGCTGTAAACATTTCTTTTGTCACTGGATTATAAAGAACACCCACAACCGGATATCCATTCTCCACGAGGGCCACACTCACTACAAAATTCGGAACGCCCTCAATAAATTCTTTCGTCCCATCCAATGGATCTACAACCCATACACGCTCTTTTGAAAGACGAGCAGGAGAATCTACCGTCTCTTCTGAAAGCCAGCCATAATCCGGCCGAGCAGCCATTAATGTCTTTTTTAATAAGGTATCTGCTGCATGGTCTGCAGTGGTTACAGGGTTATGATAACCTTTATCCTTGATTTCATAATCAGTATTATAATAACTCATTATAATACTGCCCGCTTCAAATGCGGCGTCTTTGGCGATATTTAATTCAGAAATCATAGGGCAAAAATTAGGATAAAGACATCAAGGTCACATCTAATTATTATGTATTAAAAAAAATAACCAAAATGGAGAGTTTATGATTGGTTAATTGCTTTCCGTAGAAAAATAATAAATTCTGCCATTTGGTTGTAAATATCAAATGCCACGTCTAAACACTTCTCTGATTGAAATAATTCAGTTGGAATGGTCTTTTTTACAATAAAGTCTTTATATCTTAGCCATTCAATTTGAGGATGATCCTTGGGGTAGCCCTTCGGTGCAACTTTTAACCGATCGCCTCTTAATTCACCAAATGTTGACTTGAATCCAACCGCGTTCACAATGGATTTAAATTGGTTTGGCCAACCAACAATATATTCTCGAATATCTGATAACGTCTCTTTATCCGGATGCCATACTCCACCTGCGATATAGCAATCATTTGGTTCTATATGAATATAATATCCAGCGCCCATTCGTTTTCTGCCTCCGGGATTCATACCGGCACCAAACCAGGTTTTGTAGGGTGTTTTATCCTTAGAAAATCGTATATCTCTATAAATTCGAAACAGGCAATCCTTGGGTTCTGTTCCTATCATATCCGGATCGAATTCGGAAATACGGAATAGAAGCATTGCAATAAAATCGATAAAATTTTGATTCGCATCCTTAAATCGATCTTTATTGGTATGATACCATTCTCGTTGATTATTCTTCTTAATATCCGCCAAAAATTTGAATGTAGATTGGTCAATCATACTTTTTGAAAAATAATCAATTTTTCACGACCCTTACGCGGTTTAATGGACAAGTTCGAGAATTCTTCCTTTTCAATTTCCCATCCTATATCAAAAATAGATTTAACTTCAGCAATACTTGTGGCAAAGGGAGGACCTCCTTCTTCCATTGTTTTATCCAACGGAAACCACAATCCTATTAATTGTCCACCTGGTTTTAATATTGATTTTGCCATAGTTTCATATTCTTTTCTTCTGGTTGGGTCAATGGCACAAAAACAGGTTTGTTCAATCATATAGTCGAAAGTGTTTCCATATTCGAGTGGTAGAGAAAAAATATCAGCTTCGACTGCATTCAATTTAACTTGGGCTGATTCCGCTAATGATTTTAGTGCGATTATACTCGATGGCGCAAAATCTACTGCTGTCACCTCGAATCCTTTTTGCGCAAATAGGATTGCATCATGACCTCGCCCACATCCCACGATACAGATTTTTCCGGGATCTAACTCTGATGCCATTTGACGAAATATTGGAGTCGGACCGCCTAAATCCCAACCTAAACTATCTGCCAAATATTTATCCTCCCAAAATTGGGAATTGTTTTCACGATATTTCGTCATTCACCATCCTGATATTGGAACACGGATTCCAAAGGAACGCCAAATGCATGGGCAATTTTGAAGGCCAATTCCAAGGAAGGTGAATATTTGCCCCCTTCAATTGCAATGATGGTTTGGCGGGTAACATCTGCTTTCGCAGCCAGATCCGCCTGTGTCATTTCATCTGCATCAAAACGAAGACGGCGGACATTATTGGTGATTGCTGGCTTTCCCATTCTTAAATGCCCTTTTTATAATTGTACAATCTTGAAAGAGATTTAACTATTGAGGAAGCCACCAAAGTCATGAGTAAAAGTTGAGCAATGAGAATTGGGGTCATTTCAGAAATCCCAATCGACACAACATTCCCCATACTTTCATTTAAAATAATAAAGCACATGATTAGGGTTACGAATATATCCATGGCAATATATCCCATCTTATAACTACGAACATCAATAATGCGATCCATTTCATCCTTTGCTTCTGCTTTAGTGATGATATTGATAAGACCGAAAACCACAATTGAATAGACTACGGCAATCACAACCACACCTATGATGATCTCCGCCAAGTCAGCAGCATATTCGTCCGATCCCGACATTAATTGAAAAACACCATTAAAAAAGTAAAAACAAACCACAATATTCAGAATCAGTTCACCCCAAATGTTTAGTTCTCTATTTGAATAATTTGAAAAAAGATTCATTTGTATCTCCTATTACCGGCGATTACACCAACCATGTAAGTAAGGGCCATCAATATGATAAGGTGCGAAACTTCAGGTTCAAAAGTAATAAGTTTTATGTCTTCCAGCAGTTCATAGCTAAGACCACACACTAACCCTACACCCAACGAAATGGCCATGGCTTCAAGTTGAATTTTCCGCATCAGTTCATCCAACCCATTCAGATACCGTTTGTTTGCCAATATCATTCCAAATCCAATCCCCAGATTAATGAGTACTCCGAGAATTGTAAGTGGGGTATTGAACTCCCAAAAGAATTTGGGGCCAAACGCAGCGAATGCTGTTGTCAAAACCCATGCGCCGGTCCAAAGTCCAAGTTGAACTGTATTTATTTTAGTTCGAGTGGTTAAATCACTCGATTCGTTCATCAGTTTTTCCATAATTATAATTCCTTTATCAATAATTAGGACCGAATGTATGATATATATTACTATATGTAAAGTATTATTTACATTTTGTTAATAATCACTTACGCTAAAGTATCGGGATTCAGGATGAGAAAAGTACCATCCACTGACGGAGGCCGCGGGATACATGGCGCGACTTTCTGTCAACGTAATTCCTGTGTTTTCCTCAACATTAAGCAATTTCCAAATCTTATCTTTTTCTGCATGATCCGGACATGCTGGGTATCCCGGTGCGGGACGAATACCCTGATATTTTTCATTTATTAGTGAATCATTATTCATTGATTCATCAGTGGCATATCCCCAG
>Ga0208640_1000279_pt1 | contig 23684 bp, 15 predicted proteins | sample ETNtaG_23_FD_185774 | JGI IMG/M metagenome (GOLD analysis project Ga0208640, IMG submission 185774) | Marine microbial and viral communities from oxygen minimum zone, Eastern Pacific Ocean - ETNP201310SV72 (SPAdes) (version 2) | ecosystem: Environmental > Aquatic > Marine > Oceanic ... | reverse complement strand
CGAATCCCGCGAACGGGGCCAAAACCTGACTGCGAGCGTGTTATGCATGAGGGTTGCCTCCTGGTTCACCATTTGTACTGTCGAGCACGCCCCACCGGCCCGAGCGCCGCGGGTATTGTCGTGTCGTACTGCTGGGCTGTCAAAACACGCAGCAATATCCCCAGCGTATGCAGGGGTGTTGCGGCCTATGCTGCCGCGTCTGCTGGCCGGTGGTCCAGCGCGTCCAAGTACTGGCGCACAAAATCAAGGCCAGCCGCAGCGCCGAAAGCATCGCTCAACGCCCGCGTAATCGGCCCCGGTACCACCCCACCTCCCAACAGCTGTCCATCGTATGAGCGCACCGGGCAGATACAGAAACTGGTGGAGGTGATAAAGGCCTCATCCGCCGTCACTGCCTCATGCGGCCTGAGGTCCGCCTCCTGCACGGCAATACCTATGCTTTCGGCAAGTTCCAACACCACCTGCCGGCTGACCCCTGCCAGCACGTAACGTTCCCTGGGAGTACGTAACACCGCATCTTTGACCAGAAAAATATTGCTGCCGATGCCTTCGCTGAGATAGCCTCGCGTATCCAGCAACACGGCCCAGGCGTTTTCAGCCCGATCTCGCACTTCGCGATCGGCGAGCACCAGGTTGAGGTAGTTGTGGCTCTTGATATTGGGATCCAGGCACTCGGGTGGCACCCGGCGCAGGGTGGGCGTGAGCACATCGGCACCATCACGAATTAGTTGCGCGCGTGCCGTAAGCGGTAACGGCGTACACTCGACGATGACAGTGGGATCGCTGCTCTGCCACAAATCACCGCCGGGTATGTTGCAGCCCCGGGTAACGCGTTGCATGACCCAGTAGTCTTCACCAGGCGCCAGCAGTGGCAGATTGCGCCGCACCGTCTCTCGAGTGATGGCCAGCATCTGCTCTGGACTCAAGCCAGGATCGATGCCAGTTTGCTGCAGCGAGCGGTACAAGCGGTTGACGTGAGCTTGAAGTCGGAAAAGGCTCCCATTGAAAGTGCGGGCCGCGTCGAATACCGCGTCGCCCATGATGAAACCACGATCACGGAACGAAACCATGATCTCGCTTTCGGGAAGATAGTCGCCATTAAGGTAAGCAACCCGCTCCCGCCCCTGTGCCTGAGGTTTGGTAGTCACCGATATCCTGCAGATTGCCCGCGGCTGATCCAGCGCTGCTAGCCAGACCCATGGCTGCGGGCATGGAAAACGTAACCCAGGGCATTCAGCAGTACCTGGGCCGCGAGGATGGCGGTCACATCCGCCGGATCGTACGGCGGCGCAACCTCGACCAGGTCCATACCGATTACCGGGTTTCGGCTGGCGACTCCCTGGATGATCTCCATCACGTCGTAATACAGAAACCCGCCATGACTGGGTGTGCCGGTTCCCGGTGCGATGGACGGATCGAAGCCGTCTATATCCAGTGTTATGTAGCAAGGCCGCCCCGCCGGGATGCGCTCCAGCACGCCAGCAGTGCCCAGTCGACGCACGTCACGCACTGAAAGGATATCGGAGCCAGCCGCGCGAGCCGCCTCGTAGTCCGTGCGGTTCGAGGAAGAAACATTGCGTATGCCTAATTGCGTCATGCTCTGCACATGATCCATCTCTGAGGAACGTCGTAGCGAATTGCCATGGCCGTAGCGAACCCCGTGCCGCTGATCCACGAAATCCAGGTGCGCGTCGAAGTGGAGCAGATGCAGCGGGCCATGCCCAGCAAAAGCCGCCATCACCGGCGCGTGGATTGAGTGATCACCACCCAGCACCACCGGCATAGCGCCCGCTTGCAGTATCTGCCGCACAGCCAACTCAGCGTTGGCGTGGCTGCGCTCCATGTCCGTGTGCACAATGTCAACATCGCCGAGGTCGACCATGCGGACGTTGGCTTCGGGCAAGTAGGTGACATCGTCCTCGAAATCGTAAGCGCCGCCGTGACCAAACGAGAACAGCGTCGATGCCTCGCGTATGGCACGCGGCCCAAACCGCGCGCCTGGCCGGTACTGGGTTCCCATGTCGTTAGGTACTCCCAGAACCGCGACCTCGGCGTCGATGGTAGCCCAGTCAGAACACGCCGGCGCCCTGGCAAAAGTGCAGTGACCGACGAATGGCAAATTCAGCCGCCCGCTATCGTAGTTGAACTCGCCCATCACCTCCCCCAAATTGCCGGCAACCTACTCTACGCCCACGGCAAGCACAATAAAAGGGTCCCCAGTCAGGCCGGCTCGCGCAACGCACAACCGACCTCGGCACTGGCATCCAGCAACCAGCGCAACAGGTGGTCGGCAAAACTGCGGCGCACGACGATATCGATCACATCGGCGTCCTCGACCTCGGCCGCGACCCGCAACAGTGCCCCGACGTGGGCCACCAGTGTCTGCGCACATTGCCCGGGTCCAAAGCGCCGCGGATGCAGATCGAGAGTACAGGCACTGGCCAGCACTTCGCGCAGCTTTGGGCCACCACCACGCAACAGGGTCTGGCCGCCGCTGAGGTCGGTCAACGCGTAATGGCTGCCGGCGAGCGCAGCCTCGAGCTCTGCTTGCAGCCGGGTCTCGGCGGGGGTGGCAATAAGCAGCCATTCGTCCGGCCCCAGCCAGTGAACCAGGCAGCGCCGGCCACAACTGACCGTGTTGGGTTCGAGCGGCAGGACCGCGCCGCTGATCTGCGCCAGCACCTCAGCATAGCGGGCCGTGGCCGCGCCCCGCAGGTTGAGGTGCACCCGAAACGGCAGTTCCTGAAACCATACGCCAGTACCGCCACCGACGCCGTTCCAGACCTGCCCGGCAGAGACCTGCTCCAGAGGGGAACGTAATCCGTTCACAAAGGGCCGGCTCCTGTCACCTGCGCCACCACCGCTTCAAGCCGGGTTTCCGGCCAGCATACCGGCGCCCAAGGCCCGTGCATTTTGCCTATTCTGGTCATGGCCTACTGCCGCTGCCCTGGTTGTTGCATCAGCTCCGCTGCCGTTCGTTGTCGGGATCATAGAATACCGCGCCGGTGATAGTTGCCGGCAGCACCATGCCGTCCATTAGCTGGGCATAGACAGTCCCATCCATGCGTGAACGCCCGCCCTTGACCAATGCCAGCGCAATGGACCGACCCAGAGTGGCGCTGAAGTAACTGGACGAGACGTGACCCACCATCGGCACCGGCCGTTCGCTGGCCGGCTCATTGACCAGTTGCGCACCTTCGGGCAGCACCCGGGCCGGATCTTCGCTGAGCAGCCCGACCAGTTGCTTGCGGTTCTGGCGCAGCGTATCCGGTCGACACAACGACCGTTTGCCAATGAAATCCTTATTCTTGGCAACGATCCAGTCCATCCCCAGGTCCACCGGGGTGACCGAACCGTCGGTGTCCTGCCCCACGATCACATATCCCTTTTCCGCTCGCAGCACATGCATGGCCTCGGTCCCGTAGGGGGTGATATCGAAGACCCGGCCGGCCGCCATCACGGCCTCCCACAGGGTCCGGCCAGCGTTGGCGTTGACGCCGATCTCAAAACCCAGTTCACCGCTGAAACTGATGCGGCTGACCTGCGCCGGTATGCCCGCGGCCTGGCCCGTGCCGAAACTCATAAACGGCAGAGCATCTGCCGACAGGTCTATGCCGGCGCAGACCTGCTCCAGCACCTGGCGGCTGTTAGGTCCGGCAACGCTCATCACCGACCAGTGATCGGTGACCGAGGTGAGATAGACCTGTAGCGTCGGCCACTCGGTCTGCAACCAGCGCTCCATCCAGGCCAGCACCATGGCTGCGCCGCCGGTGGTAGTGGTCATCAGGTAATGGTCATTGGCCAGGCGCGAAGTCACACCGTCGTCCATTACCATGCCATCCTCGCCGAGCATGAAACCATAGCGGCAGCGGCCGAGCGCGAGTTTCGACCAACTATTGGTATAGATCCGGTTCAGGAACTCGGCAGCATCGGGCCCGCGGATATCGATCTTGCCCAGCGTCGACGCGTCAAGCACGCCGACGCTGGTGCGCGCTGCCAGGCACTCCCGGTTGACGGCTTGCTGCATGCTTTCGCCGGGGCGTGGATAGTACCAGGGCCGTTTCCATTGACCGACGTCCTCGAAAACAGCATCGTGTTCGACGTGCCAGCCGTGCAGTGCGGTCTTGCGCACCGGGTCGAAACGCTCAATGCCCAGACTCCGACCAGCGATGGCACCGAAGGTTATCGGCGTGTAATTGGGTCGAAAGGTGGTCGTGCCGGTGTCGGCCAATGACTGGTCCAGCGCCTGCGCCAGCACAGCCATGCCGTTAACGTTGCCCAGCTTGCCCTGATCAGTGCCGAAACCCAGTCCGGTATAACGTTTAACGTGCTCGATCGAGCGGTAGCCCTCCCGAGCTGCAAGAAAAATGTCGGCGACCGTGGTGTCATTCTGGAGGTCGATAAACTTCTTGCCGCCATGCCCCTCAGCCCGGCCGTCAGGCACGCTCCAGCACGGCAACATCTGCGACATGGCCGGCGATCGGGCCCGCGGCAGGTCAGGTCCGGGGCCGTTCCAGCCACTGTCGGCCGCTGCTGCCTGGCCGGCTCGCGCACCCGCAGCTAAACACTCGCCCAGATCGACGGCCCCGGCACAGGCGCCCGCCGAGCGTTCAGCCTGCACCGAACTGGCCGGCACGAAACAACTCCTGCCCTCATCGAATAGCGGCCGGGCACCGGACTGCGCGTGCAGGTGCACGGCCGGATTCCAGCCTCCCGATACTGCCAGTACCTGGCATGGCAACGCGCCCTTGTGCGCCAGTATGTCGTTTGCGGCGGCGTTCAACCGGGCGAGATCAACCCGCCACAATCCGTGGTAGCCACCGTGGGTACCGGTAACGGCATGCCCGGCATAAACTGCGATACCCAGCCTACGTACTGCCTCAACGAGTTCACCTTCCGGCTGCTGGCGCAGATCAATCACCCCGGTGACCTCCATGCCGGCCTCATGCATATCGAGCGCCGCCTGGTAAGCTGAATCATTGTTGGTAAACACCGCGCCACGCCGGCCTGGCAGCACTGCATAGCGGCAGATGTAAGTCGAGACAGCTGCGGCCAGCATCACTCCCGGCCGGTCGTTGCCAGCAAAGACCAGGGGTCGTTCGATCGCGCCTGTCGCCAACACCACCTGGGCTGCCCGTACCCGCCACAGTCGTTCGCGCGATACCCGCGGGTCAACCTGTCCCGGCCCCAGGTGGTGGCTGCGTCGTTCGTTGATGACCAGAAAGTTGTGGTCGTAGTAGCCTGTCACCGTGGCCCGTGGCAACAGTGTCACTTCGGGCAGGTCGGCCAGTTCGTGCAGGGTTCCGGCAACCCAGTCGGCGGCAGGCTTGCCGCCAACATGCGTATTCACAGTAAGCAACGAGCCACCGAATTCTGCCTGCTCATCTGCCAGGATCACCCGGGCGCCGCTGCGCCCAGCCGCCAATGCAGCCATCAGACCAGCTGGCCCAGCGCCCACCACCAGTACATCACAATGCTGGTTGATCTTGTCGTAGCGTTCCGGGTCCGGCAACTCCGGCGCATGCCCCAGCCCCGCTGCCTTGCGGATATAGTGTTCGTAGCGCTGCCACATCGTCCGTGGCCACATGAAGGTTTTGTAATAAAAACCCGCTGGCAGCAGTCGCCCGACCAGACTGTTAAGCGCATAGAGGTCGAGATGCAAACTGGGCCAGCCGTTTACCGTTCCCGCAACCAACCCCTGGTAGAGCTCGATCTGGGTAGCCCGCTGGTTGGGCACCGTATATGCTCCCTCGCCAAGCTGGACGATGGCATTAGGCTCTTCCGCACCGGCACTGACGAGTCCGCGCGGGCGGTGATACTTGATACTACGTCCAAATAGGCGTACGCCACTCGCCAGCAGAGCCGAGGCCAACGTGTCCCCGCGGTAACCGGTGTAAGGCCTGCCGTTAAAGGTAAACGATAATGGCTGCGATCGGTCGATACGGCCACCGCTGGCTAGCCGGTTGGCGCTGCTCATGGACCACCCTCTGGTAGCCGCTCACCAACTCGATAGACTGAAATAACACGGTAACTGACAGTGTCCCTTATCAGATTGAACCACCGCCGGCAGCCACCACTATGGCACCACTGCTCCGCCTGTGGGCCTTTTATGTTTTTGCGGTTGAAAAGGTAATCGCTCCACTGTGCATCTGACAGTGTCTCGGGCTCAGCTGGGCGCACGATGTGCGCTTCGCCGCCGCAACTGAACTCGCTCTGGTCGCGCGGGCCACACCAGGGGCAATCGATCGTCAGCATCTTTTGCGGGGTCTCGGCTAGTGGACTCAGTGAGCGACGCCGGCAGCACCATGCTCGTCAATAAGCGCGCCACTGATGAAGCGCTCGAGAGCGAATGGAGCGTTCAGTGGATGCGGCGCGTCATTAGCCACGGTATGGGCAAAGACCCAGCCCGAGCCAGGTGTCGCTTTGAAGCCACCAGTGCCCCAACCACAGTTGAAGTAGAGCCCCTTGACCGGAGTCTTGGAGATAATTGGGCAGGCATCGGGGCAGACATCGACGATGCCACCCCACTGCCGCAGCATGCGCACCCGACTAAACACCGGAAACAACTCAACAATGGCGGCAACATTGCCCTCGATGATAGAGAAACTGCCACGCTGGCCGTAACCGTTATAGGCGTCGATACCTGCACCAATCACGAGTTCGCCCTTGTCCGACTGGCTGACATAACCGTGCACGGCGTTGGACATGACCACGGTATCGAGCACCGGTTTCAAGGGTTCTGAAACCAATGCCTGCAGTGGATGGCTCTCGAGCGGCATTCGCAGACCAGCCATGTCGGCGATGACGCTGGAATGACCGGCCGCCACCACAGCCACTTTGGCAGCACGAATGAACCCGCGGCTGGTATCTGCACCCGTAACCCTATCGCCTTCGCGCCGAATACCGGTCACCTCGCAGTTCTCGATGATATCCACCCCGTGGCGATCGGCAGCACGAGCGAAACCCCAGGCAACCGCATCGTGGCGGGCAACGCCGCCGCGTGGCTGGAAGGAAGCACCAAGTACAGGATAGCGTGCCTCTGCTGAGATATTGATAGCGGGGACCAGCGCCTTGATATCGGCAGGGCTCAGCACTTCGCTGTCTATGCCGTTCAATCGATTAGCGCTGGAGCGGCGCACGATATCGCGCATATCCTGTAGCGTGTGCCCCAGGTTCAATACCCCTCGCTGGCTGAACATGACGTTGTAGTTGAGTTCCTGGCTTAAGCCTTCCCACAATTGCAATGATTTCTCGTAAAGGTGGGCGGCTTCATCCCAGAGGTAGTTCGAGCGCACGATGGTGGTGTTGCGGCCGGTATTGCCGCCGCCAATCCAGCCCTTCTCCAGCACGGCGATCCGGCCCACGTCGTATTCTCGGGCCAAGTAATAGGCCGTTGCCAGACCGTGACCGCCGCCGCCTACTACTACTACGTCGTACTCAGGGGCAGGTGGGGGACTGCGCCAGGCCACGTCCCAATGCCGGTGGGCGCTGACCGCGTTACCAGCCAGGCTGAAGATCGAATAGCGGCTCTTTTTCACAGCACCCTCAAGTTCCAGTGCGATTACCGGCCCCCCTCGGAGCAATCATCCTGACAGCCACCAGTGCCAGTTGCCGGATTCAACTAACTGTCACGATAGACCGGGAAACGGGCGCACAGCGCCTTGACCTGCTTGCGTACGCCATCGACTATCGACTCGTCGCCGAGATGATCGAGTATGTCGCAGATCCAGTCGGCTACCTGGCATATCTCAGCCTCGGCAAAGCCCCGGGTGGTACTGGCCGGCGTGCCGAGGCGCACACCGCTGGTGACAAATGGCGAGCGCGGGTCGTTGGGTACGGCATTTTTGTTGACCGTAATAAAGGCGCGGCCAAGCGCCGCATCAGCATCCTTACCGGTAATATCCTTAGCCACCAGGTCCAACAGGAGCAGGTGGTTGTCGGTGCCGCCCGAAACGATGTCATAACCTCGCTCGATAAAGGAAGCAGCCATGGACCGAGCATTATCCAATACCTGTTGTTGGTATACCTTGAATGAGGGCTCGAGCGCTTCTTTGAAAGCTACCGCTTTAGCGGCAATCGCATGCATTAGTGGCCCGCCCTGGGTGCCCGGAAACACCAGCGACGAAAGTTTCTTCTCAATCTCAGCATTGGCCCGGGCCATGATCATACCGCCGCGGGCGCCACGCAGTGTTTTGTGCGTAGTAGTTGTTGTGACATCGGCAATCTCGAGTGGACTGGGGTAAAGCCCAACCGCGACCAAACCGGCAACGTGCGCCATATCAACCACCAGGTAGGCTCCCACCATGTCGGCAATATCCCGAAAGCGCTGCCAATCGATGATGCGGCTATAAGCCGAGAAGCCGGCCATGATCAGTCGCGGCTGTTGCTCTCTGGCGAGCGCCTCAACCTGATCAAAATCGATCTCGCCGCTTGCAAGATTAAGGCCATACTGCACCGCGTTGTAGAGTTTGCCGGAAAAGTTCACCGCGGCACCATGAGTCAAGTGACCACCATGAGCGAGACTCATACCGAGAACGGTATCACCGGGTTCCAACAATGCCATGTAAACGGCAGCGTTGGCGCTAGATCCGGAATGCGGTTGCACGTTGACGTAGGCTGTACCAAATAACTCCTTGGCCCGATCGATTGCCAACTGTTCGGCCACGTCAACGAACTCACAACCACCGTAATAGCGTTTTCCGGGATAGCCTTCGGCATACTTGTTAGTCAGCACCGAGCCCTGTGCCTCGAGTACCCTGGGGCTGGTGTAATTCTCAGAGGCGATCAGCTCGATGTGTTCTTCCTGGCGCTGGCGCTCGTCCTCGATCGCTTGGTACAACTGCGGGTCGAAACCAGCGATGGTATCTTTGCTACTAAACATTCTTTTCCTTATTCTGAAATGCCTGAACGATCCCGGCACACTACTAATAATTGACTAGGTAAACAAAGAGAATTGCTAGCCTGGCCCGGTTTTGGTCGCCGGTGACGCGTGCCTCCGGTTACAGTCGATTCAACTCAACCGTCTGATTCTAACGGAGCCAGGCCTGGCAACCCAAGGCGACACGACAAGCCGCCGCAGCCGCGTGATCACCTGGTCCTCATTTGCCACCGCTGCAGGCTCGCCAATGAACGCTGTCCGTGGTAATCGATCTGTGCATCCGGGTAACGCCAGCCCAGGCCCACTGGACAAGCCAGGCGAGCCAAACAGCGGCTGCCGCACAGTGCAGGCTCGGCCAGGCGTTGGGTGAGGCAGCGCTCGAGGTCGGGTGTGGCATCAAAAACCAGCGCATCGGCCACACAAGCGTCCAAGCAGGGCGGGTCGACACAAATATCGCAGGGCGAGGCCGGCGCTTCACGCGGCGTACACGGTAGTGGTGCGTACATCAAAAAAGCAGTACGGTGAGCAAACCAAGGTCCAAAAACTGGACTAATGTCCAGCCCCAGCGGTGCCGGCGCACTCCAGCCCGCCCAGCGTCCCAACTGCTGTAGTGGTATGGGTAGCGTACCCGGGTACAGCAACTGCAGGCCACCGTCGCCCCAATAATCACGGACCACAGTTTGCGCAGCTGCCACAGACAGCGCGTCGAAAGGGTCGGCGTACAGAGTCAATTGCGGCTCCACGCGCTGCCATAGCCGGCTGCCACCCATGCCGAGCAGGACCAGTCGCTGACCGGCCACCACTTCCAAGCCAGCATCAGACCACAGCTTGGCCAAAGCCGGTGGAAACTCTACCGGGTCGAGCACAGCGCACAGGTTGAAACCCTGCGCCTCTAGCCACCGGTGTCCTTGCTGAGTCACTCTTCGGGTTTCTGTTGCAATAGCATGTTCTGTTCCGCCTGGCGGCCCTGTTACCACTCACTATCGGACACTGTTATAGTTGATTGTGCCCTTCCGCGCACGGGTTTAGCTACTATCGGATAAGCGGGTACTTTGAATCGAATTACTGTTCATGGTCACCGCGGTGCCCGCGGTCTTGCTCCAGAGAATACACTGGCCTCGTTCCAGCGGGCCTGCGCAATCGGCGTGGATGGGCTGGAGTTCGATGTCATGGTGAGTGCCGATGACCGTATCGTGATTCATCATGACGCCCGACTCAACCCCATGCTCTGCCGTAGCTCAGCCGGCTGCTGGCTCGAAGCACCAACCCCGCGCATTCGTGAACTGGCCGCGAGGGACCTTGGCCGCTACGATGTCGGCCGAGCTCGACCCGGCTCTGCCATCGCTCAACGATTCTTTCAGCAGACACCGTCTGACGGTGCCGGCATACCACTGCTGACAGACCTTGCCGAACTTTGGCACACCCTGCATCCGGTAAGGCCGCTACTTAATATAGAACTCAAGTCGGATCCCCATCAACCCGCTGACACGCCTGCACCTGAACGCTACGCCGCGATCATCCTCGAGGAACTCTACCGTCTGGACTTGCACCGGCATTGTTGGCTGCAGGCTTTTGATTGGCGCCTGCTGCGGGCGGTACAGCATATCGATCCTACCGTGGTGACCGGCTACCTCAGCTCCGAGCGCAACGGGGACGCTACGATCCGTGTCAGCGGAACCTCACCCTGGCTGGCGGGCTTCGATCCGCACCTTTTCGGCGGCAGCCTGCCGGCCGCGATAAGCGCCGCCGGCGGCACAGTCTGGGGACCGTGCTTCGACGACCTTTCCACAAAACGGGTAGCACAGGCACACGCCATCGGCCTGCGCGTTCACAGCTGGACACTCAACGAACCGGAACAGATAAACCGGGCTATCGACCTGAATCTGGACGGCTTCAGCACCGACTACCCCGATCGCGCGCGCGCCTTGCTGTTGCAATCGGGTCTCGTCACAGCACCGCCGTGCACGGCCGCTAACGCATGAATCACATTATCGCTTCAAGAATAACCGGTGTCTGAGCCTTGCCATCGACTCCGGCAATCGATGCTATCAGGGTAGCTGGGCAACTGGCCGGCGCCTGCAGACACTATCCGTCGTCGAGGCGCAGGCTGGCATAGCTGCCAGGGGCATCTTCGATCACGGGAAAGGCTTTCTTCGCGCCAGGCTGGCGAGCCTTGCCCCGGGCACCGGTGTACTTGGCAACCCACTTCTGCCAGTTGGGCCACCAGGAACCGGCCTTGCAGCTGGCACCTTCCAGCCAGGTGTCGGCGTCGCCATGCGGCCGACCCCGACTGGTCCAGTAACAGTACTTATCGGCTGCAGGTGGGTTGATCACCCCGGCAATGTGACCCGAGCCCGCCAGCACGAATTTTACCGGTCCTTGGAACAGCGTCGCACCAGCAAAGGTCGACGGCCATGGCGCAATGTGGTCATCGCTCGCAGAGAGAAAATAACACGGCGTTTTGATACTGGAGATGTCGATCGGGACACCGTCCAACACCATTCCGCCAGGTTCCTTGAAGCGGTTCTCCAGATACATGGTACGCAGGTACTCGCTGTGCATTCGCGCCGGGAGGCGGGTCGAGTCCGAATTCCAATACAGCAAATCGAAGGCCAGAGGCTCGTGCCCCATCAAGTAGTTTTTTATAACAAATGACCAGATGAGATCGTTCGAGCGCAGCATGTTGAAGGTGGCGGCCATATCGGTGCCATCGAGGTAGCCATCCCTGGCCATCTTCTGCTCCAAGCTCTCGACTTGTTCCTCGTTGATGAACACCCCCAGGTCACCTGGCTCGGAAAAGTTGATCATGGACGTAAAAAAGGTGCTGCTAGCGACCCGTTTGGCATCGCCTTGCGCCTGCAGGTAGGCAAGCAGCGCCGCCAGCAAGGTCCCACCCAGGCAATAGCCGATGACGTTTGCCTGCGCCTGTCCGGAAATCGTCGCGATCGCATCCAACGCCGCCAACGGACCCTCCAACAGATAATCCTCGAAGCCCTTGTCGGCGAGTTCTGACCCCGGGTTAACCCAGGAGATGACGAACACGGTGTGCCCTTGCTCGACCAGCCAGCGGATCAGCGAGTTCTCAGGCTGAAGGTCGAGGATGTAGTACTTGTTGATCCAGGGCGGAATGATGAGCAGTGGTGTACTGTAAGCGGTGGCAGTGGTCGGCTGGTATTGCAGCAACTGGATGAGGTCGTTCTGCAACACCACTTTACCCGGGGTTACAGCAATATTCTTCCCCAGTTCAAACGCTTTGGTATCTACCATGCGGGTCTGTAGCCTACCCTCGCCTCGCTCCAGGTCCTCGAGAATATTCTGGAAGCCCTTGACCAGGTTTTCGCCCTTAGACTCCAGTGTTTTCTTGAGTACATCCGGATTGGTCAAGGCGAAGTTGGTCGGTGCCATCGCGTCGACGTACTGGCGGGTGAAGAAATTGATCTGCGCGCGGGTTTTGTCATCCAGTCCTTCAGCTGAGGCAGTCGCACCGAGTACGTAGCGTGAGGTCAACAAGTAAGATTGCTTGATGAAATCGAACAGGTGGCCGTCACTCCAATTGTCGCTGCGAAAACGTTTATCGCCCTTGTCTGGCTCTATCACCGGCTCAGTCGGACGCCCGAGCAGACCCGCCGTGGTCTGCTGCCACAAGGCAACAGTGTCCTGCCAGAACTGCCACTGGGCCTGGGCCAGTTGCTCCGGTTCAAAGCGCAACGTACTGAGGTTCTGGAGGAAAACCTCACCGAGTTTGACTGGATCGAAACTGCCGCCAAAGTGGTCGGTTTGATTTTGCATAAACTCGGTCATAGCCTGCTGGCTGCGGGTCATGACATCGACCATGGTGCGGGAAAATTCTGCCGGATCAGTTGCCGCTGGTTGGGGTTTTGCTTTGCTCACACACGCACTCCATAAATTGTTGCAGCGCAACATTGTAAAGATCGACTACTCGAAATACAAGCGCGATCACCCCCAGGAAAGAGCCGCCGACCAAACCTATCTGCGCTATAGTGGCGTAAAAACAAGCCCCTAGCGGGGACGTTTCTCAATCAACATGGATACGATCTACGACATCGACCTTGAGCGCCGGCCCGCGAATTTCACGGCGCTCAGCCCACTTTCGTTCCTCGCCCGCACGGCCCGGGTCTATCCGGAGGAAGTTGCCATTATTCACGGACCCCTTCGCCGCACCTGGGGCGAAACCGCCAGCCGCTGCCGGCAACTGGCCAGCGCCCTGGCCCGACGCGGCATCAAACGTGGCGATACCGTAGCAATCATGGCACCGAATACCCCCGAGATTTTTGAAGCTCACTTCGGTGTGCCGATGAGCGGTGCGGTCTTAAATGCGCTTAACGTACGCCTTGACGCCGATACGCTGGCATTCATCCTGAGCCATGGTGAAGCGAAAGTGTTGCTGACTGACACCGAATTTGCACCCGTAATTAAAAACGCACTCGGGCAATGCCATCAGGAAATCCTGGTGGTGGATATCGACGACTCACAAGGCTCGGGTGGTGAGTGCCTTGGTCAACTGAGTTATGAGGAATTGCTGGCTGAGGGCGATCCTGCCTACCACTGGGCGCTGCCGCTTGATGAGTGGGAGGCGATCTCACTTAACTACACCTCTGGCACCACGGGTAATCCCAAGGGGGTCGTCTACCACCACCGCGGCGCCTACCTCAACGCATTGAGTAATATCGTTGGCTGGAATATGGCCCACCACCCAGTCTACCTGTGGACGTTGCCCATGTTTCACTGTAATGGCTGGTGTTTTCCCTGGACCCTGGCCGCCGTAGCCGGCACCAGTGTGTGCCTGCGCAACGTCAGCGCTGGCAACGTCTATGCAGCCATCGCGGATTACGATGTCAGCCATTTTTGTGGGGCACCAGTCGTGCTCAACCTGCTGATTAATGCGCCTGACAGTGAGCGACGAGACTTTGCACACACGGTGAATGTTATGACTGCGGCCGCACCGCCGCCGCCCAGCGTGCTCACTGCCATGGAAGCGCAGGGGTTTGCCATGACCCACGTTTATGGGCTGACCGAAACCTATGGGCCAGCCGTTATCTGCGCCTGGAAACCCGAGTGGAACGATTTAACTGGTGATGAACAGGCACGCGTTAAAGCCCGCCAGGGTGTGCCCTACCACGCGCTGGAAGACCTACAGATTCTTGAATCCAGTTCACTTGAAAATGTTCAGCCTGATGCACAACAGATGGGTGAAGCCATGTTCCGAGGCAACATAGTCATGAAGGGCTACCTCAAAAATCCCGCAGCCACTGCCGAGGCCTTTGCCGGTGGCTGGTTCCACTCAGGCGATCTCGGTGTAATGCATCCTGACGGCTACATCCAGTTGAAAGATCGCTCCAAGGACATCATCATCTCAGGGGGCGAGAATATCTCCTCGATCGAGATCGAAGACGTCCTCTACCGGCACCCGGCAATACTCGAAGCCGCTGTGGTGGCCCGGCCCGACGACCATTGGGGCGAGACACCGTGTGCCTTTGTGCTATTTAAAGATGACACAGTCCCGGCCAGCGAGCAGGAGATCATCAATTTCTGCCGCGATAACATGGCCCATTTTAAAGCGCCCAGGACAGTCATCTTCGGTGAACTGCCTAAAACCTCCACCGGCAAGGTCCAGAAGTACAAGTTGCGTGAGCGCACTGAAGCATTGGGGACTCTATAAAACACGGACCGACTTTCCCTTCACAACCATACCAGCGGCCCACATGAACATCCTCGCCACTAATCACACGAGTTTTACGGTCTCGAACCTGGATCGCAGCATCGCGTTTTTCCGCGACGCGCTAGGCTTCAAGGTAACCTCTAAGGCGCCCCGCGCACAGACGGTAATAGAAAAAGTCACCGGCATTCCCGGCGCACAAGTGATGATCGCCTACGTGCGTGGCCCGGGTCACAGCATCGAACTGATCGAATACAGTGATCCCAAAGATCGTGTTGCGGTACGTCCCCGGCCGTGTGACACCGGCTTTTCGCATATCGCCTACGACGTCGAAGACCTCGACGCCGTGCTGACAGCAGCCGCACGCCACCAGGTATTGCCTGTTGCCGAGATCGTCACGGTGGATCAGGGCCCAAATAAGGGCGGCCGGGTAGTTTACTTACGCGACGCCGACGGCATCACCTTCGAATTCATCCAGAAGCCCTGATCCAGCACTCGAGGCCGAAGCCTTGGCTCGCCTCAATGATTTCTAAATCGAGCCAGCCAGCCGGTGACTCATGCTGGGATAAAAGGTTGAGCACTTGCCTTGCCAGCTTGCATACGGGTTAAGCGTAAGACTGACAACCGCGGATAGAAATTGCACAGCGGGATAACCATCAGCCTTTTTCAGCGACCTTGGCGGCCTTGGCTTGAAGGCGCTGGCCTTGTCTTTCTACATCGACCACGAAGCGCACGTGTTTGGCACTGGCCGCAACTTCGAGCGGGTCTGTCACCTCAACTTCAAGGGTTATACGCCGGCCGTCTATCTCGACCACCTTTGCCGTGATGTCAACCCACATATGTAGAAGCGTCGCCGCCAAATGGTCGAGTTCAACGCGGACGCCGACGGTGTCCTCGCCCTCATCAAGGTGCTCCAGCAGGAAATCACGACAATGCACTTCGATATCGCGCAGCAGTGCCGGCGTAGCGTAGATGCGCATTTCATCGCCCATGAAATCGATGGTACGCGCCTGGTCAATCTCAAAGCGCCGCTGCGCCGTGATGCCCGCGATCAAGCTATCCTTCATGGCATGAAGATCTCAATATTGTCGCAGAATACTTGAAACATCTGAGTGGCCACTCAAGCAAAACAGGTGGAGGTGTTGAATCAAATTGCAAGTTTGCGCGCCCGGAAATGGCCGTAATACATACCACCATTAGCTAAAGCATCGTAGCGTGAGCGGGTCCAGGCCAGGAATGAGTCGAGACCCTCAGCGCCCAGTGTCGTCAGCAGCTCCTCCCGAAGATCAGTTTCAACACGGCGCAAATAACCGTGGGTAAGCTCGCTCGTTGCCTGGGTACGATCGATAGCGGACCCTGGCTCGAAGCCGTTGCTAGACAGCGCAGTTTCAAACTGCTGACGGGAGACAAAATGGAAGTTGAGACCTTGTTGTCGCAAAAGAGAGTCCCAGCGCTTAAAAGCGGCATTATCTGCGGCCTTGAACCATTCGCCACCGACGATCCAGCCACCGGCGCGCAGTACCCGGCAAGACTCCCGGAAAAAACCAGCCAGGTCTTCAAGATGGCAGGTGGTCGCCGTGACATAGACCACCTCAAAACTGTCATCTGCATAGGGGAGAACGCCGCCACCGAACTGGGTCAAAGTAACCTGCTCGGCAACACCGGCCGCCTCGACCAGTTCCACCGCCCGCTCAATGACCCTGCTGTCGATATCAAGCCCGTGTACGTGTCGCGCTCGGTGGTCTCTGACAAGGGTCACTGCTGCCCCACCCAGGCCACAACCAATATCGAGTACGTCATTTCCCTCGATCGTGACGGCGGAGACGATGCGCGCCACTTCTTCATCCCCACCAGCGGACAGGTAACCCTTGCCGTAGACCAGCTCCATCATCTTGATATTTTGCGAATCGTAACGATTGGCTGCGGCATCGGTCATGACGAGGCGTGTGAGGATTGAACCCTTGGTTAATGGATTATGATGGAACTGCAGATTGAAAACGTATCGACACTGTAGCCATTAACACTTCGCCAGTTTTCTTCCCCACCTCACGGCCATGATCACCCGACCGCGTGGCCCGCCTGACTAACTGAGATGCTAAGGCACAAGCCAGACAAACGCGGTGGTCCTCGCGAACATTACCTGCTTTCAGTCAAAGTAGTGGCGGACGAGTGTTCGGGTGATTTCCCCACTGCCGCACCATTTCACAGTGCCGCAAAACTGCTCCCGGTGAGTTCTGTCATGTCAGTCTCTTCCCATCCGCCACAAAAGTTGATCGAACCGGTCCTGTCCATAGAATGGTTCTGTTTTGTAAACCATCAGCGGTACTCCCCAGTGACCGGCCTGATGCATCGCCTCATTGTTGGCCTGCAGGTCTTGTTCGACGCTCTGCCAGCTATTTGCTTCAAGAATCTCGTCCCTGTCCAAGCCAGCTGCCGCCATGGCATTTTTAAGATGTTCGCCCTTGTCCCAGCCGGGAGTTGAGCCATCCCACAGCATGCGCCCGACACAGTCGAGGAATTCAAGCCCGCGTCTGGCCCGGTTAGCGCCAACGAAAAGCCGGTGCAGGTGTTGGTTTCGGGGCTGGTCAGCCTTTGCGCGCCAGATCAGGCCCGGCGCCCACTCTATGGGCGATGGGTCGGGATAGGCGTAAGGCAGGCCCAAATAATCCGCCGTCCGCTGGGTGTCCGTCTCGAAATAGTGCAACTCCAGCTCGTCACGATCCCGATAGCGTTCAGGGATGCGCAGAACGCCCCCCAGAACCGGGCGAATGACGACCTCAACCCCCTGCTCGGCCAGACTGATCAGTCGATCCAGTAGGAAATAGCAGTAATCGCTCTGCATGGAATAAAAGACATCAACCCGGTCGTCCATTTGTCAAAGCGCCATTGCTTTTCGCCGGATCATCTGGTGTTCACGGATAGGTAAGCCGTCAGGTGATGGTGTGGCTATTTACGCCAGGGGTACGATATTGGCGTAACCACCGTATTTCAGCCCGGCGCCGAACAACACAATGACACTGAAATTATCTTTCCAGAGCGTACCGGTAAAGTGGTTAGTAAGTATTGTGAAATACATATCTCTTAGAGCTTATTTTACCTTACCCATTACTGATTATTAACTCATCAGCGAGGTATCTATGCAAGCAATTCAGAAGTAACTCACTCGAATGGCTGGTCGATCGATGGCGAAGGCTGGGTGAACCAGCGCGGACCTTCAGCCGTGATGTAGACGTGATCTTCCAGGCGCACACCGAACTCGCCGTAGATGCAGATCATCGGTTCGTTGGAAAAACACATACCTGGCGCAAGCACCGTGGTGTTACCCGGCACGATATAGGTTTCCTCATGTACATCAAGGCCAATGCCGTGACCGGTGCGATGTGCCAATCCTGGCACCGCATAACCCGGACCTAGCCCCGCGGCTTCGATAACATCGCGCGCAGCACGATCAACTGCTTCGGCAGGCGCTCCTACCTGCGCCGCACTAAAAGCCGCGGCTTGGGCGGCTTTTTCCAGGTTCCAGATTTCCCGCTGGCGCGCGCTGGGATCACCGAAGACGTAGGTACGGGTGATGTCCGAGAAATAGCCATCTATTGTGGCAGCGGTATCGATCAGCACCATGTCTCCTTCTTTGAGTTCCTGCGGATACGGCACCCCATGTGGGTACGCAGTTGGCTCGCCGAAAAGCACGATACGAAAGGCTGGCAGACCATCGGTGCCGAGCCCAAGATGCGCTGCGGTAAGAAAATCCTGCACCTCGGTCGTACTAATCCCCGGTACCAGAATACGCGCAGCGCTTTCCTGCACGCGTAAGGTGAGTTCCATAGCGAACTGAATCAGTGCAATCTCACTGGCCGATTTGTACATTCGACACTGTGCAGTCACACGTGATCCGTTGACGAAATTCACTCCCGGCATGGCGCGCCGCAAACCATCGAAAACAAAAAATGGTGTTGCAGGATCCACAGCCAGTATGCTTTGCGCACTGCTGACTTCACCGATACATTGACCCACAAGCGCGGTTGGGTCTTCGTGCTCCTGCCAGGTACGCACATCATCACCAAACAGCAGCATAGCCCGGGTTTTCTCCTCCTCGAATCCAGGGCTGATATAGAAAAGGTCGCCCCGCGCTGGAATAACCGCCCCGTGCAGCCTTTCGGAGGCCCACAAGCGCAGCCCGGTGAAGTAATAAAGGCTGGTCGAGGCATCGAGGTACAAGGCATCGATACCCTGCTCGACCATCAGCCGTTGAGCCTTTTCTATCCGCGCAAGACGCTCACTTACCGTGATCGGCACATAATCCGTGCGCGGCGACAGTTTGGCCAGTTCTACTTCAGCGCTTGACCCGCCAACTCCCCGCGTCATGACACTACCTCGTGTTGCCTGCCAGTCATATGAACGACCAGTCTAACTTGCCCAGCCGCTGGCTGTGAGCGACTACAGAGCACGGACTTGTCAGGCAGCCTGTACCAACAGTGTGGTGTTACCGCCAGAAGCCGTGGTATCGACACAGACGTGACGCTCAATCACAAAGCCCTCGGGCGCAATCTGCTCGCTAACGAGTGTAATGATCGGGCCGTCGCGGCACGCTAGAGCTTCACGCCAGGGCCGCAACGCCGCTGCAGGCAAATGCAGCGCAACTGCATCAATCAGTCTGACTTTGGCCAGGCTGTCTGGGCTTATTACCCCGCTCATGGTCACGAGCGGCCAGCGCTTGTGCCATGAAGTCGGCAGGTCGGGCTGTGCCGCGATGGCCAGCACCCGGTTACCCAAAGCCAGTGCCTGGCAAACCTGCAGCCGCAAGTTTTCTTTGTCCGGGCCCAGACACAGGATCCTGCCGCGCGGGTACAACGTCAGGCGATTGCTCTCTCCGGTTGGCCCGGGCATCTCCCGAGGGTTAGCCGCAATGGCCCCGACTACCTGTACTACGTTGGCCGGCAACAAAGGGGCAACACTTTCTAGAAACTGATCGACCTGCACCAGGTCCAGCGGTTGCTCGGCATTATCCGTCGTCGCTGCCCAGTCGTTGATCTGCGCAGCTGAAACTATGGAGCCCACGATACCAGGGCTAGCGAGTGCTGGCGCTGTTCGGTGCGCAAAGCGCGCGAGATAATGCGGCCCACCCGCCTTGGGTCCGGTACCAGAAAGCCCCTCACCGCCAAAAGGCTGTGAACCGACCACCGCGCCGATCTGATTCCGGTTCACATAAACGTTACCCACTCGTGCCTGGTCAATCACCTGCTCAACCCGTGCATCAACCCGGCTGTGCAGGCCCAGAGTAAGGCCGTAGCCACGCTGATTTATCGCGCCGACCACTTGACTGAGGTCTTGCGCGCGGTACGCCGCCACGTGCAGCACGGGGCCAAAGATCTCCCGTTCTACTTCCTCTATACCATCGACTTCAAGTACAGTCGGTGGAGCAAAAAATCCCTTCCCAGGGACTGACAAACGCTTCAGCACTCGACCCCGGGCGGCCTGTTCAGTGCAGTATCCTTCGATATCGTTCAAGGCTTCTTCGTCAATTAGCGGTCCGACATCAGTGGTAAGTTCCAGCGGGTCGCCCAAGCAAAGCTCATCCATCGCGCCAAACAGCATGTCGAGAACACGATTCTTGATCTCTCGCTGCAGATAGAGCACCCGCAGTGCCGAACAGCGCTGCCCGGCGCTTTGAAATGCCGACACCATGATGTCACGCACCGCCTGCTCCGGCAGCGCCGTCGAGTCGACCAGCATTGCGTTAAGCCCGCCTGTTTCCGCTATCAGGGCCGCGGCGGCATTGCCGTGTGCCGCCAAGGTGCGGTGTATATGTAGCGCAGTATCCGTCGACCCGGTAAAGCAGACTCCCCCGACCTGATCGCTTGCAACCAGGCCCGAGCCGATAGTGCTGCCCTCACCCGGCAGACACTGCAGCACACCTTCCGGCAGGCCGGCCTCTTGCAACAACGCGGTTGCCCGCAACGCCATCAGCGGCGTCTGTTCCGCTGGTTTAGCAATAACACTGTTGCCCATGACCAGTGCAGCGCTAACCTGTCCGGTAAAAATGGCCAGCGGAAAATTCCAAGGCGATATACAGGCAAAGATCCCACGCGGCTGGGAGAAGTCTGACTGAGCCGCCTCGCTGGCATAGTAGCGCAGGAAGTCAACGGCTTCGCGCACCTCGGCCACACCGTCGGCCAGGGTCTTGCCGGCCTCGCGAGCGGCGATGGCGATGAGTTCACCGGCATGCCGTTCATACAGGTCGGCTGCGCGAATAAGGATTTGCGCCCTATCTCTGACTTGGAGCGCAGCCCAGGGTCCGGCCGCTGCCAGCGCACTGGCTATCGCGGGAGGAAGATCTGTGGGCGAAGCCTGGCATACCTTTCCGACCACTTCCGTAGGCCACGCGGGGTTGCACACCGTCTGCGTGGCGCCGCTCAAATCTTTATACGCCGTGCCGGCAAAATCCCAGTTGTGCCGCATAAAAGGCCCCATCTGCTGTTTGAGATTGTCGACGCTTGACCGGTCACTCAAATCCCAACCAACGCTGTTAAGACGAGCCGGCGCGTACAGGTCCCGCGGCAATACAATTGCCGGGTGCGCCGGGCAATCTGCCACGGGGCGCAGCTCGCCCAACGGGTCACGGGCAACTTCAGTTGCGCTGATCTGATGGTCCATTACCTGGTTGACAAAAGAACTGTTGGCACCGTTTTCCAGCAGACGTCGCACCAAGTACGCTAATAGATCCTTGTGTGCGCCGACCGGTGCATAAATGCGGCAGCGATACCCGCCTTGCTCACTGGCCTCGCGGTATAACGCCTCGCCCATACCGTGCAGGCGCTGGAACTCGAACGAATCCGCCGGAGCGCCGGCTAGAGCCATCACCGCAGCCACAGTATGCGCATTATGGGTCGCAAACTGCGGGTACAGCGTCTCACGCAGCCCCAGCAGTTTCTGCGCGCAAGCTAGGTAGGAAACATCCGTACTGGCCTTGCGGGTAAACACCGGGTAGCTGTTCAACCCAAGCACCTGGGCCCGCTTGATCTCGGTATCCCAGTAAGCGCCCTTAACCAGGCGCACCATGATTCGCCGACCCTGGCGCTCGGCAAGACAATGCAACCAGTCAATCACGGCGCTGGCACTAAGGCTGTACGCCTGGACCACCACGCCGAAGCCATCCCAACCGGCAAGTGCCTGGTCTGACAGCAGCACCTCGATAACATCCAGCGTTAGATCTAGCCGCTCGCTCTCCTCAGCGTCGATATTGAAGCCCATGCCAGCACTGCGGGCGAGTTGCGCCAAGGCCGCGACCCGGCCGAGTAGTTCGTCCAGAGCCCGCTGGCGCTGCGCGTATTCAAAACGCGGATGCAGAGCCGATAATTTGACCGAGATGCCAGGGTTATCGCGCACCGAGTTACCAGAACAACCAGGCGCCAAGGTAGAGACCGCCTCCGAATAGGCCAGGTGATAACGGCGCGCATCAGCCTCACAGCGCGCGGCTTCACCAAGCATGTCGTAGGAGCAGGTATACCCCTTTTCCCGGGATACGCTAGAACGCTCGAGCGCCTCTTCTATATCCCGACCCAGGACGAACTGCCGGCCCAACTCTTTCATGGCTTCAGCGATGATCACGCGCACAGCGGGCTCGCCCAGGCGCTTAACGGCATTGCGCAGCGTGTCCACTATGCCATGTGCCTGGGTTGAGCTCAGCAATCGGCCAGTCAGCATCAGCGCCCAGGTCGAGGCATTAACCAGTGACGAACTCGAATGATTCAGGTGCTGGCCCCAGCGACCGGGGACGATCTTGTCCTCGATCAGGGCATCGATCGTCGGACTGTCCGGCACCCGTAACAAAGCCTCGGCCAGGCACATCATGGCGATACCCTCGTCGGTCGAGAGCCCATACTCGGCGAGGAATGCTTCGAGCAGGTTGGGGGTCGCCTGACCCCGCACCCGCTCAACCAGTTTGATCGCCTGTTCACCGGTCTGGGCCTGCACCTTGGCGTCCAGTTGCAGCTCGCTAAGCAGCGCTGCGACGCGGACCCGCTCGCTGGCGTGCCGAGCATCTAAAATGCACTGGCGCAAGCTCTGGAGAGTATCGCTCACAACTGGGCAGACCGGTATCGGCGTACTCAGTAAAGTGGCCAGAACAGCAGGATAGCTGGCGCCCCGACAGCCACCACTAGGATCTCCAGTGGCAAGCCCATACGCCAGTAATCACCAAAGTGGTAACCCCCGGGGCCCATGATAATGGTGTTGTTCTTGTGACCGATGGGGGTCAGAAAAGCGCAGGAAGCGGCCACCGCAACCGCCATCAGAAACGGATCCGGGTTCGCACCCAGCCGCTGGGCTACGTCCAGGGCGATGGGTGCGGCGATCAGCGCCGTTGCGACATTGTTGAGCACGTCCGACAGAGTCATGGTCACCAACATCAGGATTACCAGCACCGCAACAGCCGGCAGAGAACCGGTTGCAAGGATGATCCACTCGGCGATCAGGGCAGTACCCCCGCTTGCCTCCAACGCCGTGCCCAGCGGGATCAGCGAACCCAGCAGCACGATGACGGGCCATTCGACCGACTCGTACAGTTCGCTCAGTGGCACCAGTTCCAACGCCACGTAAACAAGCGCTACCACGGCCAGCGCTACCGGCAGATACAACCAGCCCACACTGGCAGCGATGATTGCGGCCACAAAAAGGCCGACTGCCAGCCAGGCTTTGTTTCGTTGCAACAACTTAAGGCCACGCTCGGCTAGCGGCAGGCAGCCGAGCCATGCCACAACCTCGCCCAGGCGGTCTTCTGAGCCTGACAGCAGCAGGATATCGCCGGGCTGGATGCGCAATTTGCGTACTCGGTCACGAAACGGCCGGCCCTGTCGCGACACGCCCAGCAACACTACGCCGCGGCGATAAGCCAGGCGTAGATCCCTAGCCGAACGGCCGCTGATCCGGGCCCCAACCGGCACTACCACCTCCATCAACGCCAGCGCCCCGCCCAGCAGGTCGGCCTCAGTATCGCTGGTGGCATACTCAAGGCCTGCCGCACCGACGAACTTCTCCATTGCCTCGGCCGTGCCCTCCAGCACCACGATATCACCGATCTGGACTGTTTCCCGTCGGCCAGTCCCCGGCAGCCGCAGGTGATTGCGGATC
>Ga0208640_1000278_pt1 | contig 23691 bp, 25 predicted proteins | sample ETNtaG_23_FD_185774 | JGI IMG/M metagenome (GOLD analysis project Ga0208640, IMG submission 185774) | Marine microbial and viral communities from oxygen minimum zone, Eastern Pacific Ocean - ETNP201310SV72 (SPAdes) (version 2) | ecosystem: Environmental > Aquatic > Marine > Oceanic ... | reverse complement strand
GATAAATCTTTTCCTTATATTTTTATAAGTAAAAACGAAAAATGGCCTCAGCTGACAAAGCATAGAGGAAAAAAAATACGAGAGGGACTCTATTTTGGTCCCTTTGCTTCAGTAGGATCGGCAAACTGGACCATCAAAACACTCCAAAAAATTTTTTTACTCAGAGTTTGTGATAGCAGTATTTTTAAAAACAGACAAAGACCTTGTATATTGTATCAAATTAAAAGATGTTCTGCCCCTTGCATGAAATATGTGGATCCTAAATCTTATAAAAAATTAGTTGATAATAGTATTAAATTTCTTTCAGGAAAAACAAGAAATATACAGAAAGATTTATCAAAACAGATGGAAGCGGCTAGCAATGAACTTGATTATGAGAAAGCCGCTGTCCTGAGAGATAGAATAAAAGCTTTAACTCAAATTCAGTCTTCTCAAAATATAAGTGCAACAAATTTGTCTGAAGCGGATGTAATTGCAGCATATAAAGAGTCGGGCAAAAGTTGTGTTCAGGTATTTTTTTTTAGATCCAAACAAAATTGGGGAAACCAGTCATTTTTTCCAAAACACGATCCTGACGAAGATTTATCCAAAATACTTTCTTCATTCACAATACAATTTTATGAAAATAAAAACGCACCAAAATTAATAATAATTAATAAAAAAATTAATGATCAAAAATTAATCGAGAGAACCTTGGAACTTAGAGAAAATAAATCTGTATCAATCAAAATAGCAAGAAAAGGAAATGAGCTTAAAATTTCAACTATGGCAGAAAAAAATGCAAAGGAAGCACTGACAAGAAAGGTTTATGAAACTGAAAGCAATAGAAATTTGTTTGAAGAACTCTCTAATAAATTTTCTTTAAAATCGAACATAAACTTGATTGAAGTTTATGATAATAGTCACATTCAAGGAAGTAATAGCGTTGGAGCCTTAATTACCTTTAGTTCAGAGGGATTTATAAAAAAAAGATACCGAAAATTTAATATAAAATCAGAAAACATAAAAAACGATGATTATGCAATGCTAAAGGAAGTTTTATTTAGAAGATTTTCTAAAGTTATCAAAGATACAGAAAATACCATGTCTTTACCTGATCTTGTTTTAATCGATGGGGGAAAGGGACAATATTCAATCGCAAGAAAAACAATCAATGAGCTCGGATTATATGATATTCCTATCATTGCTATAGCAAAGGGAAAATTTAGAAACAGTGGAAATGAAACATTTTTCTTTGAAAATAAAACTTTTAAATTTAGTAGAAATGATCCTATCTTATTCTTTTTACAAAGATTGCGAGATGAAGCTCATAGATTTGCAATAAGTGCTCACAGAGATAAAAGGGTAAAAGGAATGAAGAAATCTTTGCTTGATCAAATTAGTGGAATTGGAAAAATAAGAAAAAAAACTTTATTAAATCATTTTGGTTCTGCAAGAGCTGTTGAATCAGCTAGTTTAGATGAATTAAAATCTATTGATGGAATAGAACTATCTATCGCAAAAAAAATACACGGTTTTTTCCACAACTAGTATTATGAAAATCAAAATACCAAATATTCTAACAATAGGTCGTATTATTATTGTACCTTTCTTCGTAATCTCTTTTTTTCTTCCAGGTTTTTACGGTGAAATAATTCCTTTTTTATTATTTATTTTGGCAAGCTTTACTGATTTCTTGGACGGATTGTTGGCAAGATTATACGAAGAGGAATCAAAATTAGGAGAACTATTAGATCCAATTGCGGATAAGATAATTGTATCGGCTGCACTAATTTTACTTGTTATGAACAGAACAATTCAAAGTTATGAAGTAATTGCAGCTATTATTATTTTAATCAGGGAAATTTTAATTTCTGGATTAAGAGAATTCCTTGCAGATGTACAAGTTAAAATTCCAGTATCTAGCTTGGCAAAGAGCAAAACATTTATACAAATGTTTTCAATTGCAATTTTATTAACTGGTGAAACTGGAAATAAAATTATAAATTTCGAAGATTATAATGCTCAGACTGTGGGAATAATCCTTCTATGGCTATCCGCATTTTTAACTTTGTATACAGGTTACGATTATGTTCGCAAGGGTATTGAACATGTCATTTCAAAAGATGAAAAAAATTAAGCTTCGGTCTTCTTTTTAACTAAAGCTAGATAACTTTCGGAAAGATCTTTTATAACATTGCAGACGTTAAATTTGTATTTATCAATTTGAGATACTGGAGTAACCTCTGCTGCAGTTCCTGTTAAGAAACACCCTGAAAAATTGGACATTTCATCTGGCCTAATTTTTCTCTCAATTATTTTTATTCCTTTTGATTTTGCTATGTCAATTACACATCTTCTTGTTATTCCATCCAAAAATGAATCTGGTATTGGTGTGTGAATTTCATTTTTTTCATTTTTAAAAAAAATATTTGCTCCAGTTGATTCTGCAATATTATCTTCATAATCCAACATAAGAGAATCGGCAAAACCTTTACTTTCAGCTTCGTGTTTGGAAAGAGTACATATCATATATAAACCCGATGATTTGGTATCCCATGGTACGGAATTTGGATTTGGCTTTCTCCAAGAAGAAATATTTAATTTTATACCTTTTAATTTAAGCTCTGGATCAAAATATGATCCCCATTCCCAGGTTGCAATAGCTACATGAATTGTATTTTTTTGAGCAGAAATAGCCATCATTTCACTACCTCTCCATACAAGTGGTCTTACATATCCATTTTTTACTTTTTGCACTAATACCATTTCTTTGCAAGCCTGATTGATCTCTTTTTGACTGTAAGGAATCACGATCTCCATTCTACTGGCTGAATAAAATAATCTCTCTGTATGTTCTTCAAGTTTAAAAATTTCGCCATCATAAACTCTTTCACCTTCAAAAACACAGCTTGCATAATGCAGTCCATGATTCAAAATATGAACCTTGGCATTTGTCCAATCAACTTTTTCTCCACTAAACCATATCTTTCCAGATCTTTCATCGAAAGGTAATAGTTCCATTTTTGTATTTATATCTATATTTATTTTTAAGATTAATTTTCTTCAAAAAAATATCTATCTTAATATACTATGTCAATATAACCTACCAATAAAATGAAAGAACTTTTATATTTAAAAGACGAACAAATCAAAGATTTAATTGAACAATTATTTTACGCTTATAGAGAAACTTTTGCAGATCCTAAAAAAATATTAAAGAAACATTCTTTTGGAATTGCACATCAAAAAGTTATTCATTTAATAGAAAGGTATGAAGGAATAACTGTCTCTGGTTTGCTAAGAAAATTAAAAATTACCAAACAAAGTTTAAATAGAGTTTTAAAAGATTTAAATAAAAACAAAAAAATAATTACTAAAAAGGGCGAGATCGACTCAAGACATAAACATATTTTATTAAATGAGAGTGGCAAAAAGCTTTCGAATGAAATTTTTATTGAACAAAAAAAAAGAATTTATCGCGCCCTAAAAAATTCAAATTCAGAAGCTGTTATAAAATTTAAAGAAGTTTTAGAAAAAATTATAAATGGATAAATACTTAGCACATATTCTAGTAGTTGACGATGACGATAGAATTAGAGAATTGGTTAAACAATATCTTTTAGAAAATAAATATTTAGTCACTACAGCAATGAATGCTTTTGATGCAAAAAATAAAATAGAAATAATTAAATTTGATCTTATAGTATTAGACATAATGATGCCTAAAAAGAGTGGCCTGGAGTTGACTTCTGAAATAAAAAAAGAGATTAATCTGCCTATCATTCTTTTGACAGCAAAGGGAGAAACAAGCGAAAGAGTGATGGGACTAGAATTCGGCGCGGATGATTATTTGAGCAAACCCTTTGAGCCAAAAGAGTTACTTTTAAGAATAAAAAACATTTTAAATAAAACTTTGCAAAAAAATAACATAAACAAAATATCAATCGGAAATTCAAATCTTGACTTAAATAAACTCACTATTAATAGAAACGGCAAAAAATATAAAATCAATAACACTGAAAAATTAATATTAGAAAAAATGATTCAATCTTCTGGTAAAGTTTTTTCAAGAGAAGAAATGGGTAAATTAATTAATATTAATAAAGAAAGATCCATAGACGTAATAATTACAAGACTAAGACAAAAAATTGAAACCGACCCTAAAAACCCTCGGTATCTACAAACCATAAGAGGATCTGGCTATGTTTTATGGATTGAGTAAATTTATAAAAGAATTTCTTCCAAAAAGATTATTTTATAGATCTTTATTAATTGTTGCCGCTCCAATAATTTTATTACAGTTAACAATTACTATAGTTTTTTTTGACAGTCTTTGGATTAAAGCTAACACAGGAATGACCAGGTCATTGGTTAGTGAAATAATAACTATTATAGATGTCTACAATAATGAAAATGAAGAAAATAAAAAAATAATAACCGACTTATATAATCAAAATTTCAATTTTTCAGTAAGATTTATAGAAGAAGAAACCCTTCCAAAAATTCAAGGGGCGAGATGGTTTAGTCCAATGGATAGAACGCTGAGGAGAGAACTAAAATCTCAGTTTATTGAATATTGGTTTGATTCTACCACCCACAAAGAAGTTGTTGATTTAAAAATAAAATTTAATAATGGAGTTTTGCAAATCCTTTTTCCAAAAGAAAGAATAACTCCTTCATCAGCTAGAATTTTTGCTCTATGGATTACACTACCGGCATTTTTATTAATTTTGATTGCAATATTATTTCTTAGAAATCAAACAAGGCCGATTGTAAATTTAGCGAAAGCCGCAGAAAAATTTGGAAAAGGTGATTACATAGAAGAGTTTAGACCTTCGGGCGCTATGGAAATACGACAGGCAGGTCATGAATTTGATAGAATGAGAAAGAGAATCACTAGACATTTAAATCAAAGATCCGAAATGTTATCTGGAATTAGCCACGATCTAAGAACACCATTAACAAGACTTAAATTACAACTTTCTTTTCTTAAAGATAAAGTAATTTCAAAAAAAATGGCTAATGATATTGATGACATGGAAAAAATGCTTAATGATTATCTTCAATTTGCAAGTTCACAAATAAACGAAAAAACAGAAACATTTGAGTTTGATCTGCTTCTTAAAGAAATAGTTTCACGCTATGAACATAATAAAATTAATTTATCAATAAATGATAAAATTACTTTTAATGGCAGACTTAATTCTATCAAACGCTGTATTAATAATCTTTTGAACAATGCTGTATTATTTGGAAAAGAAATAAATGTTACTTTAAGAAAAACAATGAACAATATTATTATTTTTGTTGATGATGATGGACCAGGTATCCCTGAACATGAAAAAGAAAACGTTCTTAAACCTTTTTACAGAATGGATGAAAGTCGAAGCCAAAACAAATCCGGAGTTGGATTGGGGCTTTCAATTTCTTATGATATCATTAGATCTCATGGTGGCGATATGTTGCTTGAAACAAGCCCGCAAAAAGGATTGAGAGTTAAGATTTCTTTGCCTTCTTAATTTTTTTTCTTTTTTTAAGTTTACCTAATTCTACTTGAATTTTATCTAATCTAGCTTTTTGTACTTCAAACTCATCTCTGGTCACTAAATTAAATTTATTAATTATGCTTTCTTTTTTATAGTTTAATGAGTTTTTAATTTCTTCACCAATGTCTTTTGAGGTAATTAAGCCTTCTTCAATTAATTTAGCCAATCTATCTATTATTATTTTTGATTTGGACATATATATTCCCTTAATTTAATATATTTTATTGCAAAATAACAAAAGATTTTTTTATATAAATTGCTAATGTTCACTCACAATTTTGATCCCATATTAATTGATTTATATATCATTGAAGTAAGATGGTACTCTTTGGCGTATATTTTCGGAATTTTAGTTGGATGGATCTATGCTAAAAAAATAATCAAACACCTAAAAACTAATAGTAGTTTAAATTATTTAAATATTAAAGATTTTGACGACTTTATTCTATATTTGGTTATCGGAATCATATTGGGTGGAAGATTAGGTTATGTTTTAATTTATAATTTCGATTATTATATAAAAAATCTACATGAAATTTTTTATGTTTGGAATGGCGGAATGTCATTTCATGGTGGATTAATAGGTATTATTATAGCAACGATTATTTTTACAAGAATAAGAAAAATATATACTTTTATTTATCTAGACATTATTTCTTGTGTCACTCCAATTGGATTATTTTTAGGTAGAATTGCAAATTTTATTAATGGAGAACTATATGGTAAAACAACCGATTTGCCATGGGGTATAATATTTCCAAATGTGGGAACTTTTGCTAGACATCCTTCTCAAATATACGAAGCAATATCAGAGGGATTATTACTATTTATTATATTAAACTTTTTAGCTTTCAGAAGAAAATTAATTTTTAAACGAGGATTAATATCAATTTATTTTTTATTCTTCTACTCAGTTTTTAGATTTTTTTCTGAAACTTTTAGAGAGCCCGACGAACAATTGGGTTATTTAATTTATTTTTTATCAATGGGACAGTTATTGAGTTTAATTATGATTCTTTTTGGAGTTGTGATTTATTATAAAATGAAATGAATGTTATTTCACAAATTTTTAAAGATAAAAAAAGTTTGCCTCTAAATATTTTTATAGATAAGGCGCTCTACAATAAAAAATATGGCTATTATTCAAAAAAAAATCCAATAGGTGCTAAGGGCGACTTTATAACAGCCCCATTAATTTCAGAGCTTTTTGGTGAAATGGTAGCTGTATGGTGTGTCGCTTTTTGGGAGAAACTTAAAAAACCCAAAAATATTAACATAGTTGAACTTGGTCCCGGCGAAGGTTCGCTCTGCATGACTTTAATTAAAGTTTTTTCAAGATTCAAAATATTTGACGATGTTTTTGAAATAAATCTTTTAGAAAAAAGTAAATTTCTCAGGAAAATACAAGAAAAAAAAATTACTTCCAAAAAAGTTAAATGGATAAAAAGTATTGAAGAAATTAATAATGGACCAACAATATTTATTGCAAATGAATTTTTTGATGCACTTCCGATTAAGCAATTCGTATTAAAAAAGGGAATTTGGCATGAAAGATTTGTAAAATGCATTAATGATGAAAAACTTATTTTTTATGATAAAAAATCTAATCTAAATAATATAAAACATTTTGCTCGACTAGGTTTAACAAAAAGGCAAAAATTTATCGAATTTCCTATTGAGGCGATAAAATATTTAACCTCAATCTCAAAAATAATTAAGAAATACAACGGAGGAATGATTTGTTTTGATTATGGATATAAGAAAATTAAGATGTCAGATTCGCTTCAATCGGTAAAAAAACATGGCTATTCAAAGATTCTTTTAAACGTTGGAAACTCAGATATAACCCATCATATTAATTTTAATTTATTTTCAAAAATAATAAGAAACCTTGGTCTTCATCTTGAAGGAATTATAGAACAAGGAATATTTCTACAAAAAATGGGAATAATTCACAGAGCAAATATATTGACTAAAAATGTTAACTTCAATGTGAAAGCTGATGTTTATTATAGGCTAAAAAGATTAATAGGCCGAAGTGAAATGGGAAAAATATTTAAAGTAATATTTTTTAATAAAAAAGGAGTGAAGTTTAATCTAGGTTTTAAATAATGTTTTTTTCTAAACGGTTAAAAAATATTTCAAATTTGAAACATTGTTTTTTTTCAAGAAAAAATGGCGTTTCCAAAGGAATTTACAATAGTTTAAACTGCGGTTTAAATTCCAAAGATAATAAAGAAAATGTAATTCAAAATATAAATATTGTAAGTAAAAAACTAAATTGTGAAAAAAAACCAATTGTTGCTTTAAATCAGAATCATAGCAATAAAGTTGTATGTTTTAACAATCAAAAAGATGTAAAAAATAAAATAATTGGGGATGCTATTGTTACAACGCTCAAAAATGTTGCTATAAGTGTACTTACTGCTGATTGTGTGCCGATATTATTTTGCAATCCCAAAAAAAAAATTATTGGGTGTGTGCACGCAGGCTGGAAAGGAGCACTAAATGGAATTATTGAAAATACTGTAGATAAATTTCTGGAACTAAACTCCAACACAAAAGATTTATTGGCTGCAATCGGCCCTTGTATAAGTCATCGCCATTATGAAGTTGGTCATGATCTTTACAAAAAATTTATTGATCAAAATAATAATAATCAACAGTTTTTTATTGTTTTAAATGATAAAAAATATTTATTTAATATAAGAAGTTATATCAATGCAAAATTAATTAGACTTGGTATTAATAATATCGATCATATTGAAATGGACACTTTTTCAAATAAAGAAAACTTTTTCAGTTATAGAAGATCAAAAAAAAATGGTGATAAAGACTATGGAAGATGTATTTCTATCATAATCACGACTTAATCAATGGTTATAAAATAGTTTAAAAAGATCTTTTAAAAATGTATAAGTTAATTATCACATGAAAGTTCTCTCAGGTACTAGCAACCTAAAGCTTAGCAAGGAAGTTGCAAAACTTCTTAAAGTTAAGCTTGTTAACACCAAGATCATCAGATTTGCTGATGGCGAGGTATATGTTGAAATTAACGAAAATATCAGAGGAAATAGTATTTTTGTTGTTCAATCTTCTTCTAATCCAGCTAATGACAATTTGATGGAGCTACTTGTTTGTATAGATGCTTTAAGAAGATCTTCTGCGAAAAATATTACTGCGGTTATCCCTTATTTTGGTTATGCAAGACAAGATAGAAAGGTAGTACCAAGAACCGCAATCTCTGCAAAGTTAGTTTCAAACTTGATCACAAATGCAGGAGCAAATAGGATATTAACATTTGATTTGCATGCTGGTCAAATTCAGGGTTTTTTTGATATTCCGGTAGATAACTTGTTTTCTACACCTATATTTGCAAGAGACATAAAAAAAAATATTAACTCAAAAAATTTAATTTGTGTTTCACCAGATGTTGGCGGAGTTGAAAGAGCAAGAGCTTTGGGAAGAAGAATTAATTCAAGTATAGCTATCGTAGATAAAAGAAGGCCCGAGCCCGGTAAATCTGAAGTTATGAATGTTGTTGGTCATGTTAAAGGCAAAACATGTATAATAGTTGACGATATAATAGACTCGGGAGGTACCATTATTAATGCTGCTAAGGCTCTTAAAGATAAAGGTGCTGAAGATGTTTATGCTTATATTACTCATGCTGTTTTAAGTGGTAATGCAGCTGATAAAATTAAAAAATCTCAAGTAAAGAAATTGGTAACCACTGACTCAATTGATAATTCAAAGAAAATAAAAAAAAACGGTAATATTCAAGTTGTATCAATCTCTTCTATGATGGCCGAAGCAATAAAACGTATTTCAAATTCAACTTCTGTTTCAAGTCTATTTAAATAATTTTCTTGTTTTATTTCTATCGATAAGTTAAAAAACGTTTCTTTAAAATAGAATTTAGTATGATAACTTTAAATGCAAAAAAAAGAGAGACCAAAACTTCAGGAGATATAAATAAGCTTCGATTAGATAAATTTATTCCAGGAATTTTATATGGTGGTAGTGAAGAAAATAAAAAAATTAGTTTAAGTAAAAATTCGATAAAAAATTTAATTAATTTGGAGAATTTTTTTTCGGCTATATTAAATTTAGAAATTGATGGCACGGAAGAGAAAGTCATACCAAGAGATATTTCATTTGATCCTTTGTCCGATGAGCCCATTCATATTGATTTTTTAAGAATTATTGAAGGCGCTAAATTAGTCTTGGAAATACCCGTAAAATTTGTCAATAGCGAAAAATCACCTGGTCTTAAAAAAGGGGGAGTACTAAATATTGTTAGAAGAAAAATTGAGTTGAAATGCCCTGCTGAAAATATTCCGTCTGAACTTGTAGTAGATTTAGACAATACCGAAATCGGTACAAGTATAAAAATTTCTTCAATAAAGCTTCCAGAAAATGTTGTGCCAACTATTCAAGGAAGAGATTTTGTGGTTGCAACAGTTGCTTCGCCCACTGTTGTTGTCGAGCCTGAAAAACCCGCTGAAGAAACTGCTACAGAGGACAAGGACACTGCAGATACTACTCCTGATGGTGCTGAAAAACCAACTGAAGAAGGAAAAGATCAAGATACTAAAGCAAAAGATCAAGATACTAAAGCAAAAGATCAAAGCAAAGAAGATAAAACTAAAAAGTAAATTGAAAGATTAAGAGATGCTATTATTAGTAGGTTTGGGTAATCCTGGCCCTGAAAATGAAAACAATCGACACAACATAGGATTTAAAATTATAAATGCCATTAATAAAAAGTTTGGTCTTACTAAACAAAAACCCAAATTTAAAGGCTTGTTAACTACAGGGATAATAGAAGACAAAAAAATTTATGCGATTAAACCTTTAACTTTCATGAATAATTCAGGAATATGTATCAGAGAGTTAATGGAATATTTCAAAATTGATTCTGCGGATGTTATTGTTTTCCATGATGACCTGGACATAAATATTGGTAAAGTAACTGTTAAATTTGGCGGAAGTAGCGCTGGTCATAATGGAATAGAATCAATTGATAAATTTATTGGAAAAGATTATTCTCGGGTAAGAATAGGAATCGGAAGACCAAAGGGAAAAGATATGGTTGCTGACCATGTTCTAGATAACTTCATAGATGATGAGGAAAACAGTATTGCAAAATTGACCAAAAATATAGTTGAATACCTTCCAGAACTTATAGATAAGAAACTGAATCTTTTTTCAAGCAAAGTAAATCAACAGTAAAAATTTATGAGTTTTAAGTGTGGAATAGTTGGTTTGCCCAACGTGGGAAAATCAACTTTGTTTAATGCTTTAATTCAATCCAAAAAAGCTGAAACTGCAAATTTTCCGTTTTGCACAATTGATCCTAATATTGGAAACGTTTCTGTGCCCGATAAAAGATTAACTATTATTTCAAATATTTCAAAATCAGAAAAAGTTGTTAATGCAGTAATTTCGTTTGTTGATATTGCTGGATTGGTAAAAGGCGCTTCGAAGGGTGAAGGTTTGGGAAATAAATTTTTATCTCATATCAGGGAAGTTGATGCAATAATTCACCTAACTAGATGTTTTGAATCCGAAAAAATACAAAATATACACGAGAGTGTTGATCCGATTAGAGATATAGAAATTGTTGAAACAGAAATGCTTTTAGCTGATTTAGAATCTATCCAAAAAAGATTGGAAAAAAATAAAAAAAAAACTCTAGATGAAGATCAATTAAAAATGTTAAATGACGCTTTAAACTGCATTAACAATAATATTGATATTTCAAGTTTGTTAGAAAGACACGAAAAAAAGCGACTGGATTTTAGTGGACTGCTTTCAATAAAACCAAAAATTTATGTGTGTAATGTTGATGAAAATGGTCTTGTAAAAGGAAACAAGCATGTAGATGCATGTTTAAAAAAATATGGAAAAAATAATGTAATCGTTATTTGTGCGGAAATTGAAAATCAAATAATAGAATTAGATCCGAAAGATAGAAAATATTTTATGACTGAATCTGGAATTAGGGAAACAGGATTAGATTTATTAATTAAAACTGGATACAAAATTTTAAAATTAGTAACCTTTTTTACTACTACTCCTAAAGAAACAAGAGCGTGGACTATATCAAAACAATGTAAGGCAATTAAAGCTGCAGGTATAATTCATTCAGACTTTGAAAAAGGCTTTATAAAAGCAGAAACAATTTCTTATGATGATTTTGTTTTTTATAAAGGTTATAACGAAGTTAAAAATGCTGGAAAATTAAGACTAGAAGGAAAAGATTATATTGTTAAAGATGGAGATATCTTATTATTTAGATTCAATACGTGACCAAAGCCTTTTCAAGCTCAGATGAACTACGAAAGCCAATATAATTAAATATAAAATGACTTTAAATCCAATTTTGTGTCTTGCTTCTAAACTTGGTTCTGAAGCCCAAGTTAGGAATGTGGTAATGTCTTTTGCCATTTGCTGTGTTGTAGCTTCAGTTCCATCAGCATAATCCAATAATCCATCAAAAAGAACATTTGGCATCTTTATATTATGTCCGGGCATGTATTTATTGTAATAAACTCCCTCATCTAATTCAAAACCTTCGGGAGAATCTTTGTATCCTAAAAGAATAGAATAAATATAATTTGCCCCATCCTTTCTAGCTTTTGCTAAAACAGACATATCGGGAGGATATGCTCCTCCATTTGCTGCCTCGGCTGCTTGAATATTTGGATATGGTTTAACAAATTTATCAGATAATCTTCCTGGACGAGTAAACATCTCCCCTTCGCTGTTTGGTCCATCAATTACTTCAAAACTTGCGGCAATATTTTTTGAATCTTCTCGTGAAAATTCTGGTCCACCTTTTTCTGATAAATTTCTATAACTTAACAATTTTATAGAATGACAACCGGAACAAACCTCGTTGTAAACTTGATAACCTCTTCTTAAAGAAGCTCGGTCAAAGGTTCCGAACAAACCCTCAAAACTCCATTTATTTTTAAGTAAATCCAAACCTTCTGCTGCCATGCTATTATTGGCAGAAATAATAATTATCGGATAAATAAATAAAATTTTTATAATAATTTTTAATTTTTTTAACACAAAATTATCACCTGTAATTAGTTGTTTTTGTATCACTTTCCAGTACAGGATCAGAAATACTTATAGGAAGTGGCGTGGTTTTTTCTTTAAATCCTAATATTGGCATTACCAAAATAAAGTGTGCAAAATAATAAATAGTTGCAGCCCTACCAATAAGTAAATATAGACCTTCTGGAGGTTTGGCACCCATATAACCAAGAACTATAACGTCAATAACTAATACCCAAAAAAATATTTTATACAGTGGCCTGAATACAGCCGATCTAACCTTAGAAGTATCCAGCCAAGGTAAAAACATTAATATAAACAAAGAAGCAAACATCACAACTACACCACCTAGTTTATCGGGAACAGCCCTTAAAATTGCATAAAAAGGAAGTAAGTACCATTCGGGTACTATATGTGTAGGTGTAACCATTTGATTTGCTTTAATATAATTATCTGGATGACTCAAAATATTTGGTGCAAAGAAAACAAAACCTGCGGTAATAATTAAAAAAATTATCAAAGCATATAAATCTTTAACAGCAACGTAGGGGCTAAATGGAACGGTGTCTTTTGATGGCTGTTTAATATCGATACCAACAGGATTAGTGTTCCCAGGAATATGAAGTGCCCAAATATGCAAAACTACTAGTGCAAAAATTAAAAATGGCAACAAATAATGTAAACTATAAAATCTTGTCAATGTTGGACTACCAACTGCATATCCTCCCCAAAGCCACCCTACAATACTATCTCCAACAATGGGTATGGCACTAAATAAATTTGTTATAACAGTAGCTGCCCAAAAACTCATTTGTCCCCACGGCAAAACATAACCCATAAATGCTGTTGCCATCATTAATATGTAAATAAGCATTCCAATAATCCAAATTATTTCTCTAGGTGATTTATACGAGCCGTAATACAGTCCTCTAAAAATATGTACATAAACTGCCAAGAAAAACATTGAGGAACCGTTTGCATGAAAGTATCTTATTAACCAGCCATAATTTACATCTCTCATGATATGTTCAACACTTTCGAAAGCTAGATCTGCATGAGCTACATAATGCATTGCTAAAACTATGCCTGTAATTATCTGGGCAATTAAACAAAAAGTAAGAATTGCTCCAAAGGTCCACCAATAATTTAAATTCTTGGGAGTTGGATAATCTCTTAGATGATGTGCTAAAGATAATAATGGTAATCTACTATCAAACCACTGTCCAAGCTTTGATTTGGGTAAATACTTTTCTTCACTCATTAAAATCAACCTATTTTAATTGTATTGCTGTCAACAAATTCATATTCGGGTATTTCAAGATTCGTGGGTGCAGGACCTTTCCTTATTCTTCCTGAAGTATCGTAGTGCGACCCATGACATGGGCAAAACCAACCTCCAAAATCTCCCTTATCACCCAAAGGGACGCACCCGAGATGAGTGCAAACCCCCGTCATTACAAGCCACTCTGATTTTTTTACTCTATCCTCATCTTTTTGAGGATCTTTCAATTCATTTAGATTTACATTTTGAGCTTTGCTTATTTCTTCCTGTGTTCTTCTTCTTATAAAAATTGGTTTACCTCTCCAAAGCACTGTAATTGTTTTACCTGAGCCAATACTACTTATATCGACCTCTGTAGTAGCCAAAGCTTTTACAGATGCATCGGGATTCATTTGATCAATTAATGGCCAAGCGGCCGCTCCAACAGCAACCGCTCCTAAAGCATAAGAGGTGGTAAATAAAAAATATCTTCTTTCAGTGGTTTCTTCCTTCTGCTCTTTGTTTGCAACTTTAATAGAAACAAATACCCATGATAGGTATAAAAATAATATTAAAAGGGCAATAATCGTCACCAAAATTGTATATGATGTGCTCATTTTCTATACTTCAAAATACTTTTTAATATTAATAATTAAAGTATCTAATATATACCTGTATAAGAAAATACATTTTTTTCTACTACAAGAATGACACAGTCACACTCTAAAAGCTCTACTCTAATCAAAGTTGCACTTTATGAACCAGATATACCCCAAAATACCGCTGCGATTGTACGTCTATGTGCATGTTTTGGGGTTAGATTAGATATTATTGAACCTTGTGGATTTTTTTTAAGTGACAAAAGATTTAAAAGAGTAGTGATGGATTATATAAATGAATGCAAAATAAAATCATTCAAAGATTTTACCGAGTTTAAAAAAGATAAAAAAAATGAAAGAATAATTCTAATGACCACAAAAGCAAAAAGCAAATATTTCGACTTTAAATTTAACCAAAATGATACAATATTATTTGGTCGTGAAAGTGCTGGAGTTCCACAGTCAGTGCATAAAAGTGTAGATTACAAATTAATTATTCCAATACAAAAAAAAGATAGATCTCTTAATATAGTTTCAAGCGTAGCAATTACTTTGGCTGAAGCTCTAAAACAAAATCAATGTCTATAAAAATGAATATTGAAATTAAAAAAAATTTAGCAAAAAACTGGTTTATTTTATTAAGAGACATCATTTGTTATGAAATTGAAGAATTGGAAAAAGAATTTGGAACCAAAAAAGATAAGATACCAAAAAAATTCAAATCTCAAATATGGAGAAAATCCGATAACAATGATGGGGGTGGTGGTGAATTTAGAATTTTAAACGATGGATTGGTATTTGAAAAAGTTGGAGTAAATTTTTCAGAAGTATATGGCAAATTTAACGCAAATTTTAAAAATAAAATTTTAGGGGCAAAAAATAATCCTAAGTTTTGGGCTTCGGGTATTTCGGTAGTTATGCATATGAAAAATCCAAAAATTCCTGCAATGCATTTCAATGCTAGATTTATTTTTACAGAAAAAAATTGGTTTGGTGGTGGAATAGATATAACGCCATGTATAAAAGATTTAAAAGAAGCTAGGTGGTTTCATAGAGAGTTAAAAATAACTTGTAATCGTCATAACAAAAAATATTATACAAAATACAAAGACTGGTGTGACAAATATTTTTACCTAAATCACAGAAAAGAAATGAGAGGCGTTGGAGGTATATTTTTTGATTATAAAAAAAATAACTGGAATAAAGATTTTTTTTTCGTAAAAGATGTGGGAAATACTTTTACTTATATATTCAAAAAAATTATTAAAAGAAAAATGTTTACTAGTTGGATAAAAAAAGAAAAAAAAATTCAACTTCTAAAAAGAGGTAGATATGTTGAATTTAATTTATTGTACGATCGAGGTACTCAATTTGGTCTCAATACAGGTGGAAACACAAAAGCCATATTAATGTCTTTACCACCAATAGCAACTTGGAATTAGTTTATGGATAAAGAACCAGTAACAGTTAATGGATTAGAAAAATTAAAAGAAGAGTTAGATCATCTAAAAAATGTTAAACGTCCAAATATCATAACTGCAATCGCTGAAGCAAGATCACACGGAGATTTGAAAGAAAATGCCGAATATCATGCTGCTAAAGAACAACAATCTCTAATAGAAGGAAGGATAGTAGAAATTAACGATACCATCGCAAGAGCTAACGTTATTGATATAACAAAAATCGAATATTCTGAAAAAGTAATTTTTGGATCTACTGTTGAATTGCTGGATATTAAAACAGGCAAAACAAAAATCTATAGAATTGTAGGAAGAGATGAAGCAAATATTGAGAAAAACTTAATCTATTTTAGATCACCTCTTGGAAAAGAATTAATTGGAAAAAATAAAAATGACACAGTTCATGTGAAAACTCCTACTGGGGATAAGGCATTTGAAATTAGGGAAGTAAGATATAGTTTCAACTTAACTTCAGAATAGCTTTAATATCATTTTTATCGATAATAAAATCGTTATCTATCCAAGATTGCTCTAACTTTTTTAGTGCAAAACCAAGTTCTTTACTTTCAGAAAAATTATGTTTTATTTTCAAATAATCTGCTGTGATTGGAAAAACTGGTAATTTTAAATTTTCCAAAAAGTAAATACGTTTTTCAAGTATATTAACATCTATTTCTTCTAATGCGAAAGTTGAAAAAACTAACAAGTCAATAATTTTCTCTGTGTTTTCTAAATAAGCTAATTTAACTAATTTTTGTTCATCTAATAATTCTTTGATGTTAATTTTTTTATATCTGTTAAGTAAAAACAATATTCTGTTTTTGTCTCGATTTGAAAATTTAAATTTATATAAAAAAAATTCACAATTATCTGTATTATCAATTAATAAAATTGAGAGAATCAATGGAATATCTAATTTATTAATGATCTTATTGGGTATATTTTTTATAGTTCTAAAACGACCATAAAGCTTTAATTGCGGAAAAATGACCAAGATTACTGAACAAGAGAATTCGTCATTAAATAACTCATAAAAATTTTTTAAATTTAAAATTTTATAAAATTCATCAAGAATTCTTTCTTTTGAAATTTTTCTTACTCCGTTCAAACCTTTTTTGATAGCTTGAACAATTTCAATATCATGTTGATGATTACTGTACTGGGTGCAAAATCTAAAATATCTTAGAATTCTTAAATAATCTTCTCTAATTCTTTCATTGGGATCTCCAATAAATTTAACAACTTTATTTTCCAAATCTTTTTGACCACCTAGAGGATCATATATTTCGCCTTTTAAATTAGAATAAATTGCATTAATTGTAAAATCTCTTCTTTTGGCATCAATTTCCCAGTCAGAAATAAATTCAACATCTGCGTGTCTTCCGTCTGTGCTTGTATCTTTTCTCAAAGTAGTTAATTCAAATTTTAATTTGTCAATTATAACTGTGATTGTTCCATGAGAAATTCCTGTTTCTAAAAATTTTATTTTATTTTCAATTAGAATATTCTTAATTTCTTCTGGATTAAGATTAATTGCAATATCAATATCGTCAATTTCTTCTCCGCTTAATAGTTTTCTTACACACCCTCCAACTAGCATAAGCTTGGTTTTTTTATTGTGATTTTTTAAGATTAAAAAAATATTTTTTACACCGTTAAAATATTTTAAATCTCCTAGTGATTTTATGCTTATCTCAGGCTTTCTGTTACTTTTAATTGCAGAAATTGATGTTTTAATTTTATTAAACATAATTGGCTGGGGCGCTAGGATTCGAACCTAGGATCGCGGTACCAAAAACCGCTGCCTTACCACTTGGCTACGCCCCAAAATACATTTTGATATAGCATAAAAACTTTACTTTATATAGTCCTTGCTCTTTCGCACCAATAATTTGGAAATTTTTTTATTATATTTTTTTTTGCTTTTTGAGCACTTTTGAAATTATTAAAATATCCTACACAGGTTGAGCCAGAACCTGTCAATCTTGAAAAGATACAATTTTCTTGCTCTTTTATGAAAGTGTTGAGAGTTTTTACCTTCGGATATAATTTAAAAACTACATGTTCAAGATCATTTCTGTCTAATCTAATATTATTTAAGCTAAATAATTTTTGAAAATTTGAATTAATTTTTTTTTGATAAGGATCGGAGAATTGCTTATTCCTTGAATAAATGTCCTTAGACAAACATTTTATTCCCGGATTAACCAACACAACATGTGATTTCAATTTTCCTTTGAATCTTTTTAGATATTTTTTGCCACCTATTAAAAAAGTATTTTTAATTTTAAGCCCCAGTGAAACGTCCGAACCTATTTTATTTGCAATTTTATATAATTTTTCCTGATTTATATTAAATTTATAAGTTGATAAAAAAAATTTTATTAATGCAGCTGAATTCATTGAACCTCCACCAAGTCCAGCACTGTGTGGTATATTTTTTTTAATATAAATTTTAAATTTTTTTTTTTTTAAGTAATTATTTTTTCTTAAAAAATCTAGTGTCTTTGAAATAGTATTGTTTTTTAAATTAATATTATGTTTAAATTTACCATGAAATTTTATTTGATCTTGTTCCGAATTAATTTCTTTAATTTTAATAATATCGAATAAATTTACAAAAGTTACTATAGATTGAATTTTATGTAGCCCAGTACGTAATTTTTTAATTACCCTTAATGACAAGTTTATTTTGCAAAATGAATAAATAAGAAATGTTTTCATCTCTTATTTAAGAATGATTTTGAACACCCAAAATTAATTTTACTTTAATTTTATCTTTCATTTCATTTTCTGTAATTTCAAGATTCAAAACATAGTTCCAAAAATAATTTGCCTGTAAATTTTTATTTAATTTCCATAGTATATCTGCATAATGATCATTAACTATGGGATCTAAGGGCATAAGTTGAACCGCCTTTTGTAAAAGTTTCTCTGCTGCTTCATATCTTCCGGTCAAATACATGCCCCACCCTAGCGAGTCTATAATATATGGATCTTCTTTTTTTTTGTTAAATGCTATTTTTAACATCTCAATAGATTTTTCTAGATTAATATTTCTTTCAAGCCATGAGTAAGCTAAATAATTTAATACATAAGGTTCTTCTGGAATTAAATTTAATGACTGAATTAAATCGTTTTCAGATTTTTCCCACAATTTCAATCTTTCATAGCACACACCTCTTTTATATAAAATTTTAGAATATAATGGATTGTCGTTACTAATGTCGTCTAAGATCTTGGTATAATATTTAATAGAGTCTTCATATTTTTTAAAATCTTTTAAAAGATTTGCTAAATCATAATAATTTTTGACCGTAGGATTTTCTAATTTTTTAAAACTTTTATTTAAAAAATTGATCGCAGATTCATCGTTTTCTATTTTACTCTTTATCCATACAAGTCTTTTTTTAGCATGCCAACTATATATTTGGTTTTTAGAATCGAATTTTAAATAAATTTTTTTTGAATTTTGATAATTATTTAAATAATAATAATTTTCCGCTAACAATGCATTATTAAATATAAAATCAGGGTTAAGATAAAGAGATAAATTCAAATAAAAATTTGAAAGCGCATAATTTTCTTCGATAGAGTGTTGGGTCGCTATCAAATAAAAAAACTCGCTGATTAAATGATTGGGATTCCTACAATCAAATATATCTTCGACTTTATTTGCTTTTCCTTTTTTTAACCATGATTTAGTTTGATCTAAAAGCAAGTTGCCATTAAATATATCATTATTTTTCTCTAAAACTTTTAAGACTTCTTTATTACGATTTTTCGAAACAAGAAAATTAATATAAAAAAAATTATACCTAATAAAATTTAATGTATCGGGATTGATTATTCTTAAAAAATTTTCATCAACGTTTTTATTATCAAGATAACAACTTATAAAAGCATTATTAATTAAAGCAAAATTCTTATAATTTTTTGGAATAATGTTAAGTTCAGTTTCATAATCGTGTGAGCGATTTTCAAACACTTTGACATAACTCAAAAGTGATTGTGCAATTAATTTTTCAAAATTAGAAAATTTTCTAGTTTGAATAATTGAATTAAAGTAACTTGAAGATTCCATATAATTTTTTTCTAATAAATAACTGATGCCTAATAGCAAATTAGCATTAAAAAAATTCAAATTTTCTTTTCTTAGTTTTTTTAAATATGAAAGTAGCTCTGGAATTTTTTCTGTTTGTACCAGTGTAAAAACCAGTTCGCGATTAAACTGATCATGATTATCTTTTAGGTGATTTAAGTTATTAAAATATTTCAGGGCTAATTTATTATTATTATTATTAGATGAAATTATTCCTGAAAAATAATTAGAAATACTTTTTCTAGAATATAATATCTTTTGATTCGCTGAATATGCGTTAAAATTTAAAAGAAAACTAAAAAAGATTAGGATATAAACAAAAATTTTTGGTAAACTTGCATACATAAAATACTATAATTTACAATGAATAAAAAAGTAAATCAAAAAATCCTTTCGCTTATTGAATATTATAATTTGCTAAATATGGATTTGTTAATAAATAATTCTCCTATAAATCGATTTAACAACAATAAGAAATTATCAAATGGTCTAGGAAAATCACAACAACTTGAAGAATTAAAAAAAATGATTGGATCAATAAAAAACTGCGAATTAAAGAATTCGGCAAATAAAATGGTCTTTTCTGACGGAAATATAAACTCCAAGATTATGTTCATAGGTGAAGGACCTGGTGCACAAGAAGATCAAGAGGGTCTACCTTTTGTAGGACGTGCAGGAAAACTGCTAGACAAAATGTTAGAATCAATAAATTTGAATAGAAAAAAAGTATATATATCAAATGTGGTAAACTACCGACCTCCCCAAAATAGAAGACCCACGGATCAGGAAATTGAAAGATATTATCCTTTTTTAAAATTACATATAGAAATAGTTAATCCAAAAATCCTTGTTCTTTTAGGTAGTACTGCATTAAATGCAATTATAGGAAATGATAAAGTAATTTCAAAAGCGAGAGGTAAATGGATAAAAAAACAAATTGGAAATTGTCATCCCTATATAATAGCCTCTTTTCATCCTGCTTTTTTAATGAGACAACCTGATCAAAAAAAATTAGCTTGGATCGACTTAAAGTTAATAAGAGAAAAAATGAAGCAACTAAATTTTTAGTTTTATAGTTAAAATTTTTTGAATAAAAAAAAATTAATTGCTGGCGTTGATGAAGTGGGTAGAGGGAGTTGGATTGGACCTGTTTTTTCTGCAGCAGTAATATTAAAAAAAAGTATCAATAAAAATCTACTTAAGGACTCAAAAAAAATTCCAGCTAAAGAAAGAAAACGATTAGCAAATTATATAAAAAAAAATTCTATTTACTCTATAGGCAAAGCTTCAATAAAAGAGATAGATAAATTGAATATTTTGCAAGCAACTTTACTCTCTATGAAAAGGGCTATAAATAATTTAAAACACAAACCAAATATAATTTTGGTTGACGGAGTCCATGCTCCAAAAAATACGAGTTATCATTTTAAAACTATAATCCGAGGAGATGAAAAAATTCCCGCTATTTCAGCTGCTTCGATTATTGCTAAAGTAGCAAGAGACAGATACATAACAAGATTAGCAAAAAATTATATATCCTACGGTTGGCATACCAATTTTGGATATGGAACAAAAAAACATTTAGGCGCGATTTATAAATTTGGTGTCACTAATCATCACAGAAAATCTTTTAAGCCGATGCACAATATCTTGTTAGGCAAAAAAAAATAAACACAATTTAACTAAATTATTTTCAATCACAGGTTGACCAAGACTCTAGTTTGGAGTCTAATTGTTCACGTAAAATCATGATGAATACAGAGCAACTTAAAAATAAAATTTTAAATGGGGAATGTGTTGAAGAATTAAAAAAAATTCCTGATAAGAGCTTTGATTTAATTTTTGCTGATCCTCCATACAATTTACAAATTGGAGAAAAGTTAAAAAGACCTGATGATAGTAAAGTTAATGGTGTAGATGATAAGTGGGATCAATTTGAAAGTTTTAAACATTACGATGATTTCTGTAAAAATTGGTTAAGCGAATGTAAAAGAATTTTAAAAGACAACGGAAGCATCTGGGTTATTGGATCATATCACAATATTTTTAGACTAGGTTACCACTTACAAAATTTAAACTATTGGTTACTTAACGATATAATTTGGAGAAAAAATAATCCAATGCCAAATTTTAAAGGAACAAGATTTACTAATGCACATGAAACTTTAATTTGGGCCTCAAAAAGAAAAAAATCAAAATATACTTTTAATTATCAATCTCTAAAATGTTTAAACGATGATTTACAAATGCGTTCGGATTGGACTTTTCCTATATGCAGCGGAAAAGAAAGGCTAAAAAAGAATGGAAAAAAAGTTCATTCTACTCAAAAACCAGAAACTCTTTTGCATAGGATTATTTTAGCAACAACAAATAAAGGTGATTCCATATTAGATCCATTTTTAGGTACCGGAACCACTGCTGTTGTAGCAAAAAAATTGGGTAGAAAATTCTTTGGTATAGAAAAGGATAAAAAATACTTTAAAGCAGCATCTGAAAGGATAAATAAAACCCAAGTAATTGAGGATAATTATTTAGACACAATAGAAAATAATAAATCAAAACCTAGAATACCTTTTGGATCTTTAGTTGAAATGGGAATAATCAAACCAGGAGCTATTTTATTTGATCAAAAAAAGAAATTTAACGCTAAAATAATGGTAGATGGAAGTTTAAAACATAAGGACTCGGAAGGTTCTATACATAAGGTGGCTGCTAAAATAATGGGTACAGAAAGCTATAATGGATGGACTTATTGGTATTGTAACATAGGAGGCACAATTGTGCCAATTGATAATTTGAGACAGAGATTAATTTCTAACTCAACATAGGTTTTGGGAGGTTTGATGCCTTATCTTAACGATAAACTTTAGCTATTTTTTTAAAAATCTTTTTTGTAAACGAAGGTATAAATTCCTGACTCGATCTATCTACGGAATACCAATTAAATTTCTTTGGTATGTTTTTTGTAAATTTATAAAACAAATCTATATTCATTTTAATATTTGAAATATTATTTTTGTAACTACACAAATAATGCCATCCCTTTTTTTTTAAATTATTATTTGCAACTACCATTTGAATTTCTGGCATCTTAAAGTTATTTAAAAAACTTAGATTTTTATTTTTAGTTAGAGCTATCTCTTTTTTATATTTATTTAAATAGCAATAAATATTAATTTTTTTTTCTTTAATAGAAAACTTTTTGTTAAGCGAAATATAATTTTTACCATTAAAAAATTTACAATATTTTTGTAAATGACAAATTTTACATAATGGATTTTGAGGTTTGCAAACTACAGCACCAAATTCCATTAAAGCTTCAGCTAAATCTGCATTTCTATCTACTTTGGGTAGTTTATTAATAATTTTTTTAATTTCGGTATCAAAATTCTGAATATTTACATCAGTTAAAAATAATCTCGAAAAAACTCTCTTCACATTTCCATCAATTGGAATACATTCTTTGTTATGAACTAGGGCTGATAATGCGCTGGCTGTATATTCTCCTACCCCAGGTAATTTTATAATTTTTTCAAATTTTTTTGGAAGCTTACTATTATAGTTTTTTACTAAAATTGTTGCAGTTTTATGCAAATTTTTTGCTCTTCTATAATAACCAAGGCCCTCCCAAAGTTTTAAAACCTTTTTTTCTTTACATTTGGATAAGGCT
>Ga0208640_1000261_pt1 | contig 24778 bp, 26 predicted proteins | sample ETNtaG_23_FD_185774 | JGI IMG/M metagenome (GOLD analysis project Ga0208640, IMG submission 185774) | Marine microbial and viral communities from oxygen minimum zone, Eastern Pacific Ocean - ETNP201310SV72 (SPAdes) (version 2) | ecosystem: Environmental > Aquatic > Marine > Oceanic ... | reverse complement strand
TTGGCTCCCTGACCTGGGCTCGAACCAGGGACAAACGGATTAACAGTCCGTTGCTCTACCAACTGAGCTATCAGGGAATAGCGAGAGATTATATCTATCTCTGTATTTTGAGTCAATCAATTCTTTGTTATTTAGTGCTAAAAATAGCTAAATTTATTAATTACTCGATAGCGCTCTTCAGTGCCTCGCCGAACTCCGAACAGGACAACAAGATAGCATCATCGATGAGTCTCTCAAGGTCATAGGTAACGGTCTTGTTTTGAATCGTTTTCGCCATCGCCTCGATAATCATATCAGCTGCCTCAGTCCAGCCCATATGCCTTAGCATCATTTCCGCTGAAAGGATTAATGATGACGGGTTTACTAAATTCTTGCCGGCATAGCCTGGCGCTGTTCCGTGGGTTGCCTCGAACACTGCAATCGAGTCAGAAAGGTTAGCTCCTGGTGCGATACCAATACCGCCGACCTGGGCCGCCAGAGCGTCGGAGATATAGTCGCCGTTAAGGTTAAGGGTGGCGATTACCGAGTGCTCTTCAGGACGCAGAAGGATCTGCTGTAAGAAGGCGTCGGCAATATTGTCCTTGATTACAATCTCGTTGCCGGTCTTGGGGTTGGTCAGACTACACCAGGGTCCGCCATCAATCTCTTTAGCGCCAAACTCGTCTCTGGCGAGTTGATAGCCGGTATCACGGAAAAGACCCTCTGTGAACTTCATGATATTGCCCTTGTGGACTAGCGTTACTGAGGGCTTGTCGTTGTCTATAGCGTACTGGATTGCTGCCCTTACAAGTCTGGTTGTACCTTCGATGGAAACCGGCTTGATGCCGATACCGGAAGTTTCAGGGAAACGTATCTTGGTTGCGCCCATCTCTTGTTGTAAAAACTCGATTACCTTTTTCACTTCCTTGGTTCCGGTTTGATATTCAATACCGGCATATATATCCTCTGAATTTTCCCTAAAGATTACCATGTCGATTTTTTCCGGAAATCTGACCGGTGATGGGGTGCCGTCAAAGTACTGTACCGGGCGCTGGCAAATATAAAGGTCCAGGCGTTGGCGGATGGCAACGTTTAATGATCTCATGCCGCCCCCTACCGGAGTCGTAAGAGGACCCTTGATGGCAACGCTTAATTCCTTGATCGCACTGAGTGTTTCATCTGGAAGGTATTCACCATAAATCTCGTCGGCTTTCTCTCCAGCATAGATCTCCATCCACTGAATTTGGCGCTTGCCGTTGTAGGCTTTCTCAACAACACTGTCAACGACTGTAAGCATTACCGGGGTAATGTCAACACCGATGCCGTCACCCACGATATAACCAATGATTGGCTTGCCAGGTACGTTCAGAGTGTTGTCGGTGATGGTAATTTTCTCGCCAGCCGCTGGCACGGTGATTTTTTTATAGGGCATTGTTGTTCTCTGTTGTGGCAATTTCTAAGCGCATAATTATACCGTCTTCTCTCTCTGTAGAGTCATTGGAGTTTTTCATATAGTAATTTTTCCGCACTGAAATCTGTTTAAATCCTTGGCTATTGTAAAAACTGATAGCGCCATTATTGGAGGCCCTTGCCTCCAGAAAAACCTCTTTTGCACCCTTCTCACTGAACTCGCTAACAAGGTGGCTTAGAAGTTTTGTGGCATAACCCTGTCGCTGGTACCCGGAATCGATAGCGATATTGAGAATATCAGCGCTGTCGATTACCAGAGCAGCAATCACGTAGCCAATAAGCTTATCTCTGTACATCAGTACAAAAGATAGATTAGTGCTGTTTTCAAGACTTGAACGAAAGTGCTCTGTTGGCCATGGACTCTTAGAATTGTTACGCTCGATAGCGGCCACCTCATCGAGAATGTCTACGCTAAGGACTTTAAAGGAAGTACTGATAGGCCTGGTTGTCGCTTTCGCTTTGGTAGTAATAGCCGATTTCATCGAAGCGCGACTCTAGCTCGACAATATTGCTAGCCTGCAAACCTATCAGGACACGACCAAAATCGGCGCCATGGTTACGGTAATGGAATAGTGAAATACTCCAGCGAGTGCCAATCTTTTCAAGAAACTTAAGTAGGGCTCCAGGCCTTTCAGGGAACTCGAATCTATAGATAACCTCGTTTTCTGCGCTAGCGCGACCACCAATCATATAACGAATATGAGTCTTAGCCATCGAATTATCGCTCATATCATTGACTTCAAATGATTTGCTGAGATTATCGATCAGCGCCCTCTTCTCCGATTCGCCATCACTCAGACCGACTCCGACAAATATATGAGCCTGTTTGTCTCCTGCATGACGATAATTGAACTCGGTCACCGAGTGTTCGCCTAGATGCCTGCAAAACTCAAGAAAGCTACCTGCACGTTCAGGAATAGTGACAGCGATGATTGCCTCAGTCAGTTCACCAAGGTCAGCCCTCTCTGCGATATATCTGAGCCTATCAAAGTTGACATTAGCTCCCGATATTATAGAGACGATTCTTTTATCGTTGAGGTTGTTGTCGTTGATGTATTTTTTCACTCCCGCAGTTGCCAGTGCTCCTGCAGGCTCTGCCACCGAGCGGACATCTTCATAAATATCTTTGATTGCTGCGCATATCTCGTCATTGCTGACCAGTACGACCTCGTCGACAAGCTCGCTGGCGATCTCAAATGTCTTCTTGCCGACCTGTTTAACAGCCACTCCGTCGGCAAACCTACCAACATCTTCGAGTATCGTTATGCGGTTATTATTAAGCGCCTCATAGAGAGTCGGTGAGTCCTTCGGCTCGACACCGATTACCTTCACTTCTGGATGGTGGTGCTTGATATAACTGGCTATGCCGGCTATCAGTCCGCCGCCGCCGACAGGCACGAATACGAGCTCGACATCCTGCATTTGTTCTAGTACTTCCTTGCCTACGGTAGCCTGCCCCGCGATTACGTCCAGATCGTCATAGGGATGGATAAAATTAAGGTCCTGCTCTGCCTCGAGTTTTTTTGCGTGCTGGTATGCATCGTCATAGATATCACCATACAGAACCACCTCGCCACCGAGTCTTTGGACCGCTTCAACCTTAATTTTTGGAGTACTTTTAGGCATCACGATGACAGCTCTAAGATTGAGCTTCTGCGCCGCCAAAGCTACGCCTTGGGCATGGTTTCCTGCAGAGGAGGCGACCACCCCTTTTTGTCTTTTTGAGGTAGAGAGCGAAAACATTTTCTGGTAGGCACCCCTGAGCTTGAACGAGTGGACGCTTTGTTCGTCCTCACGTTTTAAATAGATCTGGTTGGAGAATCGCTCGCTTAGTTGGGCAGCATGAGAGAGCGGAGTGACCTTTGCCACCTCATAGACAACACTGTTATCTGCCAAACTAACGATTCTGTTCATATAGCTCCTTTATATATTCAACATTGACGAAACTGTGCCTAGTTGGACGACCTTGAAGTATCTCAAACTGGTTGTTTTCATCACCCAGTTGGTCGAGTACAACCATCGCATCGTCAAAGTTTTGGGTCTTAGTATACTCGCTCAGCGTGACTATCGTTCTAAGTCCTGCCGCAGAGGAAGACTTCAATCCCAGCTCCGAGTCCTCGAAGGCAACACATTCTTCCCTACTGAGCTCCATTTTATCTAAAACATAACGGTATATATCGCCAGACGGTTTTTTTCTGTTAACAACATCTCCAGCACCTATCACCTCGAATCTATCAAGCGCACTCTTTCCGAGCGAACTTGTCAGGAGCGCCTCGACGTTTTGCAATGAGGTAGTGGTGGCAATCCCCAGCCTGAGTCCGGCGCAGTGCGCTTCTTCGATCAACCTTTCGACGCCAACTCTTAGAGATACCGCTCCGTTCGCTACATGGGAGATAAATATTTCACTCTTCTTTTGGTGGATTTTGGCAAAATCTTCAAATCCTAAACCATTTTTTACCACAGGCCTATAGCTTTTTATATAGTGAGCCATCCTTTCCTTGCCGCCACTGACACTCAAGAGTTCAGCGTAAAGCTCAGCACTCCAGTACCAGTCAAGCCCGAAACACTCAAAAGCCTCATTGAAGGCCCTAAGATGGCCGTCATGCTCAGTATTGGCAAGAGTACCGTCAACGTCAAATATAAGCGCACTAAGTTTCATTTATTGTTTTATTATTGGATTGATTAAAAAAAGCATTGCTATTTTAGGCAATTTTGGGTATAAACTACACTTTTTTACATTTATCAGAAAATGACTACTGAGCCAAATTTTGAAGAACTACCCTCCTACATTGCCAAAAAGGGTGAGGAGTTTATGAGTAATGGACAGATAAAGCACTTTATTCATAAGCTCAATGTCTGGCGCGAGCAGTTAGTCTTTGAAGCTGAAAACACTATCAACCATATCCAAGAAGATTCCACTCCGGTTGCAGACATCAATGACAGAGCTACTATCGAGGAAGAGTTCGCGCTTGAACTTAGAACTCGTGACCGCGAAAGAAAGTTGATCTCTAAAATCGACAAAACTCTGCACATAATCGATACGGGAGATTACGGCTACTGCAAAACTTGCGGTATCGAGATCGGTCTCGAGAGGCTAGAGGCGCGCCCTACAGCGGACCAATGCATTGACTGTAAAACAATTTCGGAAAAGAAGGAAATCTAAAAAACCTCTCACCTAAAGTGCTGGTAGGAACTCGAGTTGCTTCTGTAGCCGTTAATTTTCAATCCTAAAGACTGTGTAATCTCGCCGATCTGAGTGATCCTCACGTTGAGATCCTGGAGGCGCTTTAATAGCCATTCCTTTTGCCTTTTTGGCACACTAAAACAGAGCTCATAGTCGTCCCCTCCACAAAGCGCTATAGAGTAGTCAGAGGTGCGCTTAACGTAGTCTGAGAGTTCTTCATCGAGTGGCAAATCTGCCAGCTCGATAGTCGCCCCGACATTTGAACAATCAAGGATGTGTCCAAGGTCCTGTTCAAGACCATCGGAAATATCAATACAGGCACTAGCGATTCCGTTTAACGACCGACCCAATTCAAGTCTAGGTATAGGTCTGTTGAGCTTTTCAAGATTCCCCTTGGAGGGTTTCTGGTCGTTGTTGAGCTGCCACCATGCATAGGCCGCTGAGCCGATAGTGTTGGAGACATAAATCCCGTCACCAGGACTCGCCCCAGAACGTTTCAGCGCTGAACCGCTTTCTAGCGTACCGATCACATTGATGGTAATGCTAAGAGCCCCTTTGGTAGTGTCACCGCCGACAAGGCTTACCTTGAATCTCTCTGCAAGCTCTTTCAGAGAGCTTGAAAATTCACAAAGCCAATGGTTGTCGATCTTAGGTAAGCTCAACGCCAAAGTAAAGTATTTCGCTCTCCCTCCCATCGCCGCGATGTCACTCAGGTTGACCGCTAAGGCTTTGTAGGCAATATCCCTAGGGTCTGCTTGGGCGCTAAAATGAACCCCCTCGATCAGTGTATCGGTGCTTGTCACTAGTTGTTCACTTGTCGACACATTCAAAACAGCGGCGTCATCGCCTACCCCAACGACGACATTACTGTCTCTAGATGGCCAGCTAAAGTACTCACGAATCAAGTCAAACTCGTTCATCCAGACTGAACCTCTATTAGATTAATCCTCATAGAGCGCACGTAGATGCTCTTTAATACTTTGCGAGAGCGCCAAGAGATCGTAGCCTCCTTCCAAAAAAGAGATAACCCTACCCTGAGAGTGACGGTTTGCTATCTCTGTAATTTGCTTGGTCGCAGTATAGAAGTCTTCAGACTCCAAATTGATATTGGCTAGCGGGTCTCTTTTGTGAGCATCAAATCCAGCAGAGATTAGTATCACCTCCGGTTCGAAGCTGTCAACATTGTGAAGGATTTTAGTTTGCAATGTCTCCAAAAACTCTACTCCACCGGTACCTCCATCGATCGGCGCATTAAAGATATTGCCAACCCCAGTCTCACTCTCCAGGCCGGTACCGGGGAATAACGGCGATTCATGAATAGAACCATAAAGAACGCTCTCGTCGTGATAAAAGATTTCTTGGGTACCGTTACCGTGATGAACATCAAAGTCAATAATTGCGATCCTGCCTATCTGGTGCGTTTGTTGTAGATATCTTGTCGCTATCGCGACATTATTGAAAAAACAAAAACCATTTGCGCGAACTATTTCGGCATGATGCCCTGGAGGTCGGACGGCGCAAAAAGATCTCTTTTGGTTACCCAATATAAGCCTATCTGAGGCCGCGATTCCAGCTCCACATGCCCTTAAAATGGCATCCTTGCTATGAGGGCAAAGGAGTGTGTCTGCGTAAGGCTCCTTCTCCACCCCTGTTAGTCCCGTTTCAGGGATCATCGCAAATATCTCGTCTATATGGCTCAATGGATGAACTAGTTCAATATGCTCAATCGAAGCTTGCGGCGCCTCTCTAGTATTTATTTCAATTCCTTCAAGGTCATCAATAGCATCCAGAATAGTTTCGAGACGCTCCATCCTCTCAGGGTGGTTCGGGCCGTTATCTTTTTTCAGGCAATCTGGATGGCTATATATATTTATTCTGTTCACTGGTCTATGCTAGATTCGATTATTGATTGCAAACAAAAAAACTTTATAAAGCTATTATCCGCCCTGTGTGAATAAGTGCAAGACAAAATATACCGTTTATATTGTAAGCAAGTTTTTTTCCCAATAGCGCCTGAAAAGCCTCTAAATCACTACATATAGGCGTTCTGTGTGTTCGAATGGTCAGTCACATCAAGAACTGCGGTTATTTCCGGATAGAGTTCTTTGAGTTGTTTTTCTACACCATCCTTGAGAGTAAACTTGACCGAACTACAACCCTGGCATCCGCCACCAAAATTAAGCACCACCTCTTTATCTTTAGTGATCTCAACGAGATCTACAAAGCCGCCATGAGAGGCTAGATTTGGGTTGATTTCAGTAACTATAGTGAACAGAATTCTCTCCTCTAACGAAGCATCATCTTTTGGTGCCTCACCTTTTGCGTTGGGCGCTGTTATGGTCAGCTTCTTGCTCGTCCCCTCAACCTTTAGCGCGACATCAGAGCCCTTCAGGTAGTCATTGTCACTTTTATGGATATAGGCGCTAAATCCTTTATAAGGGTACTCGGTATAACTTTTCGAGAGATCTTTTACAAAACAAAAATTAAATGTCACTGTGGCTATCGGTGTGCCCGCCTTCTCGACGCCGACCTGTAGCGCCAAGCCCTGCTCATCCTGTTGCTCGAAAAGTTCGGCCATATAAACCTCGGCCTCCTTAGTAATGCTAAACATTTGCACTCCTGAAGACAATATTATCAATAAGTCTGGTTGCTCCCAATCTTACCGCAGATATTATAATAATTTTATTGCTCTTAGGCGTGATTTCTTTAAGGGTATTTGCATCAAGAATCTCGACATAGTCAACCACAAAACTCTCACTCAATGTCGTAAAGGCTCTTTTCGCTGTCAGCACAACATCTTTGCCAGATTCGAGATCCTCTAGCGCTGCTCTGAGCGCTTGATGAAATAGCGGCGCCCCGGCCCTCTCCTTAACGCTTAAATAGTTATTTCTGGTGCTCATTGCAAGGCCGTCAGATTCCCTAATGATTGGCACCGAGACGATCTTGATGTCACTGTATTTTCTTTTAACCAGTTCCTTGATGATTACGAGCTGTTGATAATCTTTCTCGCCAAAAACAGCGACATCTGGCTTGACAATATCAAAAAACCTAGCAACCACCTGAGCAACGCCGTTGAAATGGGTTGGTCGTGAAATACCGCAAAGTATCTGAGCCAGTTCACCAAAGTCATAGTCACTCTCTTGGCTTTGTGGGTAGATGTCAGCTATCTCGGGTATAAAGAGTGCATCAACCTGCCTTTTCTCTAAGTTCTCAATGTCCTTATCTGGACTCTGCGGATATTGTTCAAAATCTTCTCCACTTGCAAACTGGGTTGGATTGACAAAGATGCTCGCAACAACCACATCGGCGCACTCTTTGGCTTTATTAATTAGTCTTAGATGACCCTCATGAAGGCCTCCCATAGTGGGGACTAAGGCGACACTCTTAGCTTCGTTGCGGCAACCCTCTAAGTAGATATTTAGAGATTCGACGCTGTTAAATAATTGCATTAATAGGTTTCATCGATTGATGGAAATGTTTTCGCCTTTACCTCTTTATTGAAGGACTCTATAGCTAGTCTCACAGAACCTTTGTCCGTCATAAAGTTTCTTACAAATCGAGGTAACCTGCCAGATGTTATGCCGAGCATGTCATAGCACACCAACACCTGTCCATCGCAATCACTACCGGCCCCTATGCCGATGGTCGGAATTTTGAGAGACCGACTAATATTTTTAGCAAGTTCTCGGGGAATGCACTCCAACACAATCACGCTAACGCCGAGAGATTCTAGCAGTAATGCGTCGTCAAGTATCCTCTGCGCTCCGATATCATCCTTACCTTGAATTTTATAACCGCTGGAATCGACAACCAGCTGTGGCTGGAGACCAAGATGTCCACAGACATTGATATTATTCGAGTTCAGCAGACGAAATACATCGCGATGCTCACTGCCACCCTCCAGTTTAACCATGTTGGCGCCTGCAGCAATCAAGCGCTTCGCATTATCTAGCGCCTGCTCGGCGTTTTCATAACTCTTAAATGGCATATCTGCAATTACCAAAGCCTGTTGGCATGGCTTTGCAACTATCTCGGTATGATGTATCATCTGTGACATTGTCACTGCGAGAGTATTCTCGGCACCATCCATGACCATACCAAGAGAGTCACCAACCAAGATCATATTGGTACCTGCGCCATCAATTAATTTCGCGAAAGAGGCGTCGTAAGCGGTCAGACAGGTAATCTTTTCGCCCTTTTTTTTGTAATCAATTAACTCACTATGCTTCATAGTTTTGTAATACTAGATGAATCAACTTTTCTTACTAATTCCTTTAATTTTCCAAAACCAGGTAGTTCCAATTCTGGTTCAATTTCAAAAAGCGGCAACAACACGAAATTCCGCTTAATCATCTCAGGGTGCGGAACACTCAGCTCTTTTGTCGAGATAACTTCGTCGCCATAAAGCAAAATATCTAAATCAATTGTCCTGGAACCCCATCTAATCTCTCTAACACGGTGCTGTTTATTCTCTATCTGTTGACACTTTAACAATAAATCAATCGCACTGAGTCTAGTTTCAATTTTACACGCAACATTAAGATAATCGGGGCCTACCATTCCAATCAATGGTTTTGACTGGTAAAAACTAGATGTCTTTAAGACCTCTATTTCACTAACATCGTCGAGTGAACTAAGGGCTGTGTTTATTTGTTCTCTTGGTTCTTCTAAATTAGAACCCAATCCGATAAATGCTAGCAATGAATTATGGTTCCAATATGTTGCCCTTCAAATATTCGCGCAAGTACCTTTTCCTCTCTACCCCAAGCAATATAGGTCGGGGTATTTGACTTTGTTGCGGTCTTCGCTGCCATCACCTTAGAATACATTCCGCCAGAGCCTAGCGAACTACCACTCTTCCCTGCCACCCTCTCAAGTCTCTCATCTTGGTAATAGATTTTTTCGATCAAAACTGCCTCGCTATTGTACCTAGGGTCGTCGTCAAAGACGCCATGCTGGTCAGTCAAAATAATCAACTTATCAGCATTCATAAGGTTGGTAACAAGTGCCGCTAAAGTATCGTTATCACCAAACTTGATCTCTTCTGTGGCAACCGTGTCATTTTCATTAATTACAGGAACCGTGCCAAACTCTAATAAATTCTTCAGCGTCGAAGTGATATTTTCAAACCGCTTTGAGTCAGTCAGATTGTCACGCGTCAAAAGAATTTGTGCAGTATGAATATCGTGCTTAGCGAAAAGCGATTCATAGGCCTGAATTAATCCCATCTGGCCAACCGCAGCAGCAGCCTGCAGTTTATGGACATCTTCAGGCTTTTCATTCCAGTTAAGACGCTTCATACCTTCAACTATCGAACCACTGGATACCAAAATGACATCAATATTATGACTCTTCAAGTCGACGATTTGTTCTACCCAGTCAGCAATCAGATTTTTATCTATCCCCTTACCGTTATCGGTTAAAAGGGTCGAACCAATCTTGATTACCCAACATTTATTGTTCATTTTCATTGCTCTTAATTAGTTCAGCTAAACCGAACACCAAGGATTTACATCCCAGCCCATTCAATGCAGATATGATAAATACTGTGCCATTGTAATCAATCTTACTGGTAAATTCATTAATTACTTTTTTTTCTTCATCATTTGAAAGCAAATCTACCTTATTAATCGCAAGAATGCGCGGTTTATTGTATAACTCTTGATCAAACTTTAATAATTCAGACTCAATGGTTTGATAATTCTGTGCAGGTTCTGAGCCGTCACTTGGAAAGATATCTATAACATGCAATAGCACTTTTGCTCTTGTCAAATGCCTTAAAAATTCAAAACCTAGGCCGGCACCCTCGCTAGCCTTTCTTATTAAGCCAGGTATATCGGCCATAACGAAATCCTCGCTACCTGCGCTGACAACACCTAGGTTAGGGTGAAGTGTTGTAAACGGGTAGTCAGCAACCTTTGGGCGTGCAGCTGAGAGCTGTCTGATTAGACTTGACTTTCCGGCATTAGGCATTCCTAGAAGACCGACATCGGCCATCACGCTCATTTCCAGTCCTATCTCTCTTGCCTCACCCGGCGTACCTGGCGACGTCTGCCTAGGGGCGCGATTAATGGATGACTTAAACCTTGCATTACCTAGGCCATGAAATCCACCTTTGGCAGCCAACAAGCACTGCTCATGACGAACAATTTCACCGATAAGCTCTTCCGTCTCTAGGTCGCAAATCTTGGTTCCTAAGGGTACTTCAATATAGATGTCGTCTGATGATTTTCCACGCCTATCTCTGCCCATTCCGGGTTGTCCATTTTTAGCTTTAAATAAGCGCTTATAGCGAAATTCGCTAAGCGTATTTAGACCTTCCTGACCACGAAAATATACACTACCGCCATCGCCACCATCGCCACCGTCAGGACCTCCATCAGGGATGTATTTTTCGCGACGAAAGCTAAGGCAACCGGCGCCACCTTTTCCCGCCTCTATTCTAATACTCGCAGAATCAACAAACTTCATAAGTCAAATGCACTGTCCGATAAAAAATAGACCCCATTGGGGCCGCATGAAATAGCTATAATACAAACGAAGTATTATACCTTTTTTGCCACCATTAGCCCTAAACAATAGGTCGCTCAAAGATCATAGATGAACAGAACTATATACACCCTACTGATGTATCTTTACTTACCAATCGCAATTCTAAAATTGAGACAAAAAGATCGTGGTAATGGTTTATGGAAAATCAAACTGAAAAACCAGCTAGGAAGGGTCGATGTCAAAGCAAACAAGGTGATATGGCTGCACTGCGTTTCAGTGGGGGAGTTTCATGCAGCGATACCCCTTATCGAGCAACTCATTGAAATGTTTTCAGACCACAGAATTCTTATAACCACCACAACCACAACCGGTTCAGTAGCAGTAAAGAATCATTATGGTGACAATATAGAGCATTGCTTTTTTCCGTTCGACCTGCCATTTGCGCTAAAGCGCTTTGTCAATAAGATCAAACCTGAAATCTGTATTCTGCTGGAGACAGAGCTCTGGCCAAACCTTATCAATCTTCTTCACAAGCGCAAAATTCCGATAGCGCTAGTCAATGCCAGACTTTCTCAGCGCTCGCTCGCTAAATATCAAAAATCAAGCGCAAAATTGGCTAGTGATACTATAAATAAAGTCACCTTAATAGCTTCACAAAATGAGCGTTCAAGTGAAAGATTCCTTGCTTTAGGTACAAATCCAAACATAATTCACACAATCGGATCGTTAAAGTTTGACAGTAACCTATCTGCCGATACCAAGATAAGCGATAATTTACGACGTATTGTCGGCAATAGACGCGTTGTAGTTTTCGCCAGCACACGTTCTGGCGAAGAAAAAGAGATACTCCAAAGCTACAGTAAGCTTAATGAAAAATTTGATGCACTGCTGGTAATCGTTCCTAGGCATCCGGAAAGGTTTGACGAAGTTCATAAACTCATCACTGATAATAAATTAAATGTAATAAGGCGCTCAGAAGATGAGTTATGCGGCAAAGAAACAGAGATTCTTCTTGGTGACAGTATGGGTGAATTGATGTCTTATTACAGTATTTGTGATATTGCCTTTATTGGCGGTAGCTTGACCAGAGATGGTGGTCAAAATATGCTTGAAGCTGCAGCAAGTTCTAAGCCAGTGCTTTTTGGACCGCACATATTTAACTTTGAACATATTTCGCAATTGCTGCTTAATAGCGATGGTGCAGTCCAAGTATCCGATGCCAATCAGTTGATGCAAACAATTGCTGAGCTGCTGTTGGATGAGGATAAAAGGGTTGCGATTGGCAAAAACGCGAAAAAGATAATTGAGGATAATCGTGGTGTCACCAAACAGCTTATCGAACTATTAACTCCACAGATAGATTAGGCGCCTTCCTTCAAATAGATTTTACTGTCATTTTGTAAAAATTCTGCTGACTTCTTATCCATTTCAATTTGAATTTCATTTATCTTGTCAATCTGTTTAGCGTCTAAACCTTTAATCTCTTGAGTGATCTTCATTGCACAAAACTTTGGTCCACACATGGAACAGAAATGAGCAGTCTTTGCAGCTTGTTTTGGTAAGGTTTCGTCGTGGAAAGATTTTGCCGTGTCTGGATCAAGTGAGAGATTAAACTGGTCCTCCCACCTAAACTCGAATCTCGCCTTAGATATAGCATTGTCGCGAATTTGAGCGCCAGGATGTCCTTTCGCAAGATCAGCCGCATGAGCCGCAATTTTATAGGTAATAATGCCAGTTTTCACGTCATCTTTGTTGGGCAAGCCTAAGTGCTCCTTAGGAGTGACATAACAAAGCATAGCACAACCATACCAGCCAATCTGCGCAGCACCAATAGCAGAAGTGATATGGTCATAGCCAGGCGCTATATCGGTCGTCAAGGGGCCTAAGGTGTAAAAAGGTGCCTCGCCGCATTCACTTAGCTGTTTCTCCATGTTGTCTTTAATCATATGCATAGGGATATGACCGGGACCCTCAATGAATGTCTGTACATCATGCTTCCATGCAATCTTAGTTAGCTCACCCAAGGTTTCTAGCTCGCCATACTGGGCAGCATCATTGGCGTCTGCGATAGAGCCAGGTCTGAGACCGTCGCCAAGAGAGAAAGTTATATCGTAAGACTTCATAATCTGACAAATCTCTTCGAAGTTAGTATAAAGAAAGCTCTCCTGGTGATGTGCTAAACACCATTTCGCCATAATGGAGCCGCCACGAGATACAATTCCAGTGACACGCTTGGCGGTCAGAGGAACATATTTAAGCCTCACCCCTGCATGGATAGTAAAGTAGTCAACCCCCTGCTCTGCCTGCTCGATTAAAGTATCTCTAAATATTTCCCAAGTCAAGTCTTCTGCTACCCCGTTAACCTTTTCTAGTGCCTGATAGATTGGCACAGTTCCGATAGGTACAGGTGAATTACGGATAATCCATTCGCGTGTTTCATGGATATTTTTTCCTGTAGATAGGTCCATGATAGTGTCTGCACCCCAGCGAATTCCCCAAACCATTTTGTCGACCTCTTCGTCGATGGATGAACCAAGTGCTGAATTGCCAATATTGCCGTTAATCTTAACCAGAAAATTTCTTCCTACAATCATCGGCTCAGTCTCTGGATGGTTGATGTTGCATGGAATAATTGCCCTACCACGTGCAACCTCATTTCTTACAAATTCTGGGGTAATAGTTTGCGGAATCGAGGCGCCAAAGCTTTCCCCTTTATGTTGACCAATCTGATCTTTGTATTCCTGCCAGCGACAGTTTTCACGAATCGCGATAAACTCCATCTCGGGAGTAATTATGCCTTGCTTGGCATAGTGCATTTGGGTAACATTTCTACCATTCTTGGCACTTCTTGGCTTGAGTATGTGTTCAAACCTAAGGTTATCCAGACTCTTGTCATTGAGGCGCTTATTGCAATAGCTAGAACTGAAACTATCTAGTATCTCTGTATCACCACGTTCTTCAATCCATTTCCTTCTATGTTGCTCAATCCCGTTTCTAAAGTTTATTGATTTTGTTGGGTCTGTATATGGACCAGAAGTGTCGTAGACATGGACTGGATCATTTTTCTCGGCCAAGTCGCCAATCGTATCGGTTAGTTTGATTTCTCTCATCGGCACCTTGATGTCGTTGCGAGAGCCTGCGACAAAAATTTTTCGTGAATTTGGCAAAGATTCAATAAACGCCTTGTTGACAGTGGATAAGCTAGCAAGAGTGTCGGAAGTTTGTTTCATTATTGTATAATTTAGTTAATATTACTTGACAAAAAGATATGACTATTTTAACGCATAGACCCAGAAGATTGAGAAAACACTCATCTATTCGATCGCTGGTTCGTGAAACTTCATTTAGCGTTGAGGATTTGATTTATCCTTTGTTTATAATTGAGGGGGAAATTCGAAAGGAAGAGGTTAAATCGATGCCTGGTATTGAGCGTCTTAGTATCGACCAACTGATGCTCGAGGCTAAAGAAATAGTCGACTTAAAAATTCCCGCAATTGCCCTGTTTCCAGTTATTTCAGTTGACAATAAATCTGAAGAAGCGCAAGAGTCATATAACTCTGATGGTTTGATTCAAAGGGCTGTCAGAGAATTGAAAAGGAACTTCCCGGACTTACTGGTAATTACCGATGTAGCGCTCGACCCATTTACCAGTCACGGTCAAGACGGCATTATAGATAAAGATGGCTACGTCGTAAACGACGAAACGGTCGAGGTACTCATCAAACAAGCCATCTCTCATGCTCGGGCAGGCGCAGACATTATAGCCCCGTCTGACATGATGGATGGGAGGATAGGCGCAATCAGACGGGCGCTAGAAGAAAACGGCTATATCCATACCAATATATTGGCATACTCTGCCAAGTATGCCTCTTCTTTTTATGGCCCCTTTAGGGATGCGGTTGGCTCGTCTGGCAGCCTTGGCAAAGCCGATAAAAAAACCTATCAAATGGATCCAGCCAATAGCAATGAAGCTCTCCACGAAGTAGAAATGGATATTGCGGAAGGAGCCGATATGGTAATGATCAAACCAGGACTTCCCTATCTCGATATTGTTTCTGCTGTCAAACAAACTTTTGCTGTACCAACCTTCGCCTATCATGTGAGCGGAGAATATGCCATGCTCAAGGCCGCCAGCGCCAATGGCTGGATTGAAGAAAAGCCTGTCGTACTTGAGACGCTTAGCTGCTTTAAGAGGGCTGGTGCTGATGCGGTTCTTACTTATTATGCAAAAGAAGTTGCACAATGGATTAAAGATAATTAAACTATCGCAGGCTATGAAAAGAAAAGTTACGGTAGTCATAATTACCCTGATAATTATTTTAATTGGAGGCTATTATTATGAACAAGAAAACACAAGGTCTCAACACAAGGGTTTGTATCAAAAAGGACCATTGTCCAACCCAAACATTGAAACAGCGAATTTCGTAGCAGCCAATGAAGGCCCAACTGTTAATGAGATCGAACTTAAGTCCCAACTTGAAGAGTTAAACGAGCAGCTTATTGACGCTCGGGCTGAGCTTAAACTTGCACAGGACAAGTTAATTTTATCAACCAGCAAGAATACAATTCTAGAGAATGATCTTCAGGACTCTCGAGATACACTGGAGACACTTCAAAAAGTACTTGAAAGAATTGCGGAGTCTATGCCTAAATAGATTCTTCTGCTAAATCATAATATCGATGTCAAACAAAATAGCGCACTATCTTGTCTAACTCTTCGCGCGGTGTACGGTAGCTATTGATAATTGCAGATTTATCTTCATAGCCAATTGCCATCCCACAAATAAGCACTTTGTCTTGGGAATAACCAAGCTCTTCTCTGACAATCTCTGGATACTCACCGAGTGCAGCCTGCGGGCAGGTAGCCAAACCATTCTCAATGGCCGCTAACATAATAGATTGTAAAAACATGCCATAGTCCAAGTAAGACCCCTTTCCCAATACTTTATCAATAAAAAAAAGTAGTATTGCTGGTGCGCCAAAAGCTTGATAGTTGAGTGCCCATTGGTCCAACTGCTTTTGTTTGTCATCTCGCTCAATCTCAAGTGTCGAGTACATCAATAGACCGCAAGCTTTCCTTCTCTCTTTGTATTCTCCGAACCATTCGGTTGGATAATAGTTGAAGTCCATTGAGCCTTTAATGCCACTACGAAACTCTTCCTCCAACTTGTTGCACAAGTCAATCTTTCTTGTACCCGTCACAACAGCCACCTGCCAGGGCTGAGTATTGACACCAGAAGGAGCGGTTTTAGCCTGCTCTAGAATTGCATTGATAATCTCAATCGGCACCTCCTTGTCTAAAAATGCCCTGGTTGATTTACGCTCTGCTAGTGCCCACTTTACATCCATTTCTATATCTCCTAATTTAATGTTGATTTGAAGCAATCTTTTGTTGCCAATATATAAGCCCTTGTGTGTTTAGTTCAACATCTTTTTGTAGTTTCTGCTTACAAAAATCTTGATCTTTGACGCCCATTCTTTGAAGCTGCATTAAAAAGTAACCCATCATTTCACTTTGAATAAGCGCTTCGGCATCGCTGTGGTCAGCATATTTCTTTCCAAGCTTAGTGAAAAACTTGATACTATTTATTAACTGGTCTGTTACTTTTGTGGTTGGCTTGATTGCGCCGAAATGAGTTAAACAGACTCGTTTAGGCTTATATTCTATCAACTTGGATATACTTTTTATTAAATCTTCAGGGTCGAATTGTACTGGCGTTGTCGTTGGAAAAACATACACTTTATCGCCAGTATCAAATTCTCGATAAGACAAGCCAAAGGTATCACCGGTAAACATCGATTCAGTCAACTTATCCCAAATACAAAAGTGATGTCTAGCATGGCCCGGAGTGTCGATAAACAGTAGCTCTCTGCCATTAAAATCCAACACGAAATTATCATCAGCTTCAATAATCCGACTAGAGTCTATTGGTAATATGTCACCATATAAGTGATGGAATTTTTCTGCCCCATAAACCGCCATAGCTCCAGCAATAAGTTTACTAGGATCCACCATATGTCTAACGCCCCTTGGATGAATAACAAGCTGGGCATTTGGACATAGCCTCATCAATTCACCAGCGCCACCAGCATGGTCAAGATGAACATGGGTTGGAATTATGTATCTCACATTGGAAAAGCTCAGTCCATCTTCCTCAATAGCCTTTTGAATATTGGGAACACTGTCATTGGTTCCTGTTTCAATAATAGCAATATCGTTGTCTTGTCTGATAAGATATATTGCGGCAAAGTCTTGACTGATATAGCCCGAATCGATAACACTGATTCCAGCAGCAATATTTAATACTGAATCCATTAGAAATTACTTAGATGATTAATTAAGCTCAAAACGTTGTTAGAAATACAAATGATATTGCGAAAATGTAGAAATTCTATTAAGTATTAAGAAACTAGGCATTACCACCCTTATTGTATAATAAAAGTCTCATATCATTGATTTTTTTCTCTAGATTTACATCTTTTTATGGTTATTAGAATACAACAAATTTCTTTTACAGGTCATTCTTATATAACCCCTTATAGTCAAACTTTTAGCGGGATATGCTATGTTTGATTTTGGTTATTGGGAGATTGTTGTCATATTTGTAATCACGTTGATTGTTGTCGGACCCGAGAAGATGCCTGCGCTGGCTCGTAAAGCTGGCCTTTATGCTGGAAAAATTAAAAAATTTGTTTCCAAAATTCAAAACGACATTAACAATGAAATAAAATCTGAAGAGCTTAAAGAGCAACTCACTATTAAGGATGAGGAGTCATTATTATCTCAAACCGTGGAAGAAGCCAAGAGTAGTATAGATGAAATAAAAAAAGAAGCCGCTAAGATAAGCGACCCGTCCTCGGTCAATAATAATAGTTAATAGATAATGAGTGAAACACGTCAACAAGAAAAAATGTCTATAGTTCAACATCTTATAGAACTTAGAAGTACTCTATTACGTTCGGTAATTGCGATTGTAGTTTTTTTCCTAGTACTGTTCCCGTTTGCAGATGATATATACACTTTTATAGCGGCACCGATTGTGCAAGCAATACCGGGCTCTAACCTTATTGCTATTGGTGTTATTTCTCCATTCTTGACTCCACTAAAGATGTCATTAATTCTTGCCATCTATATAGCTATGCCTTATTTGCTCTACCAGTTATGGTCATTCACAGCGCCTGCACTTTATCGGCACGAAAAAAAATTAATAATGCCGCTTGTAATATCATCAACGATGCTTTTTTATATTGGACTGCTTTTCTCTTTCTATATCGTTTTTCCTGTCATTTTTACCTTCTTATCGAGTGTAGGACCAGAATCAGTAGACTTTGCCCCTGATATCCAGTACTATCTGGACTTTATTCTAAAAGTCTCTTTTGCTTTTGGGGTTGCCTTCGAGGTTCCGATTGCAACAATCCTGCTGATTATGTTTGGGGCAACAACAGCTGAGCGCCTTAAAAAAAATCGTGCTTACATCATTATTGGCTCTTTTGCTTTGGGAATGGTTTTGACGCCCCCGGATATCATCTCACAGGTCCTCATCGCAATTCCTATTTGGCTTCTTTTTGAGGCTGGCTTATTTTTCTCGCCACTCTTTAAAGTCCGAGAAAAAAATAAAGCTCCAACAAGTACCGACAATGAACCTCAATCCAGCGACTGGAATGACGAAGCTCATAACACAATGATGGATGAAATAGAAAACGATATGAATAATAAAGTGCTAGATGATGGTAAAGATGACTAGCTCTTTAGACAGCTAATCTCTAGCGACTGTTTTTGTTTTCGCAAAAAGAACCAATACATTGCCAACAATAATCAGCACAACTCCGACCAGCCCTACCCAGCTCCATTGATAATCCTCAAATAGAGTTGACAACAGCAAGGCAATAACTGGAGTAAAAATATTGACATAAGAGGCCTTGTCGGCACCAATATTTCCTACCAACTTAAGATATGAGCCGAAACCCAATACCGAAGCCACTAGAGCTAAATATATCAAGGAAACAACATAGCTATAGCTGATATCAAAACCGAATTTTATATCGCCAATTGCTGTATAGCCAATTATCAGAAGCGAGCCATAGAGCATGCTGTATGCATTGCTTTGAATTAAGGGCATTTTTTTTGCTTGCATCTCTCCCGATAGCAGCATACCTATTGAGGCAAAAAAAGTCGCCAGCAAGACCCAAAGGAAACCCTTAACTACCCCTGACTCTAGTGACCACAAGGTAGCTCTTATTTCATTGGAAAATATGATAGACAAACCGGCAATTCCAACTATCGCGCCAATCAGTATTGGCCACCTAATCGGATACCTGAAAAAGATAAAGCCATTAAAAACTGTAAATAGTGTCAGAGTTGAAAAAATAAGAGCCACCATGCCGGAGACCAGATAGAAGCTTCCAAAGTAGGCACAAATATAATTAACGCAAAATAGAAAAATACCTAATAAAACAAAGTTGAGATGCCTTCGCCACGGAAAAGATAGGCTAATACCGCGAATAAAACACCAACCAAACAACACCAAAGATGCAATCAAAAAACGCCATGCGATAGATACCTGAGGGGCGACTTCACCTAATTGGAAGGTGATTGCAAGCCATGAAGTCCCCCAACAAAATAACACTAAAGAATAGAGCGCAATATTCATAATCTATCACTAAACTTGTGGTTTGTATTTGCTATGATTATTTATTCGACTCTATTGGCGATTAAATCCTCAACAACGCCTGGTTCTGCCAGAGTAGACGTATCCCCCAAATCAGCGTAATCATTTTCGGCTATTTTTCTCAATATACGCCTCATAATTTTTCCTGATCTTGTTTTTGGCAGTCCCGGAGAAAACTGAATTTTGTCAATTGTAGCAATCGGACCTATCTCTTTTCTTACCAATGCCACTAAATTCTGCTTTAGGTTTTCGTTACCTTCAGTGCCTGCCATGAGTGACACATAAGCATAGATCCCCTGCCCTTTTATTTCATGTGCTATACCTACAACGGCTGCCTCACTGACAGACTCGTGAAGTACCAACGCCGACTCGATTTCAGCTGTTCCCATACGGTGACCTGAAATATTCAACACATCGTCCACTCTGCCTGTAATCCAGTAATAACCATCCTTGTCGCGCTTAACTCCGTCACCTGCGAAATATTTTCCTGGAAAGGTTGAAAAATATGCTTCAATAAAGCGCTCATGGTTGTTGTAGAGGGTTCTCATTTGTCCGGGCCATGAACGTGCAAGCACCAGAATGCCTTCCGCTTGACCTTCAAGAACCTCACCACTTTCATTGACAACTTGAGGTTCAACCCCAAAAAATGGCTTCGAAGCAGAGCCTGGCTTCAGAGCTGTAGCATAAGGCATCGGTGTAATCATATGACCGCCTGTCTCGGTTTGCCACCAGGTATCAACAACAGGACATCTATCCTCGCCAACGACATGATAATACCACTCCCATGCCTCCGGATTAATAGGCTCGCCTACAGTCCCTAAGATTCTCAAGCTTGATCTTGACGTTTTTTGAACAAGTTCGTTTCCTGCGCCCATCAACGCCCTAATCGCAGTCGGAGCAGTATAGAATGTGTTGATCTGGTGCTTGTCAACAATCTGCCAAAAGCGTGAGGCATCTGGATAGTTTGGAACGCCTTCAAACATAACAGTGGTAGCTCCATTTGCTAGTGGTCCATAAACAATATAGGAATGACCTGTCACCCAACCAACATCAGCAGTGCACCAATAGATATCACCTTCTTGGTAGTCAAACGTGTATTTATGCGTCATTGCAGCGTAAAGAAGGTAACCTCCCGAGGTATGAAGAACTCCCTTTGGTTTGCCTGTTGAACCCGAGGTATAAAGAATGAACAGCGGGTTTTCAGCATCAAACATCTCACAAGGATACTCAGATGATACATTCTCAACAATATCATGGTACCAGACATCTCTCTCATTCCAAGCTACCTGTCCGCCGGTTCTTTCAACGACAATGATTTTTTCAACGCAGTCGCAATCAATAGTCGCTTTGTCAACATTAGCCTTAAGTGGAATCGGCTTACCACCACGTATCCCTTCGTCAGCAGTAATAACTACCTTGCATTCACTATCCAGAATTCTATCACGTAGTGCATCAGGTGAGAATCCACCAAATACTACCGAATGAATTGCTCCAACCCTTGCACATGCAAGCATCGCCACTGCCGCCTCAATAATCATAGGCATATATAAACATACACGATCGCCCTCACCTACACCTAAAACCTTCAAAGCATTTGCAAATCTGCATACCCTTTCATGTAGCTCTTTGTAGGTAATGGATTCACTCTTATTAGGGTCGTCACTTTCCCAAATAATTGCCACTTGTTCTGCACGCTCAGATAGGTGACGGTCAAGACAGTTGTACGAAACATTTAGAGTTGCACCTTCAAACCAGGCAATCTTTCCGCTCGCAAAATCAACATCAGAAACCCTATCCCATTTTCTGTCCCAATCAATAAAAGTTTCTGCCTGTTCTGCCCAAAAAGAATCTGGCTCGATCAATGAACGCTCATACATAGATTCATAAGTTTTTACATCAATTAATGGCGCCCTCTCACTCTGAATAATTGGATAAGTCATTTGATCCCTCTTAATTTGTAGATATGAAGAATTAATGTTACCAAATCAATTAACATTAATATAAGGAAACATCTTTAATTTGTGCAAAAAAAATGACGCTTTCGCGTCATTATATTGATTGAATAGAATGAAAATTATTTTTGTTCTTCATCTATTGCTAAGTTATCTGTTTCTGCATCGAGAGTTACCTCAGAAAGCTCTTCTTCAACTTCACTCATTTTTTTCGCTGAGACAAGCTGATCATGAGCAATTAGCTCTTCCTCCATGGCATGCTCTTCAGTTAATATTGACGCGTCAACCAAGCCAGCCTCAATCTCTCTCAAAGCCAAAACTGTCGGTTTATCCTTGCCAACTTCGAGTGTCGATCTATAACCGCCAGAATTCAACTGATGTGCACGCTTTGCCGCAACTAAAACCAACTCAAAACGATTTGAAACGAAATCCAAACAATCTTCAACTGTTACTCTTGCCATAATCTAAAAACCCCTTGTGGAGTCTGATGATAAAATGGGTAATTTTACGTTATTTTGCCTTCAATGGAAAGACTAATTGCGCTTGACACTGAGACCACAGGATTTGAAACTTCTGAAGGTCATCGTATTATAGAAGTTGGCGCCGTTGAGATTATTGATAGGGAAATCAAGGACAGGGAATTTCATAAATATGTGCAACCCAATCGAAACGTTGGCGAATCGGTAAAGGTGCATGGAATTACTGACAGATTTTTAATTAACAAACCACAATTTAAGAAAATTGCAGAAGACCTTCTTGAATTTATTAAAGGTTCGACATTGCTAATACATAATGCGCCATTTGATTTAGGATTTCTAAATCATGAGCTCAAGCTTATAGGTGTTGAAAAAACGATTGAAAGTGTTTGTCCTATAATTGATACTCTAGAACTATCAAAACAACAAAGACCAGGGACAATGCACAACCTTGATGCTCTTTGTAGACGCTTTGGGATTGATGCAAGCGCTCGTACTATCCACGGTGCTTTATTAGACGCTAAAATCCTTGCCCAGGTTTATCTTGCGATGACTGGTGGCCAGGCGAACCTTTTTCAGGAAGCTGAAAGCAACACAACAAAAACAAGTGGCCAGTCTTTGGTCAAACGAGTAAACAAAGAAGGAGATAAATTAACAATTATTTATGCTAATGAGGATGAAACTAAAGAACATAACAACTACTTTCAAAACTAATTTATGTACTATCAAGATCTAAGGGAATTCATCACCGAGCTAGAAAAACAAGCAGAGCTAAAACGAATAACAATCCCTGTAAAAAGTGAACTTGAAATTACCGAAATTTGTCGCCGTACACTTGATCGTAAGGGACCAGCTTTGCTGTTTGAAAATGTTGTTAATAACAGTATTCCGGTACTAGCAAACCTATTTGGAACAACTAAAAGAGTTGCTATAGCTATGGGAAAAAATGACCTTTCGGGACTAAGAGAGCTTGGTCAACTACTGGCCCAACTGAAACAACCAGAACCGCCAGCTGGAATTAAAGATACGATTGAAAAATTACCAGTTCTAAAGAAAGCTCTAAGTATGCCAGTCAAGACTCTAAGCCAGGGTAAATGCCAGGAGAATGTTATTGAGGGTGAGAATGTTGATCTTAGTACTCTACCTATCCAGACCTGTTGGCCTAAGGACGTAGCCCCTCTAATTACTTGGGGTCTGGTAATCACCAAAGGCCCGTATAAGAAAAGACAAAATCTCGGAATTTATCGTCAACAGCTTCTTGGAAAAAACAAGCTCATTATGAGGTGGCTCTCTCAAAGAGGCGGCGCGCTTGATTTCAAGGACTGGTCTGAAAAATATCCTGACAAACCCTTTCCGATTGCTGTCGCCCTTGGTGCTGACCCTGCTACCACCTTGGCAGCTGTAACACCAATACCTGACAGTCTAAGTGAATACGCTTTCGCCGGTCTACTGAGAGGGGGGAAAACTAAAGTCTGCAAGTGCATTGGAAATGAACTTCAGGTGCCAGAGAATGCTGAATTCATTCTGGAAGGAGTTATTCATCCTGGAGAGTATGCCGATGAGGGGCCTTATGGCGACCACACTGGCTACTATAATGAAGTTGAAAAGTTCCCTGTATTTACCGTAGAGAGAATTACTCATAGAAACAATCCTATCTATCATTCCACCTATACCGGCAAACCTATCGATGAACCTGCTATCCTAGGTGTCGCGCTGAATGAAGTCTTTGTTCCGCTTCTACAGCAACAATTTAGTGAAATTGTCGATTTCTATCTTCCGCCCGAAGGGTGTTCCTATCGCATGGCCATTGTAAGTATGAAGAAAAAGTTTCCAGGCCATGCAAAGCGCGTAATGATGGGAGTGTGGTCTTTTCTTAGGCAGTTTATGTATACAAAGTTTGTTATCGTTGTAGATGATGATATTGATATTCGTAACTGGGAAGAAGTAATCTGGGCTCTGTCTACTAGAGTTGACCCCTCTAGAGACACTTCACTAATTGAAAACACACCTATAGATTACCTTGATTTTGCCTCGCCTGTTTCTGGACTCGGCTCTAAGATGGGAGTTGACGCCACAAATAAACTACCTGGTGAAACCGCGAGGGAGTGGGGTGAACCGATTATTATGAATGAAAATGTGATTAAGAAAATTGATGAAATATGGAATCAATTAGGGATTGACTAGAGACACTATCAAAGTATAATTGTCTTTTTTTCGGAGTGTAGCGCAGCTTGGTAGCGTATCTGGTTTGGGACCAGGTGGTCGCAGGTTCAAATCCTGCCACTCCGACCAAATTTTTTATATTGGTTTTACAAAGCCTATACTTTATTAGAACGAATTATTTCGCGCCCATAGCTCAGCTGGATAGAGCAACGGCCTTCTAAGCCGTAGGTCATACGTTCGAATCGTATTGGGCGCGCCATTTTCTAATGTTATGGCGGGAATAGCTCAGTTGGTAGAGCCCCGGATTGTGATTCCGGTTGTCGCGGGTTCGAGCCCCGTTTCTCGCCCCACTTCCTATTAGGTATTAAAAAATCTAAGTTTTAATTTGTCACG
>Ga0208640_1000253_pt1 | contig 25108 bp, 30 predicted proteins | sample ETNtaG_23_FD_185774 | JGI IMG/M metagenome (GOLD analysis project Ga0208640, IMG submission 185774) | Marine microbial and viral communities from oxygen minimum zone, Eastern Pacific Ocean - ETNP201310SV72 (SPAdes) (version 2) | ecosystem: Environmental > Aquatic > Marine > Oceanic ... | reverse complement strand
GTTCTGGTCAAGCAGCTTCAGCATTTTCTTTACTAAATGTTGCCCAAGCAGGCGATAACGTTATTAGTTCAACAGATCTTTATGGAGGAACTGTTAATTTATTTACTCACACACTCAAAAGGCAAGGGATTGAGGTAAGGTATGCTGATCCTATAGATCCAAAAAATTTTGAAAAACTTATTGATGACAAAACAAGAGCCATTTATGCTGAAACCCTTCCCAATCCATATTTGAGACCCTTTCCTATCAAAGAAGTTTCTGATATTGGAAGAAAATATAATGTACCCCTAATAATGGACAACACTGCTTCGCCTATCATTTGCAAACCATTTGAACATGGAGCTGCAGTAATTGTGCATTCATTAACAAAATATATAGGGGGTCACGGAACCGTAATCGGAGGAATTTTAGTTGACGGAGGAAACTTTGACTGGACCGCCGATCCAAAAAGACAACCTTTATTTAATGAGCCAGATCCAAGTTATGGTGGTGCTGTATGGGGCAAGATTGTTCCAGAATTAACAGGGGCTAATGTAGCCTTTGCTGTAAGAGCGCGCGTGGTACTACTAAGAGATTTAGGTTCATGTTTGTCACCTGATAACGCTTTTCAACATATACAGGGTTTGGAAACCTTACCACTAAGGTTTAAACAACATTGTTCTAATGCTGAAAAAGTTGTTGATTTTTTACAAACACATAAAAATGTGGAAAGAATTATTTATCCAACTCTTTATAAGGGAGAAGTAGCTAATAGGGCAAAAAAATATTTTAAAGAGGGAAACGGTGCGCTTGTTGGAATAGAAATAAAAGGTGGTGTTGAATCAGGTAAAAAGTTTATAGATTCGCTCAAACTTCATTATCACGTAGCTAATATTGGAGATGCCAGAAGTTTGGCAATCCATCCTGCCACAACAACTCACAGTCAGTTGACAGAAGAAGAATTATTAGCTGCTGGAGTGACACCAGGATATGTAAGATTGTCCGTGGGAATTGAACATCCAGATGATATAATTGCTGATTTGAAGCAAGCCTTGGATATCTCTGGAAACGTAAGTTAAAGACAGTTAGTTAATTCTAGAATTTTTAAAAACTAGAATTAAGGTAGTAGTAATTAATATAATAGAACCTAATTGGTGCATGGATGCAAAAAATATCTGTGCACCAAAAATAATTGTTAAAATTCCCAAAAAAATTTGTAACAATAAAAATATAAAAACCAAAATGGTTGATTTTCTTAAATAATAGAGGTTATCATTTTTAAACACAATAAATAAAATAACCAACATAAGGAACAACATAACATAAGCTATATTTCTATGAATAAATTGTATAAGAGAAGGTGTTTCAAAAACTTTTAAAGATAACAAATCACTAAATATTGAATCGTCTGGAAAATAACCCTGATTCATTAGTGGCCAAGTACGATATATTTGGCCAGCATCCAACCCAGAAACAAAGGCACCTAGTGAAATTTGTAAAATCAAAATAATCAAAAAAATTACTGGCAAATAAAAAGATTTCTTTGCACTTGAATCAAAATTATTTTGGTTTACATTTTTTAGAAAATTCCAAAACAATAAGCAGAAAATAAAAATTGCAAGTGTCAAATGTAAAGACAAACGATATTGACTAACGTCTGTCCTTTCGACCAAACCACTTTTAACCATATACCATCCAACAAAACCTTGGAACAAGATAAGGAATAAAATAAAATAAAATGAAAAAATATTTTTTTTTGATAACTTTTTTTTAAATGTTAAATAAATAAGAGGGAGTATAAAGAGAAGCCCAATTGCTCTACCCAATAATCTGTGTACATATTCCCACCAATAAATAAATTTAAATTGATCCAGAGTCATTGATGGGTTTGTTAATTTATACTCTGGTATTTTTTTATAAAGAAAGAAAGATTTTTCCCAATCATCCAGTGAGTTGGGAGGAAAAATACCTGTAAATAAATCCCACTTGGTTATTGATAAACCTGAATCTGTAAGTCTAGTTAAGCCTCCAACAATAATTATTAAAGCTACCAAAAAAGTTATTAACAATAACCAAAGAGAAATAAATTTATTATTTTGATTTCTATTTAAATGCATTTTTAGAGACTATATATTTATAAATATAAATAAATATAATTTAATCATTAAATGAAGAATTTAAAATTAAAATTAATAAGACAAAAAATAGATAAGTTAGACGACAAATTATTGAACTTAATAAAAATCAGGACGAATTTGGTAACTGGAATATTAAAACAAAAAAGATATAAAAATCAGATAGTTGACAAAACAAGAATTAAAGAAGTTTTAACGTTAATAAAAAAGAAATCTATTTCAAAAAAAATAGATCCAAAAATAACTAAAAAAATTTGGAAAAATATAATACGGACTTACATTGATTTTGAGAAAAGAAATTTTAAGAAAAAATAATTATTTGCTATGTGGTGGCAATTTTTTCTCAATAAATATTTCGTGTTTTCGTGTTGCTGGGTTGTATTTTTTTACTTTTAATTTAATTTTTGCTTTTTCACCTGTGGACGGTTTTTTAACATAATAGAAATAGGAACTATTTGGTTTCAACTCTGGAACTAACCTAACTTTTATGGAAGACTTCTTAGCCATTTTTTAATTTTTTAAGCTCATCTATAATTTTGGATATTTTTTTCATCTTGTCTTTAATTTTCTCTTTTTTAAGAGATTGGTTAGTTACACTATATTTGGTTGTATCGTCAAGAGTTAATGATTTTGGATTATTTAATATTAGTTTAACTCCTTTAATTGTCATACCCTTCTCTTTTAAAAGAAACTTGATTAATTTGATTATATGAATTTCCTTATTGCTATAATACCTTCTTTTACCAGATAAAATTTTTGGTTTAATTTGATTAAATTCCTTTTCCCAAAATCTAATTGTATGAGTAGATAAAGTTCCTTTTTTTTTATTAATTAATCCTACTATTTTAGCAACTTCACCGATAGTTTTATATGCTCCTGGTTCTTTTTCCATGAATTAACTTTGTTGATTTATTCTATCTTTAAAAAATTTGGAAGCCTTAAATGTAATAACTTTTCTTGCTGATATAATTTTTTTTTCTTTGGTTTTCGGATTACGTCCTATTCGCTCATTTTTTCTTCTTTTTTGAAAAGTTCCAAATGATGTAATTTTAACTTTTTCGTTTTCCTTGAAAGCCGATATTATTATGTAAAAAATATCATTTACTATATTTTCAGAAATAATTTTTGAAAAACCAATATTTTGATGAATTATATTTGCTAATACTTTTCTATTTAAATTTTTTTTAAACATAAATGCTAATATTATAATGTTTAATGGCTTAAATATTTTTTAATTTTTTCAATTAATTTTCCTTTAACTATTTTGTTACACATTTTGATAGAGTTAGCTAGACCTTTGCTATCAGTTGAACCATGACTTTTAACAACTGGTCCACTTAGTCCCAATAAAATAGCTCCATTATATTTTCTTGGATCTAGTTGTTCTTTAAATTTTTTTAAAACATTGTATGAAAATAAAATGGATAATTTATTTAATAAACCTTTGCTTAGATTCTCTTTTAAATATTTTGTAATAAAGTTTGCCGTTCCTTCAGCTGTTTTCAAAGCGATATTACCAGTAAATCCATCAGTAACAATAACGTTAACGTTACCATCCATAATGTGATTCCCCTCTATATAACCATGAAATTCAAAATTTTTCATATTCCATTCTTTAAGATGTTGATAAGCTTTCTTAATTTCTTCGTGCCCTTTTATTTCTTCCAGTCCAACATTTAATAAAGCAATTTTTGGATTATCTGCAGGATATAGTGATTTATATAAAGCAGCACCCATAGAACTAAAATCGATCAAATCTTTATCGTTACACATAATATTGGCTCCCAAGTCTAACACAACATTCGTACCTATTTTATTCGGCCAAAGACCAGCGAGAGCAGGTTTTTCAATTCCATCAATCATGTTTAATATTAATCTAGATAGTATTAATAGCGCACCTGTATTGCCAGCTGACAATGTAATTTGTGATTTTCCATTATTTTGCGATTCGATAGATTGCCACATGCTAGTGCTTTTACTTTTTTTAGCAGCGCTTAGAGGACTTTCTTCATCCTCAATATGATTATCGCAATGAATAATTTCGCAATAATTTTTAATTTCATGTTTTTTATTTACCAAAAAATTTAATTTATCTTTATTGCCGTAAACTCTGAAAAAATTTTCATTACTTTCTTTTAAAGATAATTCAATACCATCAACTATCTTTTTAGGTGAATTTTCACCTCCCATTGCATCAATTGCAATTATGATTTTATCGTTCATTAGATTTACTGAATCAATCTTTTGGTTCGAAAACCTGTCGACCTTTATAAAATCCAGTTTTCAAATCTACATGATGTGGCAATCTATATTCACCTGATTTTTTGTCTTCTACAATATTTTTAGATACAAATTTAATATGAGATCTTCTCTTATCTCTTCTTGATTTGGATGTTTTGCGCTTAGGTACAGCCATGATTATTTATTCCTTATAAACAAAGTTGAATACACCTTTTGTTATTGAATTTAAAGATATATCTTCAATAAATAAAGCGAATTTATCGAAATAATTTGCTAATTTGTTAGTTAAAATTTTATTATCACGGTTATTCGAAAAAAAATTTAATAACAAGTTATTTTTATCAACAATTTGCAATTTTTTCCAGCGTTCACATTTCATTAGAATTAGGTAAAACAGTTTTATTAAGCTTTTCATTTTTTTATTTACAGTAACATCACCATAACCCAATTCCCTGCAGTTTAATTCAATTTGTTTAAAGAAAAAATCAAATATATCTTGTTGATTATTTTTTTTAATTTCCTTATTTTTAAGAACGACCAGGATAAAACTAAGATGAAAAAAAATAAGATAAATTCTATTTGAAAAAGAATCAGTTAATTTAAAATCTTTGTAAAAAAAACTTTCTCTAGTTAAAAAAACAATTTTATTATATAAAGGAAGTATATTTTTTTTTTTAGATTTAAAAAAATGCATAAAATTATTATTATTTTAACTTTTTTATTATTATCAAATTGTAATCGAAATCCAGTTATTAATACTCATGGAGTCCCCTTCCTAGATATAAAACAAAAAAACTTAATTATTCAAGAAACTAATAAAAATGATGTTAAAAAAGTTCTTGGCCACCCGTCTACAGTTGCCATTTTTGACAATTCCATTTGGATTTATATCGAAAGAACCAGAACTAGGGGTAAATTATTGAAATTTGGTCAAAATATAACAAGCAAAAATAATGTTTTAGCTCTGGAATTTAATGAATATGGAATTTTAATAAGAAAAAATTTTTATAACAAAAGCCAAATAAATAAAATTAATTTTACAAAAGATACTACTGCTACAGTTTCGCGTGAGAGTAAATTTATTTATAATTTTTTATCTAGTTTAAGACAAAAAATTAATAAGCCCGCGCATAAAAAGAAGAATTAACTTGCAATAACGGCTAATAATAAAAGAGCAACAATATTTGTTATTTTAATCATTGGATTTATAGCTGGTCCAGCGGTATCTTTATAAGGATCTCCAACCGTATCTCCTGTTATTGCGGCTTTATGTGCATCCGAACCTTTTCCACCATATTTTCCATCTTCTATATATTTTTTGGCATTATCCCAAGCTCCACCACCTGCTGTCATTGAAATAGCTACAAACAATCCTGTAATAATTACCCCAAGTAACATGGCACCTACAGCAGATAAAGCTGCCTCAATACCACCGATTGATAATATTACAAAATAGAGAATTATTGGTGATAGCACTGGTAGGAGTGATGGCACAATCATTTCTCTTATTGCAGCTTTGGTTAAAAGATCCACGAGTCTACCATAATCTGGTTTAGATTTTCTTTTCATAATGCCAGGAATTTTTTTAAATTGCCTTCTAACTTCAATTACAACGGCTCCTCCTGCTCTTCCAACGGCTTGCATTCCCATGGAAGCAAATAAATAGGGTAGCATGCCACCTACTAACAAACCTATAACTACAAAAGGGTTTGATAGTTCAAAATTTACATTAATATTTTCAAGAGCAGATCTTTGAATTGTAGAGAAATATTTAATATCTTCTGTATAAGCTGCAAACAATACTAAGGCTCCCAAACCAGCCGAACCTATCGCATAACCTTTGGTTACTGCTTTGGTTGTGTTTCCAACGGCATCTAATGCATCGGTAGTCTTTCTTGTTTTCTTGGATAAATTAGACATTTCTGCTATTCCACCAGCATTATCAGTCACTGGGCCATAAGCATCTAAGGCTACGACCATACCTGCTAATGCAAGCATAGATGTAACTGCAATTGCTATACCAAATAGGCCTGCAATGAAATTTGTAACCAGTATACCAGCCACGATAATTAAAGCTGGTAAAGCAGTAGCTTCCATTGATACCGCTAGTCCCTGAATAACATTGGTTCCATGACCAGTGGTTGATGATGAAGCAATACTTTGAACGGGTCTAAAATTTGTACCCGTATAATATTCCGTTACATATATGATTAAGCCAGTTATGATTAATCCAATAACTCCACACACATACAAGCCCATTCCAGTAAAAATTTTATCTTCAATATAATATTCTGTATTTAGACCAATTATATAATCAGTAATTGGATAAAGAATTAATAATGACAATGTAGCTGTGGCGATAAATCCTTTATAAAGTGCGTTCATAATTTTCTTACTTTTTCCCAATTTGACAAAAAAAGTACCAACAATAGTAGTCAATATACATCCGCCACCTATAGATAACGGATAAATCATCATGTTCAAATTATCATGAAAGAAAATTGAAGATAAAACCATTGTAGCAACTATAGTAACTGCATAAGTTTCAAATAAATCAGCAGCCATTCCTGCACAATCTCCAACATTGTCTCCAACATTGTCGGCAATGACCGCAGGATTTCTAGGATCATCTTCTGGAATTCCCGCTTCAATTTTGCCTACTAAATCAGCTCCCACATCTGCGCCTTTTGTAAAAATGCCACCACCTAACCTTGCAAAAATTGAAATTAAAGATGCACCAAATCCCAATGCAATTAACGCATTAATTAATTCTCTTTCTTCAACAGCAAAGAATAATAAAATGTAGTAATAAATAGAAATTGACAATAATGCCAATCCAGCTACTAACAAACCTGTAATAGCTCCAGACTTGAAAGCAATAGACAGACCTTGTGACAAACCTTTTTTTGACGCTTCCGCCGTTCTGACATTTGCTTGTACTGACACCAACATTCCAAGATAACCAGCAATTCCAGATAAAGTGGCACCAATCAAATATCCAATTCCAACCAAAATGCTAAAAGTAAAAGTGATGATAATTAAAACAACCAGTCCAACTATGGATATTGTTTTATATTGTCTATTTAAATAAGCCCTTGCCCCAATTTGAATTGCTTCAGACACTTCTTTCATTCTTTTATTACCTGATTCAGAATTCAATATTTGTTTTCGCGCTATATATCCATAAAGAAGTGCAAGAAAACCACTAAGTATTATAAGCTGTAAAATAAAATTTGGTGATAAATTGTTCATAATCTAAGTCTTGAAAAAAAATAATAAAAATTAAAAATCGGAACATGCCAAATAACAAAGGCAAAGGCAACGATAATATTGACTAAAAATTATGTATATAACCTAGTTTTTTTGGAAATTTAAACTTTTCCTCAGTTGATTTTCTGTTCTTAGATATAGATTTATTTTTAACAACCCCTACTATTGAAACTTTTGTAGAAGTAGATTTAGATATTTTTTTTATTAGATGTCTCATTTTTTTACTTGCTGTAAACAAAATTTGGTAGTCATCTCCATTAGAGATAAAATTTAATTTATTTTTTTTTGTTCTAATAAGATAAGAATTTAAATAACCAGATATAGGAATTTTATTCTTAAATATTTTAGACGATAAATTAGATCTAGATAAGATATGTTGCAAATCTTGAAAAAAACCATCAGATATATCTATAGCAGAATTTGCAAAAAGGTGAATTTTTTTTGAAAATTTTATTGGTAAAATTGGAAGATAGAATCTCCTTACAAAATAATTACTATTCTTTTTACTAAGTTTAATTTTACCTTTTAAGAGCTTTAATCCAATAAAAGCATCTCCGATTGTATTAGTTATATAAATATCATCATTTACTTTTGTGCCAATTCTCAAAACTGGGTTTTTATTAGAATATCCAATTACGGAAATAGTTATTGACAATGTATTAGAATAAGATGTATCTCCGCCAGCCAAAAAGATATTATATTTACTTTGTTCTTGTTTTAAAGCTAATTTTATTTTACTAAGATTGACTTGACTTAGATGTTTTTTGTTTCCCGAACAACTCATAAAATAATATTTAGGAGTTATTCCTTTGCAAATTAAATCAGAGATGGCACCTCTTAAAACTTTTTTGATTACAAGATTGGGATTTCTAAAATTTAAAAAATGTGTTCTTTCAACAAAACTGTCTATAGATATGCCTATTTTTTTTTTATAGTCAAAAAATATATCATCAGACAAATCAAAAGATCCTTTGTTATTTTTTGACAATTCTGAAAAATATTTTTTTATAACTGCAAATTCATTCACTTATGATCTTATCTTTTTTGATACCTTATCTAATATTGCATTTAAGTATTTTTTTTGACTTTGTTCTAAAAAGAAATCAGCAGTATTCAAATATTCATTGATTATAATATTTAGCGAAGTATGTGGGCGGTATAAAAATTCAAAAATAGCAGCATGTAACAAAACAATTAATAATTTTTCTGTTCTTTTTTTACTTAAATCTTTACTAAGATGTTGTTGTATAGTTTCTTCTATTAGTTCTTTTCTTTCTAATGTACCTAAGACAATATCTTTTATAAATTTTTTGTATCTATGTTTGGGAAATGTTAACTCAGATTTTTTATTAAATTCTTGAGCATACAATTTCTGAACAACTATAACCCTGGGATTTTGAAGCGTTTCATTATGCATTTTCAAAAGTTTGCCAAAGTGGCTAATGCCGCCATAACTGCTTCTCCTCCCTTATTTTTTTTATCAGGATTTGCTCTTTCAATAGCTTGCTTCATATTAAGACAGGTAATAATCCCATTTCCTATTGGTTTTTCATTTTTAATTGATAGGTCCATAATTCCGTTAACAACAGCTTTTGAAATTAAATCAAAATGTGGTGTTTCACCCTTAATAATGCATCCTAAAGCTACAAAAGCATCATATTTATTTATTAATTTAGAAATTGTTACAGGTATTTCAAAAACTCCGGGAACATGGAAAAACATATCGGGAGGGGAAGCGCCGTAAACTTTTTTTATTATACCCTTAGATTCAGCTTGTAGTATTTCCTCAGTTGCTCCTTTTACCAACAATTCTGTAATATCTTCGTAGTAATCAGCTAATACTATACAAAGTTTTTTTTTCATTTGATAATTTCCTGTTTTGTAATCTTTATACCGTAACCTTCTAATCCTATTACCTTCTTTTTAGATCTAGTAACTAATATCATTTTTTTAATGTTCAAAGACTTTATAATTTGTGAACCGATACCAGAATTTCTAATAAGTTTATCATTACCTTTGCTGTAAATTTTTTTATCCTTATATCCCTTTAGGGTTTCTGAAACAGATTTAAGATTTGTATGTCTTATAAATATTAATACACAGTCTTTATATTTCTTGAAATAGTTAATAGTTTGATTAAACAAATTTGGGAATTTGTCACCCATTAAATAATTTTTAACAATATTTGATGAAATAACTCTCACCCGTGGATTTTTATTTCTAATTATATTGCCCTTAATTAGCGCAAAATGTTCTGAGCCATCAAGTATATTTTCAAAAATCTTAATTTTATAAGTTTGTTTATTAATTGAAATATTTGAAGATTTTTTGAAATTTATTAATTTTTCTTGATTTAATCGAAAGGATATAAGGTCATCAATTTTTCCAAGACTCAACTTGTGTTTTTTTGCAAAATTCACTAACTGTTTCCCTTTGGCCATTGTTCCATCATCATTCATGATTTCGCAAATAACGGCCGAAGGTAAATTTTTTGACAACCTTGATATATCTACCGAAGCCTCAGTATGACCAGCTCTAACTAAAACACCTCCGTCTTTAGATATTAAGGGAAAAATATGTCCAGGTGTTACAACATCTTTTTTGGATGCGTTTTTTTTAATAGCCGATTTTATCGTATATGCTCTATCATGTGCAGAAATACCTGTGGTGATATTTTTTGTAGCATCTATTGATACAGTAAACGCTGTTTGTGATCTAGATTGGTTAGTTGGCGACATAAGTTGAAGATTCAATTTTTTAACTTGTTTTGAGTCGAGAGCTAAGCAAATAAGACCTCTTCCATGTTTTGCCATAAAAGTTATATCTTTATGTTTTACTTTATTAGCAGGAATCACTAAATCACCTTCATTTTCTCTATTTTCGTCATCAACCAAAATGAACATTTTTCCTTTTTTTGCGTCGTTTATAATTCTGGTAATTGATGTAAACATATTTATTTATTTAAATTTTTTATATATTTTGCAATGATATCAATTTCTATATTTACAACATCATTATTTTTAATATTTTTTAAATTTGTCAACTTTAATGTATGAGGGATTACCACAACCAAAAAGCTATTTGCGAATACCTTTGTAATTGTTAATGAGACTCCATTTATTGCAATGGAGCTTTTAGAATTTAAAAATTTTTTAAGAATTTTGTTTATTGAAAAATATAAATACCAGGATTTCCCATGTATACACTTTTTTTTAAATTTTGAAATTGTGTCAACATGTCCCTGAACAAAATGTCCTGAAATTTCATTTCCATACTTAAGAGATTTTTCTAGATTTATAATTTGATTTAATTTGATGTTGTTAAAATTAGTAATCCTTAAAGTTTCTCTGGTTAGATGAAAATAATATAGCCCATTGCGAATTTTTTCGAGAGTTAAACAAACGCCAGAGCAATTAATCGATGATCCCAAATCTTTATTTGTTAGTTTTAAACTACTTTTTACTCCTATCTTAATTTCTTTTTTATTAGGTATAATTTTTTTAACAATTCCCTTTTTTTTTATTATACCAGTAAACATTAATTTAATGAATATTTTAGCAATTTATCTTTGTATAGATTGATTGCAATTTCTCTTTTACTTCGTTTTAACTTATTCATCTTATTGAAAAAAATTTTTGCATTATGGAAACCTCTATTTCCAAACAATTGATCAGAGTAAAAATGATAAAAATCATTTATATAGCAATTATCAAGTAAAAAATTATTAAATTTAATTCCTGCTTCCACAAATATTCTGTAAAATCCCTTTTTTCTTAAAAAAAGTATGATTTTATCAAAATCTAAATAATTATTCCTTAGATCAATTCTTATTGTTTTAACTTTAAGCTGACTCAATTTTTTTAATTTATTACCATCGATTAAATTGTAAAAGACATATGTTGGTATTTTGTTAGCTGTTTTAATTATTTTTGACGTCATAGGCATGCTTAAGTTTTTATCAATGATAAATCTTTTTGGTGAATACTTTTGCAATCCATCAATACGACAATCTAACATTGGATCATCTTCCAAAATAGTTTTGGAAGTAGTTATAATAGAATCGTGATTTGCGCGCAATAAATGTACCCTAGCTCTCGAATAAATGTTTGTTATCCATTTGTTACACTTGTCGGAAGTAAATAAATCTTTTGATGTGGCTAATTTTGATGAAATAAAAATATTGTTAGTCCTTTTTTTGATGTTAAAATCTCTATAGAAGATATCTCCCGCATGTTTATGTACGTTTTCAAATGTTTTAATATTATATTTACTTAATTTTTTTTTCGCTTTCTTAAAACTTCTCTTATCAGGATCAAATTTAGAAAAATATACACTTTTGATATTTTGTTTTTTAATAATGTCAGTGCATGGTGATGTTTTTCCATGATGACTACAAGGTTCAAGAGTCGAGTATAGCAATGAATCTTTAAAATTAATTTTTTTGTTTGATAAAGCTATTCTTTCTGCATGTGGTCGACCATTATAATTAGTATACGCTAAACTAATTAATTCACTATTCTTAACAATTACACAGCCAACAGCGGGGTTTTCACCTGTATTTCCTAATGCCCTACTTGCTTGATTGTAAGCAAGTTTCATAAAATATTTATGTTTTGTATTAGTTTTGTGTTTTTTTAGAAACATCCAACTTGTCCACAAATTGTTCGAAATCTTTTACTTCCCTAAAATTTCTGTAGACTGAAGCGAACCTAACATATGCAATAGGGTCAAGATCTTTTAGGCCATCCATAACCATTTTTCCTATAACGCTCGAAGCTATTTCACTTTGACCCATCTCTTCTAAATTTCTTGACATCTTTGATATAAATTTCTCAACAGTATCAGTGTCCAAGGGTCTTTTTTTAAGTGCAATGTATACTGACTTTGATAATTTATCTCTATCAAAAATAGATTTTCTTCCATTTTTTTTTACTACCGTTAATTCTCTATATTGAACTCTTTCAAATGTTGTGAATCTTTCACCACAAGCGCATGTTCTTCGTCTTCTTATTACCGTACCATCTTCGGTAGGTCTTGAGTCAACAACAGAAGTATCTCCAGTTTTACAAAATGGACAAAGCATAATTACTTACCTTTTAAATGATTATAAATGGGAAAAAAAGAACAAATTTTGATTACCTCTTCTTTTACTTGTTTTTCAATTTTGGTATTGTCACCAGGAGCTTTTGACAAACCCACTATAACTTTTGTTATTAACTCCCCAACCTTCTTGAACTCATTTACACCAAAACCTCTTGTTGTAGCTGCTTGCGTACCTAATCTTATTCCAGATGTTATTGTCATTTTTTCTGTGTCAAAAGGAATTCCATTTTTGTTACATGTTATATTTGCTCTTTCCAAACTTGATTCGGCGTCCTTTCCAGTAACATTGTATGGTCTTAAATCAACCAACATTAGATGTGTATCGGTACCACCAGAAAATATTTTAAAGCCATTGTTTTGCAATGTTTCGGATAAAATTTTTGCATTATCAATAACCGATTTAATATAATTCTTAAAACTGTCTTGCAGAGCTTCTTGAAAACAAACAGCCTTTGCTGCAATAATGTGCATTAAAGGACCACCTTGATAGCCTGGAAAAACAGCAGAATTAATTTTTTTAATCAAGTCTTCTCTATTAGTTAAAATAATACCACCTCTTCCACCCCTTAATACTTTGTGCGTTGTTGATGTAACAATATCCGCATGTTCAATTGGATTTGGATAAACTTTTCCAGCAACTAGTCCAGCAAAATGAGCCATATCAACCATAAGATATGCGTTCACTTTATTTGCTATTTCACTAAATTTTTTAAAGTCAATTATTCTAGAATATGCACTACCACCAGCAATAATCAGTTTTGGTTTGTGTTGTTTTGCTATTATTTCAACTTCATTATAGTTAATCAGTCCGCTTTCTTTGTCCACTTCATAATGAAATGAATTTAACCATTTACCTGAAAGAGAAACTTTGGCCCCATGTGTTAAATGACCCCCAGAATTTAAACTCATACCAAGTATTCTGTCTCCAGGATTTAAAAGGGCAAGGTATACGGCACCATTGGCTTGGGCACCAGAATGAGGTTGTACATTTGCATACTTGCAATTGAATAGTTTCTTTACTCTTTCTATTGCCAAATCTTCCGCTTTATCAACAAATTCACATCCACCGTAATATCTCTTAGAAGGATATCCTTCAGCATATTTATTTGTCATAATTGAACCCTGGGCATCCAACACAGCCTTTGAAACAATATTTTCCGAAGCAATTAATTCAATATGTTCCTGTTGTCTTTCAAATTCATGTTTTATAGAACTATATAATTCTGGATCAGTTAATGACAAATTCTTATCAAAAAAATTTTGGTAATTATTTAATATATATTTATTTAATTTAGTCATAACAATTTATATTTTATTAATTCTCCTTGTATGGCGGCCACCTTTAAATTTTGTATTCAAAAAAATGTTTATACATTTAAGGACTATATTTTTTTTTGTCAATCTTGAGCCGAATGTGATAACATTAGCATTGTTATGTGATCTTGCTAATTTTGCTGACTTTTGATTATAACATAGTGCAGCTCTTACATTTTTATATCTATTTGCTGTCATTTCCATTCCAATACCTGACCCACAAACAAGAATACCTATTAATTTTTTATTAAGATTAATTTTTTTAGATAATTTGTGTGCGTAATCAGGGTAATCAACCTTCAATAAATTAAAAGGACCCAAATCAATAATCATTAATTTTTTCTTTGATAGGTGTTTTTTAATAATCTCTTTAAGCTTAAAGCCTGCATGATCTGATGAGATTAATATTTTTTTCAAATGAATATTCTTAGTTAAATTAATAATTTAAAACACAAGTGGCCAAAAGAATTCTATTTCCTTCTCCATTATTGAATACATTGTAGAACTTAGTTAAATACCTTATAAAAGATAATAATATACATTATTTTTGTCGCATTAATTATAATTAAATAATAATTTAATAACTAGAAAAATGAAACTTATTGGGTCATATCCTAACACAAGACTAAGAAGGAATAGAAAAAACGACTGGTCTAGACGTCTTGTAAGTGAAAATAATTTGTCAACTAACGACTTGATTTGGCCAATATTTTTAACTGATGGTAAAAATCAAAAAAATCAAATTTCTACCATGCCAGGTGTATATAGATATTCAGTAGATAGAATAGAAAAAATAGTTGAAAAAGCAATCAAACTTAAATTGCCTCTTTTGGCGTTATTTCCACATACTCAAATAATAAATAAGGATAAAGATGGATCAGAGGCATTGAATGAAAATAATTTAGTATGTAGGGCATTAAAACTTATTAAAAAAAAATTTCAATCGGATATTGGAATAATGTGTGATGTAGCTTTGGATCCTTATACTTCCCATGGCCATGATGGTTTATTAAAAAAAGGATATGTTCAGAATGATGAAACTGTCGAAATATTAGTTAAACAGGCGTTATTGTTAGCTGAAATGGGATGCGATGTTATTGCACCATCTGACATGATGGATGGAAGGATAGGAAAAATAAGAAAAGCTTTAGATGAGAATAATTTTAAATTAGTTCAAATTTTGTCTTATGCAGTTAAATATGCATCAAATTTTTATGGTCCTTTTAGAGACGCCATAGGATCAAAAAAAAACTTAAAAAGTGATAAAAAAAATTATCAGATGAACTTTTTTAACCAAAAAGAAGCTTTGAGGGAAGTTGCTCTAGATATTAAAGAAGGGACAGATTTTGTTATTGTTAAACCTGGAATGCCATATCTAGATATAATTAAATTGCTTACTGAAACTTTTAAAATACCCGTATTTGCATATCAAGTATCTGGAGAATATAGTTTGATTAAAAATGGTATTGAAAAAAAAATAATATCCGAAAAAGCTATTGAAGAAAGTTTAGTGGCATTTAAAAGAGCGGGAGCTAGTGCTATAGTAACATATTTTGCAGACTATATTGCCAAAAAGTTAAGTTAACCACCACCATTTTTTCTTACCCCATTTAATTTTATTCCAAATTCTTTCATGAAAATAATAAAAAAACATTTTTGTAATTACTTCAATGCCAGCAATAGAACCTCCCATTTTCCAATCACCAGTAATTACCCAAGCGATAACAAATGTATCTAGTGAAGCGGTTATGCGCCAAGTAAGAGTTTTTAGAATTGATCTTTTTTTATGTTCTTCCATTATCTGAAATAATTTTCTAATTTTATTCTAGATGTAGGACAATTCAAATTATTCGGTGTTAAAATTTTTTTTTTAAGAAATTTGCCAATAAATGTTAAAGCATAATAAATTGATTTAGTATCAATGTTATCAAATTTTTTATTAACCATAAAACTTGGAATATTTATACTCTCATTATCTATATTTACAGTAATCATTTTTTTATTATTATAAGATCTATTAACATAATTAGACGGTAGATTCATATCAAAACCTATTTTTTTAAGAAGATTCATTTCCCAAAAAATGTAATGAACAATCCAATTATTACTAAACTTTAATTCATTTATAAAATTGGAAAATAAAACATAAATAGAATTATAACTTAACATTTCAGGGAGCAACATTTTTAAAAGATTAAGCGACGAAAATAAACAATTTATTTTTTTGTTATCATCAAAAAAAAAGGGGCTTATTGGATCAATTATTTCAATTTTAAAATAACCTAATTTGCTTTCGTTTTTTGCTTTTAAATTTACATGAATTTTATTTCCTAATTGTAAATAATTTTTTATTTTTCTTGATGTGCCTCCATAAACTATTCCTGGGCATTTTCCGTGATTTAATGTAAAAACCTCGATAATTACTGAATTTTCAGAATAATTATTTTTTGATAACAAAAAACCTTCGTCTTTCCACTCCATAATTTACTTAATCTTTAAATCTTTAATAATATTTGTTGCTGCATTATGTTCTGCAATTTTTTTGGAATTACCAATTCCATAAAAAAACTTTGAGTCATGAATTTTCACAGAAACTTTGTATGATGGATTATGTTGAGGGTCCTTATAAGATAATACTTTATAACTTGGTAATTTTTTAAAACATTTAAGTGAATATTCTTGTAGTTTTGTCTTGGGGTCTATTTCTATTTTGACAGTTTTTTTAATTTCATCTTTCCAAAATCTTAGAATAAAGTTTTCTGCACTTTTAAAACCAGAATCAAGATATACGGCAGCAATCAAAGCCTCACATGCATCAGCTAATATTTTATCTTCTATATTTAAATTTTTTTTATAAGTGTTTCCCAAAATAAGAAATTTTTCTAACTCTAATATTTTGCTGATTTTTAAACAGATTTTGCGATTTACTAATGAAGCGAATTTTTTATCTAGGCTACCTTCAGATTCGTACGGATATAAATTAAATAATTTTTTTGATAAAACTAAACCCAAAACTCTATCTCCAAGAAATTCTAACTTTTCGTTGTTATTCAAAAGATCAAAACTCTTATGAACTAATGACATATATAGAAGTTTTTTATTTTTAAATTTAATGTTTATTTTATTTTCCAATATTTTTTGATTCTGCATTATTAACTGATTATATTAAAAAATCTATTCCATTGTATAATTTTAAACCATTTCCATATCTGAAAAATGTTTCCTTTATTTTTATTAGTTGAAAAAAAAATAATTTTTGCCTTGCCTACTAGATTTAATTTATTAACATAACCTACACTGTTTAGATACCTGCTATCTTTTGAACAATCTCTATTGTCACCCAAAAAAAAATAATGATTATTTGGCACAATATATTTGTCTGAGTTTTTAAAACCGTCTTCTTTTCTATAAACGGCAGTGTATGAATTTCCATTTGGTAGCTTCTCATTAAATGCAACAGCATTTATTATTTCTTTTCCACAGTAAATTTTTAAATCCTTAATATTTTTTTTTGTCTTTAGTACTTGATTATTATTTAAATATAAATCACCATTAATAAATTGAATTTCATCTCCAGGTAAACCAATCAATCTCTTTATATAGTCGGTTCTGTTGTCTACCGGTGTTTTGAAGACGATAACATCACCTCGTTTTGGTTCTTTAAAAAAAAATCTATTACTTGAGAAATTTGGGCTAAATGGAAACGAATGTTTGCTATAACCATATTTGTATTTAGAAACAAAAAGCCTATCACCAACTAATAACGTAGGCTCCATGGAAGACGATGGTATATAAAATGGTTGAAATAAAAGAGATCTTATAATTATCGCAATAATTAAAGCATAAAAAAGCGTTGTTAAATTATCATAAAAAAATTTTTTATTTATTTTCATTATTTTGAAATTATAACGTTAGCAATAGAGTATTTTTTTTCATCAGAAATAGATAATAATATATTAAATTTTTTTATTTTAAAAAGAGTCCTAATTTTATTAGCAATTTTTTTGTTAATGCATATATGTGGTTTTCCATAAATATTATTTTGTACCTCGATATCTTTAAAATTTATATTTTTTCTAAAACCGATACCTAAAGCTTTAGCAAAAGCTTCTTTTGCAGCAAATCTTTTAGCATAACAATTAATTGAATTTGATTTTTTTTCACAATACGCAACTTCATTTATAGTGAATATTTTTTTTTTAAAATTTAATTTTTTTTTTAGTAATATTTTTTTAAATCTATAATTTTCGACAATATCTATGCCCATACCTAATATAGCCATTATTTTAAAATACTTTTAAAATTTAAAATAGCTTGTTTTAGACCAACGAAAATTGCTTGACTAATTATAAAATGACCAATATTCAATTCTTTAATATTTTTGATTTTTTTGATCATTTTAGCAGTTTGATATGTCAAACCATGACCAGCATGCACTTCCAAACCAATTGTATTTGCATATTTAGCAACTTTTTTAATTTTGACAAATTCATTAATAAATTTTTTATTTAAATTATATAAATTACAAAATTTACCTGTATGTAACTCTACACAATCTGCATCTAATTTTTTAGCATTTCTGATGTCTTGAATTCTAGGTTCAATAAATAAACTAGTACGTATTCCTTTTTTTTTAAGATAATAAATTATCTTCTTAATTTTAAAATTTTTTTTATCAAGATTTAATCCTCCTTCGGTGGTAAGTTCTTTTCTTTTTTCCGGAACTATACAAACAAAACTTGGTTTTGATTTTAAGGCAATTTTCAACATTTTGTATGTTGGAGCCATTTCTAAATTAACTCTGATATTTTTTAATCTTACGATTTTAAATAAATCTTTATCTGTAATGTGTCTTCTGTCTTCCCTTAAGTGAATGGTAATAGAACTTGCGCCAGATTTTTTTGCCACTAGAGCGGCCTTATTTGGATTGGGGTAATGTTCGCCCCTGGCATTACGTAGAGTAGCAACATGATCTATATTAACACCTAATCTAATCATTTTATTTTAAAAAACGGCTACCTTGTTTAGTTGCGGGTATTCTTTTTAAAAAAGGAGGAATTGCGTTTTTTTTATAAACGGAAATTGAAATTTTTATTTGTGAAATTATTTTATTTTTTTTTATTAATAAATTTTTTTTATTTGATCTATCAATAATGCTAGCGAATCCTAAAACTATTCCATTTGCTTTTTCAACTAATTTTGCACATTCTAAAATAGATTTACCAGTTGTTATTACATCCTCCACGATTAATACTTTTGTATTTTTTTTTATTAAAAAACCTCTTCTTAGCTGAAACCTACCTTTAACTCTTTCAGAAAATATTGCTTCTTTGTTTAATCTTCTTCCTATTTCATAGCCTATTATTATGCCGCCCAGAGCTGGGGACAGGATCAAATCAACTGAAGGAAAAGTTTTCAATATTTTTTCTGCTAATGAGTTGCATATCTTAGATGCAGCATTGGGATTGCTTAGAAGTTTTGCACATTGGACATACTTATTGCTATGCAAACCCGAAGTAAGAACAAAGTGACCTTCTAATAATGCTCTAGTTTTTTTTAAAACGTTTAAAGAATCTTTGTAAGAGAGCATGCTTTTTTTTATGTCTTATAATTCTAAATTTAAATTCTTTTTGTTTTAACTCGCTTATAAGTTTTGTAAAGTTTTTTAAATCATCAATTCGAATATCAAACATAAAGTTTATGTGATCTGTTTTTTTTTCTGTCATTTCAACACTGGTTATATTTCCTTTATTAATACCAATTAATGAAGTAACTTCCCCCAATTTTCCTGGAATATCTGGTAATGATATCCACAAAGAAGTATTGTATTTTTTGTTTATTTCTTTCTTTGGCTCTTTATTATACCAATATCTCCTTATTGCTGCTCGAGCTTTTCCCGTTTTTGCAGAGCTTAACCAATGTAGAGATGGTGAGACTTTATCAGAAGTAATTATTTTTATCATATCTCCATTATGCAATATGCTTTGTAATGGACTTTCCTTACCGTTTACTTCACATCTAATAGCGGTGTCACCAATTTGTGTATGTACAGCATAAGCAAAATCAATTGGAGTTGCATTTTTAGGAAGTTTAATTACTGATCCTTCTGGAGTAAAACAAAATACGTTGTCTTGAAACATTTGTAGTTTTGTATATTCGTAATAATGTTCTGGGCTTGATCCTTTATCAATAATTTCAACTAAATCAACCAACCAATCATACTCTTTCCATGCTGAAGAATTAGACTTTTCTGAGGATTTGTATTTCCAATGAGATGCTATCCCTCTTTGAGCAAATTCGTGCATATACTTTGTTCTGATTTGAATTTCGACACGTTGTTTTTCTGGACCAATAATAGAAGTATGTATTGATTTGTAATTGTTTATCTTTGGAGTAGAAATATAATCTTTAAATCTACCAGGAATTGTTTGCCACCTGGTATGAAAAATACCTAAAGTTTTGTAACATTCAGGAATACTATTTACTATTACTCTAAATCCAACGATGTCAGAAATTTGCTCTAAAGAAGTTCTTTTTTTTTGAATCTTCCTCCAAATTGAAAATGGTGTTTTTTCCCTTCCAGTTATTTTTACATTAATACCATTTTCTTTTAATATATTAATAAATTCTCCTGAAATTTTATTAAATATATCTTTTCTGTTTTCTTCTTTAACATTTAATTTATTAGTTATTAATTCTCTTGCTTCTGGATTTAATATTTTAAATGAAATATCTTCCAATTCATCTCTAATTCTATTCATTCCCATCCTGTCAGTTAATGGTGCATAAATTTCCATAGTCTCTCTTGCAATTAGTTTCCTTTTTTCAATATTTTTAAATTCTTCAATAGTTCTCATATTGTGTAATCTATCAGCGATTTTAACTAGCAAAACTCTAATATCTTTAGATGTTGCCAATATTAATTTTCTAAAATTTTCCGCTTTAGAATTTTTTTTGGCCTTATCTTCAAGTGCAGAAATCTTAGTAACTCCCTCAACCAAATCTGCTACTTCTTTACCAAATTCATCCTTAACAGTTTTATACGTAGCTTTAGTATCCTCGATTGTATCGTGCAGAAGTCCTGTAGCTATGGTTGCACTATCTAGCTTTAGATCGGTCAATATATTTGCAACAGCAACGGGATGTATTAAGTAAGGATCACCGGAAATTCTTTGTTGGTTTGCATGGGCCTTTAGAGCAAAATTATATGCCTTTGATAAAGTATCTGGATTTAGAAATTTATTATAGGCCTTTACTTTGTTTATCAAATCTTCTTGATTAATCATTTTATTGTTATATCAATTTTTATCCATCTTTAATATAGAGTTCTTGTCCTCTTCATTAAGTGTTTGTATTAAATTACTAATAGTCTCTTTTGTTTTAGGATGTTTCCACATTGGTGATATTTCTTGCAAAGGAAATAAAACAAAATTTCTTGATGTGAGTTCCTTATGGGGGACTGTAAAGTTCGAATTATTGTATTTTAGATTCAATATTTGACTATTATAATCAATGATATCAATATCACATGTTCTTGGGTCGTTTTTTTTAAATCTTTTTCTCTCTAACTTTTTTTCTATGGAAATTAGAACTGACATTAAATCGATTGCTGGTAAATTAGTCTCAACTAAAATAACAACATTAATAAAGTTTGGATTTTCTCTATCAGGGTAAGAAGGTGTTTTGTAAAAACTAGATTTTTTGATTACCTTAATTCCATAATCTTCAAGAGATGAAATTGCCAGGTTTATATTTGTAAATCTATCACCATATTTAGATGGTAAATTTGACCCCAATCCAAGAAATATCATTTTCAATCAACTGGTTTTTCTAAAATATCTAGATCTCTCTCTGTTCCAATCTCTCTGTTTTTTAACTTGCCTTTTATCATAATGCTTTTTACCCCTTGCAATTGCTATTTCAATTTTTACTTTTCCATTTTTAAAATACATTTTTGTGGGAACAATTGTAAAGCCTTCCCTATTAATTTTTCCAATCAATTTATTTACTTCTCTTTTGTTTAATAAAAGCTTTCTATCGTTGGATGGAGGATGATCATTGTAGCTAGATTCTTTGTAAGAAGAGATGTGAGAATTAATTAAAATAATCTCCCCTCCTTTATCTACTGCATATGAATCTGATATATTAACTTTGCCTTTTCTTATGGATTTAACCTCAGATCCTTTTAAGACAATCCCTGCCTCTAAAAATTCTTTTAAAAAATAGTTAAACCTTGCTTTTCTATTTAAACAAATAATTTTTAAACCTTTGTTGGTTTTGCCCTTCATGAATTAAATTAAATTTGCATGTTGCATTGCAGATTTAACTTTTTCTTTAGTTTCTGAGGTCACTCTTACTAGGGGAAGCCTAACTTCATCTAAGCAAAGTTTTAATAGATTTGCTGCATATTTAACTGGACTAGGGTTACTCTCTATAAAAAGAGATTTATGAAGGGGCATTAATTGATCATTAATTTCTTTTGCTCTTGACAAAAGATTATTATTATTTTTCGCCAAAGATGCTTCTTGAAATTCTGAACAAAGTTTAGGCGCAATATTTGCAGTTACTGAAATGCAGCCTCTTCCTCCTCTCAAATTAAATTCTAACGCCGTAGCATCCTCACCAGAAAGTTGGATAAAATCATTTCCAATTTTTTTCTTTTGTTCATCAACGCGGTCTAAATTTGCCGTTGCATCTTTTACTCCAATAATGTTTTTTAATTCAAAAAGTCTTGCCATAGTATCAACCGACATATCGACTACTGATCTTGAGGGAATATTGTATATAATTATGGGTATATCACATTCGTCATTGATAGCTTTGTAATGATGATACAAACCTTCTTGTGTAGGTTTGTTATAATAAGGTGTTACAACTAAGGCGGCACTTGCTCCTGCTTTCTCGGCATACTTAGTTAGTGATATTGCTTCTTCTGTTGAATTTGAACCAGTGCCAGCAATCACAGGGATCTTTCCTTTACATTCGCTTACACATAATTCAATCACCCTCATATGTTCTTCGTGATTTAAGGTTGGAGACTCTCCTGTTGTTCCAGCTGGCACGATACCAGAGGTACCATTTTTAAGATGATAATGAATTAGGGATATATAGGTATCCTCATCCAATTTACCATTTTTGAATGGCGTAATTATTGCTACAATTGAACCTTTAAACATAAATCTTTATAACATAATTTACTGAATCAAATCATCTAAAATTATATGACCAGATTTTCGATAACAAATTTAATTATTTTTGTAATTGCATTATTTTTATTAGAAAGCTTGCTTGCTGAGGAAATAATTATTCCAAAACCAGAGCCAAAAATTGAAGAAATAACAAAAAAAGAAACAATATTACCAAAAACTCAGCCCGAGGATGATAAATTACAAAAAGAAGAAATTTCTCAAAATGATTCCAAGCCTAAAATTGATGAAAGATTATTAAAAAAAAAGCTTCTACCAAAAATTAAGCCAATAAACGGTGATCTCATAAAGTTTGAAGCTAAGAAAACAAAATATTTATTACCTAAAAAAAAACCTGAAGATCAAATAATAGAAAAGCTCAAATTTGTGGAAAAAAGAAAAGAAAGTGAGAAGGAAAAAATTATTGAAAAAATTGAGGATAAAGAATTAATTATTCCTAGAAAAAAACCAATTACATATCAGGAGCAAAAAAGAAAGATTGCTAGTAAATCTAAGTATTTTTCTAAAAAAGATTTTAAATTAGCTAAAAAGATATTTTATGAAATAGATAAAAAAAGATGGACCAGGGCAATAAACTTGGCAAGTGACGCTAAAAATAGATCAATTTATAGATTGGTTAAATGGCTTTACTTATTAGAACCCAGTAATCAAGCAAATTTCTATGATTACATAAATTTTATTAACTTAAATCCAAGCTATCCAAGAATAAACAGACTCAGGTATCTATCAGAACACAAAATTAATACAAAAACAATTTCTGATCATAGGGTAATAAAATTATTTGATGAAAAAGACCCTTTCAGTGGATATGGAAAATTAATGTTAGGTCAAAGCTATTTGTCAAAAGGTAACCGTGAGAAAGGAATATCTTTAATAAAAAATGGTTGGATTACTGCCAAGTTATCAAAAAGAGATCTTAAATATTTAAAAAAAAAATTAAAAAAATATTTGAATACCGAAGATCATATCAAAAGAGCCGATTGGTTAGCTTGGGAAAATAAATATTGGGATTTAAAAAGAATGCTCAGATACTTGCCAAAAGATTATCAAGCTTTATATAACGCAAGATTATTGCTAATGAGCAAATCTTATGGTGTAGATAACGCTATTAGTAAAGTGTCTAGTAAACTTAAAAAAGATCCAGGTTTACTATACGATCGGCTAAAATGGAGAAGAAAGAGAGGTCGTGTTGACTCTTCTTTGGAAATATTACTAAAAATTAATAACGATCCAAAATTCTTAGTAAGACCGGATAAATGGTGGTTTGAAAGAGAAATTATATCAAGAGCTTTAATTTATAAAAAAAAATATGCAATTGCTTACAAAATCGCCAGCAATCATTCAATGAAAAATGGTCCTGAATACGCTGAAGCAGAATGGATGTCCGGATGGATTGCATTGAGTTTTTTAGATGATCCTATATTGGCAACACAACATTTTCATAATTTTTTTGAAAATGTGGGTTATCCTATAAGTTTGTCAAGAGGAGCCTATTGGCTTGGTAGGTCATATGAAAAATTAAATGATATAGAAAGCTCAGTAAAATGGTTTAAGGAAGCATCTAAATACTTAACAACTTATTACGGTCAACTGGCATTTATAAAAATTTACCCAAACAATGATTTTTATTTGGATAGAGAAATGCTGCGGGCAAGTGAAATTGAAAAAAAAGAATTTAACAAAAATGAGTTAACAAAATTAATAGTTTTACTTCATGAAATAAATAAAACCAGGTATGCAAAAGATATTCTTAAACATTTGGCAACTAGTAATATTAATCAAGGAAGCGAAATTTTAGCGGGAGATTTGGCAGTTAGTATTGGAAGATATGATTTTGCAATACAGATTGCTAAACAGGCC
>Ga0208640_1000226_pt1 | contig 26414 bp, 24 predicted proteins | sample ETNtaG_23_FD_185774 | JGI IMG/M metagenome (GOLD analysis project Ga0208640, IMG submission 185774) | Marine microbial and viral communities from oxygen minimum zone, Eastern Pacific Ocean - ETNP201310SV72 (SPAdes) (version 2) | ecosystem: Environmental > Aquatic > Marine > Oceanic ... | reverse complement strand
GGTATTGCCGGATTATTGTTTATGACCGAAATCATTGTTGGATCGTCAACAGCAGCCATATTGACAAATGAACCGTTCGGCCTACGTGAAATCACTGGCATTGTCCTGATTACATTGGCTGGTTTGACGGAAAGCATTGGACACTACTTTACACGCTTCGTTCGTTTCTTTCTTCCGAATGAAAAATAAATCTTTATTTTGCTGATTCAAAAACTCTTAAATAGCACAATTGCAAAGCTTTCTCCTCAATAGAAAGTATAATTTCAACATATGAAACTTTTAATTAGTATTTTTTGAATTCTATGGTTAAACTGTTTCTATAAAAATCAAAATTCAACCTAGGAGGAATTATGATTAAAGTCTTGACCAGATGGTCTGCAATTGCAGCTCTTTTTTCAGCTCTTGGTTTTACAAGTGCGAAAGCTGCTGACTGTGGTTCATCTGATCCAATAATTATTCCAGTACACAACTGGTCAAGTCAAATCGCTATGTCTCATGCTGTGGGACAAATGTTAGAGAATGAACTTGGTTGTAACGTGGAATACATCACCACTGACTCGCAAGCTATTTATGAAGCTTTAAGAATTGGCGATGCCACTCTTGAACTAGAAGTGTGGCAAGGTTCTTTTGGCGTTTCCTTTAATGCTGCCTTAGATAAAGGTGGTATTCTTGATGCTGGAACTCATGACGCTGTAACAAGAGAAGAATGGTGGCTGCCAGACTTCGTTATCGACATGTGTCCAGGTCTACCTGACTGGGAAGCGCTTAACGGTTGCGCAGAAATGTTCGCAAGAGCAGACTCTGGCGGAAAAGGTGTCTACATCGATGGACCTGTTGAATGGCTTCATGATCAAGAAAGAGCAAAAAATCTTGGAATGAACTTTGAAATCAGAAACGTTGGTGGTGCGGGAGCGCTTTGGGCTGAACTAGAAGCAGCTTTCAAAAACCAAACTGCAGTTGTTGTATTCAACTGGTCTCCAAACTTCACTGACGCATTATATGGTGGTCAATTTGTAGAATTCCCACCATGGTCAAATGAGTGTCTACAAGATCCTTCTTGGGGTCCTAATCCAGATGCTACAGGTGACTGTGGAAGTCCTGCAGGTGGTTACTTGAAAAAAGCTGCTTGGCACGGGATGCCTGTAAAATGGCCTGCTGCTTATAAAGCTCTAACAAGAATGAATTTCACAACTAACATGGTTGGAACTTTAGCTATGTATGTAGATGTTGATGGAATGGAACACGCTGATGCAGCTACACGTTGGATTGAAGAAAATCCAGATGCTGTGGATGCTTGGTTCCACGCAGCTATGTAAGTTAGAAAACTATACTTAGTTATTAAACCACTGCCTAAATAAGGCGGTGGTTTTTTTTTACTTAATACTTTAAAATCATGCTATTCAAATAAAAGTAAATTTATGCCAGAACCAGTAGTAATTAAATGCCAATCTCTTTACAAAGTCTTTGGCGTTGAAAAACAAGACATAGAAACTAATTCAGAAGGCAAAATTGATAACTCCATACTTACCCAAAAAGGGGCAGTTGCTGCAGTAAACAATGTAACTTTGGATGTTCATAAAGGTGAAATACTTGTTGTTATGGGTTTATCAGGTTCTGGTAAATCAACATTAGTCCGCTGCATGTCCCGCCTCATTGAGCCTAGTTCAGGCTTGGTTGAAATTGAAGGCAAAAATCTTCTGGAAATGAATGAAAAAGAATTAATTGACTTGAGACGCAATAAAATGGGGATGGTGTTTCAAAATTTTGCGCTCTTACCGCATAAAACTGTTCTAGAAAATATCGCCTTTCCTCTTCAAATGAGAGGAATGAAGAAAAATGAATATGTAGAACGCACTCTCAAAATGATCAATCTTGTTGGTCTAGATGGCAAAGAAAATAATTTTCCTCGTGAACTATCAGGCGGTCAGCAACAACGTGTAGGGATTGCAAGATCTTTAGCTGTAGAGCCTGACGTGTGGTTTTTAGATGAGCCCTTTTCTGCATTGGATCCTTTAATCCGTAAAGAAATGCAAGATGAATTTCTAAGATTACAAGCACTGCTAAAAAAAACCATTGTGTTTATTACCCATGATTTTGATGAAGCTTTAAGGCTTGCTGACAGAATTGCCATAATGTTTGAGGGAAAAGTAGAACAAATCGATCAACCTGGAAATATTGTTCTTAATCCTGCAACCGATTATGTAGCAAAATTTACTAACGATGTTCCAAGAGAGAAAGTTTTAACTGTTAAAGATATTATGGAAGAAAAAAAAGAAAAAGAAAGTTTAGTTTCGAAATCTGTTAATTTAAATGACCGCGTAGAAATTGTTGCTGAATATATATTAAGTCAAAATACTGCGGTGCCAGTAGCTGATGAAAATAATAAGTTGGTGGGCGTACTGCACCCGGATAAAGTTTTAAAAATACTTTTTCCAGAAAAAGCAAAATGATTATTGCTTAATAAAAAAATGAAAAGTTTTCTTTTACATGGATTGTCTCCAAATCAAAGATTCAAAGGCGGGTTAATATTAATAGGAATTATAGCATTATTTATAATCTTTAAATTCTTAAACTTAGTACCTCACGCAATTGATGAATTGCCTCTCGCTTCGGAGACAACGCAGATAAGATCTGAGGGCAACCTAGGTTTTGGAGTTGGAGAAGGTCAAGATCTTACGCCAGAACTTGTTCCAGTAAGTCAATTCATAGATGTAGGTCTCTACTTTCTCCGGGATGATCTTAAATTTAATTATGTAACAAGATTTATTTCATATAAACTTAAAGATCTCATTTATATCATTGATAATATTCTCAAAGGAGGCAGTAGAGGTTTTGGTCTGAGTGCCCCTCCATGGACTGCAATTGTAACTTTTGCCTTTATTCTTGGATATGCACTTAATGGGTGGAGATTATCAATACTCTCGGGTGGCACACTTCTTTATTGTGCTTTTTTTGGGTTGTGGCAATACACAATGGAAACATTGGCCTTACTTACTGTTGCAGTTTCCTTTTCAATTGTTATTGGTTTGTTGCTTGGAGTTGTTGCTTACAAGAAAAAGACTTTTGAGCATTTTATTCTTCCCATATTAAATGTGATGCAGACGCTACCGCATTTCGCTTATTTGATTCCTGTTGTGGTTTTCTTTGGAATTGGTCTTCAAACGGGAGTCATTGCTACCATTATATTTGCTGTACCGCCTATGGTAAGACTGACTTTATTGGGTCTTCAAACGATATCACCAGAAATAACCGAAGCTGGCAAGATGAACGGCTGCTCAAAATGGCAACTTTTATTCAGAGTACAAATACCTAGTGCCCGTAACGAAATTATATTGGGGATCAATCAGGTTATTATGCAATGCTTTGCCATGGTTGTCATTGCTGCGCTTATTGGAGCGCAAGGTTTGGGGTATCGATTGATTAATAAAATTCAAACAATCAAAATTGGTCAGGCCTTGGAAATTGGAGTTGCAATTGTTTTATTGGCAGTTGCTTTAGATTCCATCTCACGCGCCTGGGCTCATAAAAAGAGAGACTATACGGCCAATCTTCCATTTTATTTACGGTACAAATATCAAATTCTAATGATTGCTTTAATAGGACTCAGCTACATTCTTTCAAACTATTATCCTGTACTTTACAAATTACCAAGGGATATGACTTTCACCTATTACAAAGTTTGGGATGGGGGGATAGACTGGATGGTAGTCAACTGGGACAGTTATATTGCGCCGTTTAGGGGATTTATTATAGTTGAGGTTATGAGGCCTTTAAAGGAAGCACTCTTATTTATGCCTTGGTTAGCTGTTTTGGTCTTTGTAGGAGGATTAGGCTTAATTCTAGGAGGCTATTATTCTGCACTTGTTACAGTTGGTTTTTTTGTATTCGTTGGATTATCTGGATGGTGGGATAGAGCAATGATTACTGCCTATATGGTATTGTCAGCAACCATAATTAGTGTAGGTTTTGGTGTTCCAATAGGAATCTGGAGTTCAATGAATGCTGCACGCTCTAAAACAGCCTTATTGTGGTGTGATACTCTTCAGACATTTCCTTCATTTATCTATCTTTTACCAGCCATTATGCTTTTTCAAGTAAATGATTTCTCCGCAATGATGTCAATTATTATTTATGCTATAGTGCCATCAATACGCTATACCGTGGAAGGATTTAATAATATTTCACCCGAATTGCACGAAGCTGCAACGATGACGGGATGTAATACACGACAACGTTTATTTCAGATACAGTTACCAGTTGCCATCCCTCATATTATGCTGGGAATTAATCAAACAGTGATGTTTGCCTTTTCCATGGTCATCATTGCCGCCTTTATCGGAACTGTTGATCTTGGCCAAATGATCTTCAAAGCTTTATCCGAGACATCCATTGGAAGAGGACTGTGTTTGGGCTTATGTGTTTCTTTTATGGCCTTAGCAGTTGATCATTTAATCACTAAATGGGCTAAAGAAAGAAAAATGCTTCTTGGGTTAGAGTAATATGTCTTATCTGCCAATTCTTTTATTTGTTTTATCAACTTGTTTATTAATTTTTGCTGTTTCTGCGGACAAAGAAGATCAAATATTACTTTTAAAAAAATCAGGTATTAATTTTCTAAAAAAATTTAGACCTAATGAGTTCATTAAACTTATTACTCTTAAAAGAGTTATTTTTTACGCAATAGCACTTTATATCGCTATGTTTATTACACACTATCAATTTTTAAAGGCAAGTATGAGAGATTACATTGCCGAAAAAAAACTGGAGGATGTAAAGGTAGGAAGTTTAAGAATATCTTACTTTGCTTTTTTACAATCAAATTACATAGCCAATACAGGTTTCCAAAAATTTAAAAGACGCGCAAGAGTTGATGTGGATGTAGAAGGAAATATATGGTCAGGTTTTAATGTTGGTATTGGGCAGAGACAAATGGTCAAACTAAATAAAATTACTGGAAAAAAATTTGTTTTTTCATACATTACAGATACTAAAAAGCTAACACCTGTAATTAAAGCACATATGAAAAAAGAGTTAAAAAATAAACAGATCGACTATTATAAGTTAACTCAATACGATAACAGAGGTCCTTATTTGCAGATAATTTTAAATGAAAAAAATAGAAGTAAGGATCTGAAAACTATCGCTTCTACAATAGCAAAAAGACTTTTTGATGAATTAACCATAAATAAAGGCTTAAAGGTTAATCAAGTAGTTGTGCAAATTATGGATCCTGAAATTTATAAGAAAAATAAAAGAATAACAATTATTGGTAGAGGAACAGCGGGATCATACTAATAATATTCTATCTAGTTTCTTGAATTATTTCTGCAATTTCCTCTTCCTTATTATGACCCATCAAATGAATGCCTTTCACACCTTTAATTTCTTTGAATTTATTTATTAATTCTTTACAAATTTCTTTACTTTCTTTTTTAGCATCTTGAGCTTGCTCCAACCTGTTTATTATTTTTTCTGGGACATCCACTCCGAACAAATTATTGTTCATCCATTTTGCACTTTTCGCTGAAGCAAAAGGACCGAGACCTACAATGAAAAATGTTTTTTCCAATATTCCCGCGTCCTCCAAAACTTTCATATATTCTCTCAATATTTTTTCATCAAATACATATTGAGTTTGGAAAAAATTCACACCTGTTTTGATTTTATTCAAAATTTCATCAGGATTGGGTTTTCCCTCAGTTGGCGCTTCCGCGCCTCCTATGCAGAATTTAGGTGAAGGCTCAATTAATCTGCCGGACGGAAACTGTTTTTTTTCACGCATCATATCTGCTGTTTCAATTAGTGTTAAACTGTCAATATCATTCACAGCAATTGTCTCAGGTTGATCACCGTTCTTTGGATCATCCCCTGATAAACAAAGAATATTATGAACGCCAAGTGCCGAAGCTCCGACCAAATCCCCTTGCAGAGCCAAGCGATTGCGGTCGCGAACAGTCAACTGCCATATTGGTTCAATATCATTTTGAACAAGGATAATGGCTGCCGTTAATGATGACATGTGTACTTTTGCTCCAGGACTGTCAGTCAAATTAACAGCATCAGCGACGCCCTTCAGGGGTTTTGTTTTATTTAATAATATTTCCTGGTCTGATGAATCAGGTGGCGTGGTCTCAGCAGTATAAACAAAATTTCCTTCCAATAATTTTTTATGAAATAAACTTTGATATTCTATCATAGAAGGTATGTATAATATTGTTTATCTAATCTCCAATGAGACTATCGCTTAATTCATCATAGTCATAAACAGAATAAGAATGCCAGCCAAGAACAGATTGGTCAAAGTCTACAATGCTTCCTGTCATCAGTCCTGATTCTTCTGAACACAAGAACGCCAGTCCTCGAGCAACATCCAGAGGCTTGGTTAGTCTCTTGAAAGCAGTTTTTTTTTCAGATTTTTCTAACCAATCATCGCCTCCATCATGAAACTTGCGCTGAATGACATCCTCTCCTGGCGTGTCAGTCCAACCTATGTTTAAACCGTTAACACGAATTTGATTTGATAAAACTGCATTAGCAACATTCTTTATCATAGTTGCTAATGCTCCCTTGGAGGAACTATAAGCTGTGAGAAAAGGCATGCCGCTGTGTGCTGCCATTGACAGAACATGGGCGATCGTTCCCTTAACTTTGTCTCTTCTCATTATCTTAATTGATTCTTGCATTAACAGAAAAGGCGCTCTTGTGTTTACATTAAAGCATTTCTCATAGTTATCTAATGTAGTGCTAACAATCGTCCCTCTTTCCGTAAAGCCGGCCACGTTCACCAAAGAGTGAACTGTTCCAAATAATTTTTCGGTGGAGGCAATGACATTTCTGCAATCATCTACTTCTGCAAGATCTGCTTTAACGTATAAGCATTTTGATCCTATATTTTCAATTTCTTTTTTTACTGCCAAACCTTTTTCTTCATTGCGTCCACAAACAGTAATAGCTTTAGCTCCCCTGCTTGCAAATAATTTAGCTGTTTCAGCGCCACTACCTTGTGTACTGCCTGTAATGACTGCAACCCTGTCTTTGAATTGATCTTTGTTATTAGTTACATATTTGTCTTGCATTTTTCTTTTCCATTAATAGTTGGTATTATTTTATTTCTTATAACATCTAGTTGATTTAATCTTCTAATTTAATCCAGCTTGAATTGCTGTTCGATGATTCTTTTGCTGCAAAAATAAATTCAATTCCCCTAACGCCATCATCAATTGTAGGAAATGTAATTGAATGTTTTGTATTATTCCTTTTCGCCACAATCGCCTCAGCAAATTCCGTATAAATGTTAGCAAAAGCCCCAAAGAAACCTTCTGGGTGTCCAGCCGCAACTCTTGAAGATTGATAAGAGAAGTCAGAAACACTGTCGCTGCCTCTAGTGATAATTTTTAACGGTTGATTAATTTCGGTGAATTTCAAAACATTAGGATCATCCTGAAACCAATCTATCGCCCCTTTAGAGCCAAAAACTCTTATTCTCAAACCATTTTCACCTCCTGTAGCTGCTGAAGACACCCATATCATTCCTCTTGCTTGGTTTGACATTCGCAGTATTAAAAATGCATTATCGTCAACAGTAATTTCAGGGGATAAACTTTTTACTTCGGCGCTAACTTCGCTTACTTCCAAATTTGTAACATATCTCAGTAAATGATGTGCATGAGTGCCTATTTCCGATAAAATCATGGAAGGGCCGCACATGGCTGGATCAGTTCTCCATCTTAAGGTTGATTTTTCATCTGCTTTTTTTACTCCCGCCGTATATCCTTGAGGATATTCAATATTAATAAGTCGCACTTCGCCGATTTTGCCATTTTCAACAATTTTTTTTGCTTCTCGGAGCATAGGATAGGCAGAATAATTGTGAGTTAAAGCAAAAATAATATTATTTTCTTTAACTATTCGTTCTAGTTTGTGTGCTTCCTCGATGGTGGCAGTCAGAGGCTTATCACATATTATATGCACCTTGTTTTTTATGAAAGGTTCTGCAACAGAATAGTGATCGCCTGAAGGAGTCATAATGCCTATGGCTTCAACACCATCTTTTCTTTTGTTTTCATTCTCTGCCATCTCATTGTAATCAGAATAAGCTCTAGAGGGATCTACTCCGAGTGAAATAGCAAATTGTTTTGACTTTTTAGGATCCCTTGAAAAAACACCGGCCACAAAGATAAATCGATTATCAAATCTAGCGCCTAATCTATGAGTAAAACCAATAAAAGAATTGGGTCCGCCACCTATAAAGCCAATTCGTATTTTATCCTTGGATAGAACAGAATCATTGCGCATTAAGTTTAATTTTCCAAATGCTATTTTTTCTTTTTGAGTCATTTTAATGACTGTCCCTGGGTATGCCTTTTGAATTAGCAATATCAAAATAACTTTCTTCCAAATTCAAGCAGGCACCTTCAGAGAGTTGTCCTGTAAATTTTCTAGAAATTTCCTGCCACGGTGTTTGATTATCAGGATATTTATAATTGTTATTTTTTAACCTTTCTCTGATAACTTCATCTTCTAAAAGTAGGTCTGCTCGTTTCTTATTTAAATCAATTTTTATTTCATCGCCATTCTTGATAATTGCAAGTCCTCCTCCTACGGCTGCTTCCGGGGACACATTCAAAATGGATGGACTTTCTGAAGTTCCGCTTTGTCTGCCATCTCCAATGCATGGCAATGAAGATATTCCTTTCTTAAGTAATTCATCAGGGGGCTGCATATTAACCACTTCAGCCGAGCCAGGATATCCAATGGGTCCGCAACCTCTCATGACAAGAATGCAATTTTCATCAATTTTTAAACCTGGGTTATTAATATTTTTATGGTAATCTTCAGGTCCATCAAAAACTATCGCTTTTGCAATGAATATGTTTGGATTGCTTGGATCTGATAAATATCTTGTCAGAAATTCAGGACTAATGACAGACATTTTCATAATTGCTGTATCAAAAAAATTGCTTCTTAATACTAAAAACCCTGATTTTTCTTTTATTGGTTTCTTAAAATCACAAATGACTTCATTTTCTTCTCTAGATATTTTTTTTAGATTTTGATCTATTGTTTTTCCAGAAACAGTCAGGGCGTCTTTATTAAGTAAGTTGTTTTGATTTAACTCATTCATTACAACTGGAACGCCTCCGGCTTTATAAAAACCTTCCCCTAAATATTTTCCTGAAGGTTGCATATTAACCAACAAAGGAACATTTTCTCCACAACGCTCCCAGTCATCTAATGTTAAATTAATATTAATCTTTTTTGCAATAGCTATTAGATGTGGAGGCGCATTGCTTGATGCTCCTATTGCTGAAGCGGTAACTATTGCATTCTCAAACGATTTCTTTGTCATAATATCTGAAGGTTTAAGATCCTCTTCAACCATTTTAACTATTCGAAATCCAGTATCATAGGCCATCTGTGATCGCTCTCTGTAGGGGGCTGGTATTGCTGCACAGCCTGTAAGAGACATGCCAAGTGCTTCAGCAATAGAGTTCATGCTAGAGGCTGTGCCCATTGTATTGCAATGGCCAATACTTGGAGCAGAAGCTGCGACCATGTCCATGAATTCTTCAAAATTAATCTCACCTCGCGCATGCATTCTGCGAGCTTTCCAAATTATAGTTCCTGAGCCCACTTTTTGACCTCTGAAGTTTCCATCTAGCATTGGGCCTCCAGATAAAACTATGGATGGCAAGTTTACAGTCGCTGCTGCCATTAAACTTGCTGGCGTTGTTTTATCGCAACCTGTTGTCAACACCACGCCGTCCAATGGATAACCATATAACACCTCAACTAAAGATAAATATGCAAGGTTACGATCCAAAGCTGCAGTTGGTCTTTTTCCAGTTTCTTGAATGGGATGGGTAGGAAATTCAAAAGGAATTCCTCCAGAATTTCTTATTCCAGCTCTTATACGTTTTGATAAATCTAAAAAATGCCTATTGCACGGAGACAAATCACTTCCGCTTTGCGCTATGCCAATAATCGGCATGCCGGATTGTAATTCTTCACGTGTTAAACCAAAATTAAGATATCTTTCCAAATACAAAGCTGTCATGCTTGGATTGTCGGGGTTGTTAAACCAATTTTGACTTCTTAATTTAAATTTCGTCATTTTATATTGTAGTTAAAAACTGAACATATTACATACATAAACTTAAAGGTAAATACTCTTAAAAGAATCTAATTGTATTTTGTATTTTTCTAAAGTTTTATGAGTGTAATTATTGAAATCATAATTAATTGGTAATTTAATTTCTGCTATCATGCTCCATAAAATCTCTCTTATAATGGATGCGCATTTAATAATATTTAATTGACACATTAGTTTTGAACTAACTGAATCTTCATAATACTGCTCTAAAATATAATTTTCTTCATTTTGATTTAATTCACCATGTTTCGAGATACTTGCTAAATCAGTTAGAGAGTGGTTAAATCCGGCATGTTCCCAATCAATAAACCAAAGCTTTTTGCCATCATCTAGTATATTAAATGGATACATATCACCGTGTGAAAAAACTATTTCAGAAGGACTAAGCATGTTTTCAAACATTTCAGAATCATCAAAGAGAGTATTTATAACTTCAGTATAGGGGCTATTGATCTCTTTTAAAGTCCTGGCATAATCCTTAATAGAATGAAAAGGCCAGAAAATTAAAGCTGGTCCATGAAAATAATTAGCAACATTTTTATGAACAACTTTAAGTAGAAAGATAATTTTTTTTAAATTTTTTTCTTGTTTTAAGTTTTCAAATGTTAAAGGATTAGATGGTATATATTCAAAAATTAAAAATTCTTTTTCATTATATATAACTTTTGGAGCAACACCTGCTTCGCTTGCGGCCTTAGAAGCTGCTAATTCATGAAAATTTAAAACATGATAATGTTTTCTATTGGTCAAAAATCTTGCTACATATTTCTTATTACTATCGGTTACTAAATAACTATAATTTGAAAGACCTCCATATAAACGCTTAACAGTTATTTCACCTTGAAAAAATGAAGTAGCATTTAATTTCTTTATTATTTCATTAATATTCATAAGAGTTAAATATAATTGTTATAAAATCCCGTTATAAGTATCTCTGTATAGTTGTAAAAAATCATTTTTATTAAGTTTGATAGGATTGCCCCCTGTAGAAGGGTCATTAAAAGCCATTACGCTCATTTCCTCAAATCTTTTATCCTCTTTAATTAATTCTTTAAGGGTGTGAGGCACAGCCAATTTACTTCTTAGATCCAAAATCCATTTGATAAATCCGTCAAAATTCGGATATGGCAAATTTATATATCTCGCCAAACTTTTAATTCTATTTTCAATTGCTTTTTTGTTCTTTAATAAAACATAAGGCATGAAAACAGCATTGGTCAAGCCGTGATGCGTATTGTAGACAGCGCCGACAGGGTGGCTCAGAGAGTGAATGGCCCCTAGTCCTTTTTGAAAAGCTGTTGAACCCATGGAGGATGCTGCCAGCATATTTCCTCTTGCCTCAATGTTCTCACCATCTCTGAAAGCTGTAAGTAAATATTTATGAACTATACTAATCCCTTCAATGGCAATGCCTTGAGATAAAGGATGAAAAAAAGGTGAGCAATATGCTTCAAGACAGTGAGCTAATGCATCCATTCCAGTAAAGGCAGTCAAATGAGGAGGAAGAGCAATTGTCAAATATGGATCAAGTATAACAATTGATGGAAGCATTTTAGGGTGAAAGATTATTTTTTTTTCATGCGTGTCCTCTTTTGTAAACACGCCTGCTCTCCCTGTTTCAGATCCAGTACCTGCTGTTGTAGGAATTGCTATGATAGGCTTAATTTTTTCACTGTTTGCCCTGGTCCAGTAATCTCCAATATCTTCAAAATCCCACAATGGTCTAGATTGACCAGACATAAAAGCAATGCCTTTTCCTGTATCCATACTTGAGCCACCTCCAACAGCAATCACACCATCATGATTTCCATCATTAAAATGTTTAACACCGTTCATTACATTCTGACCTGTTGGATTGCTTTGAACATCCGAATAGATACTTGTTTTATCATTTAGAGATGAATTGATTTTATCAATGATATCTGTTTTTTGAATTCCCGGATCAGTTACGATAAGTGGATTATTAATTTGTAAATCATCGCATGCTTTTTGGATTTCTTTTACGCGATTCAACCCAAACCATATTGGCGTTGGGTAATTCCAATTCATATTTTCCATATTACTTCCTCTTATACTGTCCTGTAATGATAACTTTTAGCCCGTGTAACATGATCAAACCCCAAAACGGATAAGGTCACCCCGATTCCTGTATCCTTTACTCCCGTCCAAGCCAATCCTGGATCAAGATAATCACATCGGTTCATAAAAAATGTGCCTGTGTTAATTCTCTTGCCAAAAGACAGTGCAAATTCCTTATCTGAAGTCCACACACATGCCGTTAATCCATAAGGACTATCATTCATAAATTGTGCTGCCTCATTCTCATCTGCGACCTTCATAATGCCCACTGATGGGCCGAATGTTTCATCCATCATAAAACTCATTGAATGATTGACATTGATTAATACTGAAGGGCTGACATAACAATTGCTGTCTTCGGCAATTTTAAAATTTATCTTGTCAATAATGTCTGCGGCCCCTTTGGAAACAGCATCTTTAATTTGTTCTCGAATGTATTTAGCCGCGGAGAGTCTTACAACAGGCCCTAGATTAGTTTCTTTTTTCAAAGGATCATCAAGAATGTATTTTTCTGAAAAAGTTTTTATGCCTTCAACAAAATCATCATATACGGCATTATCAACATATATTCTTTCAATGCCGCAGCATGATTGTCCTGAATTATAGAATGCTCCATCAGCAAGATTTTCAATTGCGTGCGTCAGATTGCAATCTTTCCTAACATAAGCTGGGTCCTTGCCGCCTAATTCAAGTCCGGCATTGATAAACCTCTCACCAATAGCTTTTTTAACTTGTCTGCCGCCGCTTACGGAGCCGGTAAATAAAACATGATCTATTCTGTCATCAGCAATTATTCTTGAAGTAGTGGCGTGATCAAGATGTAAATATTGAAACACTCCCTCAGGCAATCCTGAGGATTTTGCAGCTTTATCAAGCTGTTCTGCGCACAAAGGCGTTTGGGAAGAATGTTTTAAGATGACGCAATTGCCTGACAATAAACTTGGGACAACCGAATTGACAGATGTATTGTAGGGGTAGTTCCAGGGCGCAATAATAAAAATTGTCCCCAATGGATCTTTTGAAATAAAGTTATCAAACTCATCATCATTCTTTGATGTGATATTTTTTAAAGCTTGATCAGACTTTTCAATCATATAGCGTGCGCGTTCTTCAAAACCTCTCATTTCACCGCTACACTGGCTAATAGGCCTTCCCATTTGTCTGCATAATTGATCTTCTGTTTCCAAACTATTTTTCAAAAAACTATCAACAAATAATGATATGATTTTTTTTCTTTCACTTAATGATGTTTTTCTCCATTGTTTAAAAGATTTCTTTGAAAGATTTATCGTGTTTTCAACATTATCAGATGACGCGTAATCTCTTTCAACAAAGATGGTATTATCAATTGGAGTGATGGTTTTAAGCATATTCATAAGCTTTAATTATATATTTTTTTGAAATCAATTATTATTTTTTTACTTATTAAGGTATATATTTATCCAACATGAAACTAACATTTAAAGGAAAATCAGCCGTAGTTTCTGGCGCTTCTGGGGGGATGGGAATTGAATGTGTAAAGAAACTCAGTGATTCTGGATTAATCGTTTTAATGCTTGACTTAAAAAGTCCTCCAGCAAGTTTCTTGAAGAAATATAAAAAAGCAGTATTTAAAAAAGTTGATGTAACAAATTCTTCTGAACTAAAAAAAATCATTAATGAATTTTATGCTGAAAATAAATCGATTGATTATTTAGTCAATACTACTGGTGTATTGTGGTTTGATAAAGATATTTCCGCTACCCAAATTGATTTTAATGTTTGGGATAGAGTGTTTGAAATAAATTTAAAAAGTATGGCGTATCTTTCTAAATTAATTATCCCAAAAATGAAAAAAAATAAATTTGGTTCCATGGTTCACATATCTTCTATAGATGCCCTGTCTGGAGACAACAAGCCCCAAGATGCTTACGGAGCATCAAAAGCCGCTATGATTAGATTATCAAAATCACTTTCAATTCAATTTGCCTCTTACAACATTCGTTCGAATGTTATTTTACCTGGACCAATTGAAACACCTATGCAAAAACGATGGAAAAAAAACCTGAAAGCAAAAAAACAATTATCAAAAATAATACCATTGCAAAGAGTTGGTACACCTCAAGATATTGCTAATGCAATATTATTTTTATTAAGTGATGAAGGAAATTATATTACTGGAACAGAAATAACTGTTGATGGAGGTCTTACTGCCAGACCTTGAATAAAACGGGAAACACTCCGGCACCAAAGTGCCAAAGAACATTCAACATTCCTTATGGTTGGTGGTAGGAAATTTGACGTAGATCAAAATTATCATTGTGGATGATGCTAAGATAATCACAAAAAATTTTTTAGGATTTTTTTATTGATTTTATTGTTTTTTTTTTATTATATATTAACAATAAATCTTATGACGAAAAAAATGAAATAAAAATAACACAATGTTTATGGTTCTATCACCTCACAATGGGTTATCATACAAATATCAAATTCCAAATAATTTAGATGGTTTCACATTTGTGTGTTTCAATCCACTCACCGGCGACAAGACGATGTGGGAAACCGGTATAGGCGAAAGACTTATCCGTCAAGGACACGGACTATTAACATGGAACCTGCGCGGACAAATAGACAGTCCGTTTAGTATTGGTGAAATTCATCAGGATAATATTGTCAATGACTCTATTAGTTTGCTCAAAAAAGTTAAACCACAAAATCCAGTATTTATAGGTATGTCGATAGGTGGACTTTACGCAACTAAAGTACATCTTAATAAAAACGGTTATTCATGTCGTGGACTTGTTCTTATTAATACTTTACGTAAAATTGGTCCAAGACTTTCATGGATCAACACAGCACTCTTACGACTAGTTGAGACTGGCGGACTTGATTTACTTCGTGATGTCTATTCACCTTTTTTGTTTGGAGAAAAGTGGCAAAAACAAAACCGCAAGTCCTTTTTGAAAAGTTCTTGCTATACACCAATTAAAAAAAACGATGGTGTATGGCATCTATTGAGAGCTGGCGAAAATACAACATGGGATGTTAATTGGAACAAAATAGATGTTCCAATTCTTAATATCACTGGTTTGCAGGATCAGGTTTTTAGAAATGATGAAGTGATCACTGAGCTGTTAGCACAATTACAAAACGTTAAGGTCATCGAATATGCGGATGCTGGTCATATGATTCCAATTGAAACACCTAAAAAACTCACCCAAGATATTCTTAAATTCACTGAAAGATTATGACGATTCAAATTACTAATAAGAAAGTAGCTTTGTGGCATCGTCATGCATGGATCGCATACTTTGCAGTTTTTATTGGCGTCTTAGGTCATGCTAGTTCAGAGTTTGTTGCAAAAATCATTTCTAACAACTCAATAATTACCGGACCGGAAGTTTCAGTATGGCGATTTTTTCTTGGCGGGGCAGGATTGATTATTATCTCATTGATAATTCCATCATCGCGTGATCTTGTGACACCAATCAAGAAGAACGGGGTGTCACTCGTACTGTTTTCATTATTTGGTGTAGCAAGCGCATATTTGTTTTTTCACTGGTCATTGGATTATGCAACGGTGCCTCAAGTTGCAACTGTCGTAACTACAATTCCCATCTTTGTTGGATTATTTAATCTTTATGCTAACAAAGTATCTTTTGGTGCAGCCAAAATCATTTCTGGCCTTGGAGCTATTCTTGGCGTCATTCTTCTTTTAACTGATGGAGCGCTGCTAGCCCTGTCTGGTAATGCATCAAATCTCATCGGGATTTTTATGGCTATTATGTGTGCTTTCTTCATGTCAGGATATCTTGTAATGATAAAACCTCATATCGAGGAATTCGGTGCTTTGAGGATTGCTGCTATTACGCTTTTTCTTGGAGGATTTATATTATGGATTGGAGTAGGTTTACTATTCGGACGATGGGTTGAGTTTTGGAATTTTTATAATCTCTCATTTACAGCCATGATCGGAATTGTAGTTCTTGTTCTTTACAACACCACTTTGACTCAATGGCTATGGATTGGTGGATTGGCAGCAGTTCCTGATATCACTCGAGGAAGCTATCTTTTTTTTCTTAAACCAGTAATGGCGGCATTCCTATCAATAACTTTTCTAGGAATTAGTTTAAGTATTTGGCAAGTACTTGCAATATTGATTATTTGTATCGCAGTTGCAAATGAGGCTCTGATTAACATTTACAAAAGAAAATAAACGAAAAAAGAGTTATTTAAAAAAGTTTCATATTTCCTTGCTTTTTAATAACCCCAGTTTTACAAAAAGACTTTCTAGAATAATTAATTAACCTAAAAGAAAAAAAGAGTACTTAAGAATAGGAAATAGTTTAATTGTATTGCTACCGTACTGCAACTATTTAAAAAATTACTACTAATTAGTCAAGAAATTCAGGGAAACACTCCGGCACCAAAGTGCCAAAGAACACTCAACGTGCCTCGTGATTGGTGGTAGAAAATTGATGCAGATCAAAATAATCATCGTGGAAGATGCTAAGATAATCACAGTAATATAATTATAAAAACTATGCTGGCAACATTATTTTGGAGTGATGTAAGTTAGAAGATATCGTATCTATGGCTAATCTTAAAACCGAATTCTGCGGACTTGAATTCAAGAATCCAATCGTGGTTGCTTCGGCTGAGACCGGCAATAGTCTGGACAACATTAAAAAATGCATAGATTACGGCGCTGGAGGAGTCATCATCAAGACAGTGGGCGACATCCCGGGAATGCAGACCCTTACTAATAACTCCAAGTATGCAATATTGAACGACCAGGGGGAGTTGATTCGAGGAAGAGTGAATCAATCCTTCTTCTTCTACAGTCGATCAGGATATGCGAAAGAAGATTACGCGGATTGGATTCCAATCCTGCGCCAGGCGCAGACCTATGCGCAAAAACAGGGTTCGCACATCATCGGAAACATCGCTTCTAATACGATTGAAGGCTGGATCAAACTTGCCAAAGTAATGAAGGAGTGTGGGATCCAACTGGTCGAACTTAACTATCAATGCCCTCACCCCACGGATTATACAGAACCAACCGAAGGGAATTGGATTGCGCAGGACCCAAGTGTCACAGCGGAGGTCACACGTCGAATTCTCGAGGTGGTCGACATCAAAGTTATGGTGAAGCTCACACCTGAAGCACACAATCTGACCTCAATCGCGAAGGCCGCGCATGATGCTGGTGCAGGTTCTATCGCCGTAAACAGTCGTTTCGTCGGGTTCGCGGTGAACGTAGAAAAGGCTGAGCCCTATATAGGTGGTCTGGCAGGTATTGGTGGTCCCTGGATCAAGTATCTGACCTTGCGTTGGATACACGAGATCTATTCCATGTACGGCATACCAATATCGGGATCGAATGGTATCTATAGTGGTCGAGATGCGATCGAATATTTTATGACCGGTGCAAAGATTATGCAGGTTTGTTCAGTACTGATGGTGCACGGAATCGAATGGTTGCCTAAGATTATTAAGGATATTGATAATTTTCTTGATGCGCACGACTATCCCGATCTGGAATCGATTTACGGCATTGCTTCGCGCAAGTCAGGGACGTTGGAACAATTATTCGAAGCGGAACCAGTTTATGCAGTGGTGGATCATGAATTGTGCAATTTTCCTAAATGCACCAGATGTGCAAAAGTTTGTTTCTACGATGCCTTGCTCGTTGGTAGTGATAAGATTGAGACGCAACCTGAAAATTGCATAGGTTGTCTTCTTTGCGAAAGCATTTGCCCTTTTGATGCCTTGCATATGACACCGGACAAACAGTTTGCATTGCATGCTTGATCGAATCGTTAGTCATACCAAAACAACTGCATTCCAGGATCAAAAACGTCTGATATTTCAAAAATGGAATCTGTCATGGGACTAGAATTTATTGAAGGTAACGAAGCTATTGCACGCGGTGCTTTAAAAGCTAATTGTAATTTTTTTGCGGGCTATCCGATCTCACCGTCATCTTCAATTGCACATCATATGTTGAACAAACTGCCCAGGGTGGGCGGTGTAGCGATTCAGGGAGAAGATGAGATTGCATCAATTGGCTTGTGCATTGGAGCAGCTATGACCGGAGCGAAAGTGCTGACGGCAACAAGTGGGCCTGGAATGAGTCTTTACAGCGAGAACATTGGTCTTGCTGTTAGCGGCGAGACACCATTGGTCATTGTTAATGTCCAACGCCAAGGGCCTGCGATAGGTTCTTCTACCAAGGGGGCCGAGGGTGATATTCTCTTTACACGCTGGTGCACTTCGGGGGGGCTGCCGATGATAGTTCTAAGTCCTTCCACAGTGTCAGAGGCGTATGAACTCACCTATCGAGCGTTCAATTTGGCGGAAAAATACCGCACTCCGGTATTTTTGCTGACCAACAAGGAAATCGGCTTAACGCGAGAGAGTGTGAATTTAGAGCGAGTTGAACTACCACAGCTAGTGGATCGCACACGATCAACGATAGGCGGTTCATGTCTTCCATATCGATTAAAAGCGTTACACGAAGTGCCTGAATTTGCTGACATTGGTGGCGGCCAAATCACTCGATTCACGACATCCAGTCATGACGAAGCAGGATACTTCACCAGCAACCCTAAAGTCATTCAGAAGATGATTGATCACTACGCAGCCAAGATTGAAAGTGCCGAAGAGGATATCGCTCTCTTCAAGCAAGATATCGAAGTAGGCGCTGAGATTCTGATAATCAGTTACGGCATAACCTCACGTTCTGTTGTCGTAGCAGTCAAAAAGATGCGTGAACAAGGATATAAGGTGTCATCGCTTACTTTGCAATCTCTCTATCCGGTGCCAAGAATTGCGCTCAGCAAAGCTCTGGTGGGTATTAAGAGGATAGTTGTTCCAGAGATGAATATGGGCCAATACATTCAGGAGATTCAACGCCTGATTCCTGCAGAGGTCGAAGTCATTGGCGTAAACAAGATGGATACCACCTTGTTATCGCCTGATGAGATTATTGAACGAGGAATCTTGTCATGAGCTCCGTTATCGATACTTACTTGACCGACGAGATCGGTCCTCTACCGTTCTGTCCCGGATGTGGGCATGACCCGCTGCTCAAAGCGTTGGATGAGGCGCTTGTTACACTGCAACCGGATCCGGCCAAGACTGTTATTGTGACTGATATCGGTTGTATTGGGCTGTCCGATCGATATTTCACCACACACGGCTTTCATGGTCTACACGGTCGTTCAATAACCTATGCGTGTGGCATGAAGCTTGCGCGTCCCGAACTTACTGTCATCGTCCTGATGGGGGATGGTGGCTGTGGGATAGGTGGCGCTCATTTGTTGAATGTGGCACGCCGTAACATCGATATCACACTGTTGGTGGCCAATAATTTTAATTACGGAATGACGGGTGGACAACATTCGGTATCGACGCCGCTCAGCGGAATTACTCCAACGACACCAATGGGTAACCTCGAAGGCGCGATGGACCTCTGCGAAACCGCCACCGCTGCTGGTGCTGGATGGGCCTATCGTGGTACCACCTTTGACAAGGATCTCCCGGACCGTATCGCGGAAGCGATAACCCAACCAGGGTTTTCATTGCTTGATATCTGGGAAATGTGCACAGCTTATTACGTGCTCCGCAATAAACTGAAAAAAAAGGATCTAATGGACATCATGGGTCGAAACAACTTCAAGTACGGTCTAGTGGCTAACAACACTCGTCCGGAATACGGATCCCAATACCGCGCGACATATGTGGACACGGCCACTCCAGAACGTAAACCACGCACAATTGAAATCAAATTCGACAACAACGTCACGCGTCAAACCGGCATCGTGATAGCGGGTAGCGCAGGTCAGAAAATCCGCTCGGCCGCGGGATTGTTTGCGCAATCTTCGATGTATTCAGGGTTGAGCGCTACGCAGAAGGTTGACTACCCCAATACGGTGATGACCGGGCATTCTGTCTCCGAAATCATTATCAGTCCTGAGCGCATTAATTACACGGCTATCGATACTGTTGACTACTTTGTTTTGGTATCAGAGGATGGATTAAAAAATACAAAGTCCCGCATTGAGAAACTCCCATCCACATGCACACTGTACGTTGAAAAATCTCTCAAGCTGCCGCACACAGAAGCGGAAATTATTCGTTTGCCGTTAATGGCTACTGCCAAAAAGGTCAATCGTCTTTCCATTGGTATTGTGGCCTTAGCTGCACTCGTGAAAGACTCTGGTATTATTAATTTAGATGCGTTCGCCGAAGCGATAGCAGCGTTCCAAAATCCGGCGGCCGCCGAGATAAGTTTGAGGGCACTAGACGCAGGTTCAGCCCTGATTCAGGCCGGAAAAGAAGTAGAACCAATGATAGTCAGTTCGTGATGGACTGTGCACAACAAAATCTTCAACCAGACAATGAAATTGTCAGACAGACATTTACATTTACATTGTCTTTTTCTGATTGGAATTCGGAACAGTCCAATAAGAACGGAAATTGTTTACAACCCTAAGGAGAATTTAAATGAGTGGAAAAATAGAAAACAAACTGACAGAGCTAGGTATAGAGTTGCCGGATGCCCCTAACCCTGTCGCCAACTATCAGCCTTATGTCATAAGCGGAAACCTGATATTTTTATCAGGACAAGTGACAATCTGGAATGGAGAAATGAAATATAAAGGAAAGATTGGTCGCGAATTTACTGTTGATCAGGGATATAAAGCGGCGCGCATGTGTGGACTAAACCTGATTGCACAAGTACGATCGGCCTGCAACGGTGACCTAGATAGGGTCAAGCGGGTGGTAAAACTTGGCGCATTTGTCAACTGCGTAGAGGATTTTAAAGAGCATCCGAATGTTGTTAATGGGGCCTCCGACTTGATGGCTGAAGTTTTTGGCGACGCGGGTCGTTGTACAAGAACAAACGCGGGTGTTCCTTCGCTGCCTTTGGGATTTGCGGTGGAGATTGATGGAGTCTTCGAAATCGAATGATTAAATCAAAGCCAATGGCTTAAGATAAGGCCGAGGCTAAAATTTTTATTTTTTTTGAGGTCAGTTAATCTGACTCGTATTTATGGTTGTTAAACACGTATATTAGGGGATGTAGTAAGTATGTTGGTATTTTGTGCGTATTGGGAAGGCACGGTTCGAGAAAATCCAAAAGAGTTTGATCGCTATGTCAGCGAAGTACATCTGCCATTGGTCGCCAAGTATCCGAATCTACAGAAACTTCTGTATTTGAAAGGAGAGACCAAAGGAGTAGTTACGCCGAAGTATTATCAATCATTTGAACTTTATTTTAATTCATGGGAAGAGTTTGAAGTGGCAAAAAATTCCTCTGAGCGTGCTGTCGCAGTCGTGGATGCAAAGAAACTTGAGATGATGTTTGTAGGCGATATATATCACGTTGTGTATGAAGTTCACGATTTCTCGTAAGATCCTATTCTCAGTCAGCCAAGGAACTTAAGGTAACACTCCGGCACCAAAGTGCCAGAGTGTAATGATTTTAATTATCTGTAAGGATAACCAGCTTTTTCCATAGTGTCTGCATATTTATTAAATGCATCAACTACTTTAGCGCAGCGAGGACTTATCTTTGAAGTTTCAGCCCAGAACTCTTTAGAATCTTGAACTACGCCAGCCCATTCATCTGCAGGCAATCCAGTGATTTCCATTTTTTTACCATTTACTCGAAGATCTGCCTCTCCACCCCAGTACCATACTTGTCGATAGTAGTGTGATTGATCGATAGATATTTTATAAAGTTCTTGTAGTTTTGGTGGTAATTTATTCCAGCTCTTTGTATTAGCAAAATAAGAACCAAACCAAGCTCCAGTAATGGCGTTTGAAAGTGCATAGTTGCAAATATCAGCCCATCCAACTTCATATGCTTCAGTAAAGCCGCACCAGCATACTCCGTCAAGTTCTCCTGTTTGCATGGCAACTTCCACATCGTCCCAAGGCACGATTACAGGTATCAAACCGTATCTTGCCATAAATCTACCAGCCGTAGGAACACCGAACACTCGAAGACCTTTCATATCCGCGAGAGTTTTAATAGGTTTTTTTACCGTAAAGAGAATACACGGATCCCACGCACTAGTGCTTAGCCAGGTGACATTATCTACTTCACCGTATGCTTCGGCCCAAATATCATTTAACCCGTAGTATTTAAATAATGCTGGTACGTCCAAACTGAATCGAGTGGCAAAAGGAAAATAACCGCCAAATATTTGAATATCAACTGGAGAGCCCATTGTGGCATCATCACTTTGAACTGCATCTATGGTGCCCGCTTGCATTGCTCTAAACAATTCATCAGTTGGTACCAGTTGATCAGCATAATAAAGCTCAATTTCCATTTCACCATGTGCTGCTTTATTGAAAGCTTCAACTTGAGGTAAAACCACATGAGCTCCAAGAGGCGCACCAGAATATGTTTGGAGTCTCCACTTAATCGGATTAGTTGCAGCGTATCCATAAGGAGCGCTAAGAGTTGTTGCTCCAATTGCTCCTGCTGTAACTAAACCCGCCTTTTTAATAAAATCACGGCGTTTCGTTAACTTAGATTTTTTTTGCATATATTCCTCCAATATAATTTAATAAAAAAATTGTAGCTGTAAAATAGCTTGATGTCTACGCAATTAAACTAGAAATTATTCCTAAAAACTCAGGAATATTAGCGTTTACCTGACACATAGTCTGGTAGCCAAGTAGCAATTTCAGGAAATACCATTACAATTGCCAAGCCAATACACATCACTAAAACAAAAGGTATGATTGATCTATAGATATCGGCTAGTGAAATTTCACTTGGAGCCATGGCTCTCATTAAGAATAAGTTGTAACCAAATGGAGGTGTCATATAAGCGATTTGACATGTAATGGTATAAAGAATGCCATACCAAATTGGATCAAACCCAAGTGCGATTATTAAAGGTACGTACAAGGGTGCAACAATCACTAACATCGCAGTGTCATCTAGAAACATGCCCATTAAAATATAAGATAATTGCATCATAATTAGTACGCCCCACGGACTAAGTTCCCACCGCTCAATAAATAAAGTCTCAATTGCTTTCACCGCACCAATGCCATCAAATACAGCTCCAAAACACAATGCTGCAAGTATGATCCACATAAACATACAAGACACGCCAAGCGTTTTTCTTAATGTTGCTTCAATTACTTCTTTATTTAATTTCCTTTTAAAGAATGCAGCAATTGTAGCACCGAGTGCTCCTACAGCAGAACATTCCACCAGACTGGCAATACCCATAAGGAATAATCCTGTCATCGCAAAGAAAATAACAAAGGGAGTAATGCCAGCTCTTAAAAGTTTAATTTTTTCACCTAATGGCATTTGCCTTTCTTCTTTTGGCAGTGTCGGACCAAGCTCTGGCTGTAAGCGACAGCGTATATAAATGTAAATGATAAACAAAGTAGCCATAAGCAAACCTGGAAACACTCCAGCAAGCCATAGCCTGCTCACTGGTTGACGTGCAATCATTCCATACAACACAAGAACAACGCTTGGAGGAATCAAAATACCAAGGGAACTGCCCGCTTGGACAACGCCTGTTATCATTCTTTTATCATAGCCCCTGCGAAGCATCTCAGGCAAAGCAATGGTGGCGCCTATTGCCATTCCAGCTACGCTTAAACCATTCATTGCGGAGATAGCGACCATCATTCCCATCGTACCAATTGCTAAGCCGCCCTTTACACCTCCAAAATAAACATGGAACATACGGTATAAATCATTTGCTATTCCTGACTCGGATATCATATAACCCATATAGATGAACAGTGGCAGTGTAAGCATCGGATACCATTTAAATAACTTCCATGTTGCGGTATACGGCATCTGAATAGCTCCTTCCCCCCACAACAACAATGCTGCTGCTGCCGATACAAAACCTATGGCACCAAAGACGCGTTGACCAGTTAGCAACATCAAAAGCATAGTTACAAACATAAAGACGGCAATGAATTCGTAGCTTAAATAATCCGCAATCAATTTATTTCTCTTTCCGTTACTTTCGCAATATCTTTAAAAAACATGGAAATGGATTGAAGTAACATTAATGAAATTCCAATTAACATAATTGTTTTAATAGGCCATACATATGGCGCCCAGGCAGTGAATAATCGTTGGTTTGTTTCAATGGTATAAATTAAGCTAGAAATAGATCCGTACAACAAGGTCACTAAATAGAAAACCAAAAAGAAACTTGTAAACGCATCCATCTTAGCTTTATTATGATCTGAAAGTTTACTATAAACTAAATCCATTCGTACATGATCCCCCATAATCATAGAATACCCCCCGCCAAGCAAGTAGTAGCCCGTTATAATAAATTGAGCCATTTCGATGATCCACATCAGAGGTATGTTGATGATATTCCTTGTTACAAAAGAAAGGACAAGTATGAACATCATTACAAAAACCATATACATGGTTAACCGACCGATCTTGATGCACAACCAATCTACAAAGTTAACATATAAACAGATTATTTTTGGCATATTATATTATGGGTATTTTGATAAATAAGTCTGCGAACAATAAAATAACACAATTATAAAAACAACTACTAAAGATGCTAATGTATGAAGAATTAATTAAACCTATTTGGGTCAAAAGGGGACAAATCTAAATCAGATTTTCTATCATTGACTAGTTCTGTCATCACTTTTCCTGTGACAGCTCCTAGAGTCCAGCCAACATGTTGATGGCCAAAAGCATAAAATACATTTTTGTCTTTTCCGGATCGTCCAATTACGGGGAGGGAATCAGGGAGTGTGGACCTGAATCCTAGCCAGGTTGATTTTACTTTTCCCAAAGTGGGTATTACTTTTCTGGCCTCTCTTTCTATCATCTTTAATCTTTTTGGATTCGGATCCTTTTGCAATCCAGCCATCTCCACCGTTCCCGCTGCCCGTATCCCCTCCTCTATTTGTATGAGATAAAATCCAGACTGAGACCATCCAACTGGCCGGCTAATTACCTTTTTTTCATTATCAAATAAAACATGGTATCCCCTTTCTGTATCAAGAGGAAACCTATCACCTATCATTAACGCCAGTTCTTTTGACCACGCGCCAGCACTGATAATGATATTATCAAAATCAAATGCATTGTTCTCAGAAATAACTGTTATTCCATTTGCAGTGCTATTAATTGCCGTAATTTTTTTATTTAAGAAAGATCCTTCATTTAAAAGAAATTTTTCAAATATTTTTTTACTTACTTTAATTGGACTTGTCGTATGTCTGGAACCTTCAAAAATTAAACCGCAAAAATACACAGGGGCAATGTTGGGCTCCAAGTCATTAATTTCAGCAGCATTTAACTCCCTGATGTTTACACCATTTTTTTTTCTTAGATCAATTGAATATCTGGCTGCCTGATATTCTTTTTCTGTTTTGTACAAATATAATGTTTCGTTATTATTGATATATTGATAGACATCTATTTCCTTAAACAACTGATCATAAGACAATCTTGAGTGTTTTAAAAAACTAGCTAAGGAAGATGCTATATATTCGACTTTATCTCTTCTGCAATTTTTTAGGAAACTTATCGCCCAAGGTAAATTTTTTATCATATATGTAAAATCCATTGCTAAAGGACCGTCTTGCCTTAAAACCATAGCTGGTAAATCTTTAAATATTGTCGGAGAATTAACAGGCACGCACGCATAATCAGCGAACGTGCACGCATGGCCAGAACTTGTCATAGATCCTGGCTCATTATGGTCAACCAGCGTAACTTTAAAGCCAGATTTTTGAAGAAAATACGCTGAACAAATGCCTACAATGCCAGCGCCAATAACTGCAATATTTTTCAATTATACTTTAACGATGAGCTATGCCGCGCATTTTTTCAGAGCGCCGACGTAATAATTCTACGGTTGTGAGTAAAAAAATTGACAGAGCGACAAGGCACGTCGCCATACACAAAATTACCGGGCTGATTTCTTGTCTTATGCCCGCCCACATTTGTTTTGGTATCGTTAGCTGATCCAAACTTGCCATAAACATCACGATCACAACTTCATCAAACGATGTAATAAAGGCAAATAAAGCCCCTGATATAACTCCTGGCAAAATAAGAGGCATTATCACTTTAAAAAACGTCCTAATTGGTCTTGCCCCTAAACTTTGAGATGCTTTAGTCATATTGGTATCAAACCCAACAAGCGTTGCT
>Ga0208640_1000224_pt1 | contig 26487 bp, 20 predicted proteins | sample ETNtaG_23_FD_185774 | JGI IMG/M metagenome (GOLD analysis project Ga0208640, IMG submission 185774) | Marine microbial and viral communities from oxygen minimum zone, Eastern Pacific Ocean - ETNP201310SV72 (SPAdes) (version 2) | ecosystem: Environmental > Aquatic > Marine > Oceanic ... | reverse complement strand
CCATAACGATCTAAACTCCCTTTTTTTCGCCCTTCTATCTCTATAAGCATATTGCATTGCTTTTTCCAATGCTTGCTTGGCTATACGAATCGTATTTTTTCTTCTACCGTATTGACCTTTAACTTGTTTTAGAACCTTTTTGTGTCTTGCGTGACTTGTAACTCCCCTTTTTACTTTTGTCATTTTAACCCCGCAAACTGTAAGGCATATATGATTTAACAATTTTTGAATCTTGCCTAGACATAATTGTCGTACCTCTTTGCTTTCTTATTTGTGAATTAGTTCTTTTAATCATTCCATGTCTTTTTCCTGCTTGAGGCATTTTTACTTTACCCTTAGCAGTTAATCTAAATCTTTTTTTTGCTGAACTTTTAGTTTTTAATTTTGGCATAAAATTAACGCAGTTTATACAAATTTTATATTTGATTTACAATAAAATTGTAAATTTACAATGGCTGGATTATCATAATGGCCTGTCTTCCCTCAAGTTTGGGAGGAACCTCTACCTTTCCAATATTCATGATATCATTGATTATACGCTCCATTAATTTATCGCCCAAATGTGTGTGTTGCATTTCTCTTCCTTTAAATCTTATAGTGAATTTAACTTTGTCTCCCTTTTGCAAAAATTTTTGAGCATTTTTAAGTTTGAAATTATAATCATGAATTTCTGTAACTGGTCTAAGTTTAATTTCTTTTAAATTTACAATTTTTTGTTTTTTTTTGGCCTTGTTTGCTTTTTTTTGTAAATCATATCTATATTTTCCAATATCGGTTATCTTACAAACTGGAGGGTTGGCATTTGGAGAAATTTCAATTAAATCTAATCCTTCCTGTCTCGCCATCTCAACAGCCTCCTTTATAGGAAAGATACCTAGATTTTTTTTGTCGCTACTTATAACTTGAACCTCCAATGCGCGAATCCTATTATTCGTTCTCGGACCTTTTGGTTTAGTTCTTCTTTGAAAATAATTTCTGTTCTGAAATGCCACTTAGTTTATAGGAAATTTATTTTTTTGAGATATTTTTTTGATCGCTTGTTCAAGTGAAAGAGTTTCTTGTTTTTCTGATCCTAATTTTCTAACTGTTACGCTTTTACGTTTAACCTCTTTTTCACCACAAATTAACAAGATTGGCACTTTAGATAATGAGTGTTCTCTAATTTTATAACTTATTTTTTGATTTTTTAAATCCACCTTGGTGTTTATACCTGCTTTCACACATTGTTCAAATATTTTTTTTGCATATTTATCAAATTCCGAGGCAATTGGAAGAACTACAACCTGTAAAGGAGCTAGCCATAATGGTAATCTTCCTGCATAATGTTCAATCAGAATTCCAATAAATCTTTCTAGAGAACCAAACAGAGCTCTATGTAACATTACAGGAACTTTTCTCGATCCATCGCTAGCAACATATGAAGCTCCAAGTCTGGAAGGAAGATTTAAATCTACTTGTAGAGTTCCGCACTGCCAATCACGTCCAATAGAGTCTCTAAGTACAAAATCTATTTTGGGTCCATAAAATGCTCCTTCACCTTTATTAATTTCATATTTTAGCTTTGATTGTTTTATTGCTTTTAATAATGCTGATTCCGCTTCATTCCAAATCTTATCATCGCCCACTCTCTTTTGTGGTCTGTCAGAAAATTGTAGCAGAACATTTATAAAACCAAGATCTTTGTAAATTTCTAATATCAAATTTGTTACGCTTAAACACTCATCAGTAATTTGATCTTCTGTACAAAAAATATGAGCATCATCCTGAGTAAAAGCTCTAACTCTTAATAAACCATGTAAAGCACCAGAGGGCTCATATCTGTGTACTTTGCCAAACTCTGATAGTTTAAGAGGAAGATCTCTGTAACTTTTAAGACCTTGATTAAATACTTGTATACAACCTGGACAGTTCATTGGTTTAATTGCAAAAGTTTTTTTATCTGGAGTTTCCGAAATAAACATATTTTCACTGAATTTTTCCCAGTGTCCCGATTGCTCCCACAAGGTTTTATCTAATAGCTCAGGAGTACTAATCTCTTTATAACCAGCCTTTCTTTGTTTCAATCTCATATAATCAATAAGAGTTTGAAATAAGGTCCATCCCTTATGATGCCAAAACACCGCGCCTGGACTTTCCTCTCTAAAATGAAATAAATCCATTTCTCTACCAAGTTTTCTGTGATCTCTTTTTCCTGCTTCTTCTATTCTTGAAAGATATTCATCTAATTCTTTTTTATTTCTCCAACATGTACCATATATCCTTTGTAACATTTCATTTTTTGAATCTCCTCTCCAATATGCTCCGGAAATTTTTGTGAGCTTAAATGACTTACCAATTTTTCCTGTTGAAGGAAGATGTGGTCCTTTACATAGATCGTGCCATTTACCATGATGATAAATGGAAACTTCTTCATTTTCTGGAATATCTTTTATTATTTCCGCTTTGTAATACTCTCCTATGTTTTTAAAGTGATTTATTGCATCCTTTCTTTTCCAAACTTCTCTTTTAGTTAATTCATCACGATCAACTATTTCTTTCATTTTGTTTTCTATTTTATTAAGATCTTCATCTATAAATGGTTTTTTCCTAGAAAAATCATAATAAAAACCATCTTCAATAATTGGACCAATTGTTACTTGTGTTTCAGAAAACAGCTCTTGCACCGCCATTGCTAATACATGAGCAGCATCGTGTCTAATTACTTCTAATCCTTCTTTATCTTTTAGAGTAATTATCTTTACTTGAACATCTTTATCAATAGAAAAACTTAAATCCTTGAGTTCTCCATTCACACTCATTATGCAAGCATCTTTAACTAGAGATTTGCTAATTTTTTTCGCTATTTCAAAACCATCCATAGTTTTTTTAAATGGAATTGTTTTGCCATTTGGTAATTTTATATCTGGCATGTATTAGGATAATTCTATCAATTTTTTATATTCAGTAAAGGTAGTGTGACACATTTTATCAACATCAAATTTTTTTAATATATTTTTCCTACCTTCAAAACCAATGGATTTCAATGAATTATAATCCTTATTCATAAGCATAATTATTGCATTTGCCAAAGCATTAGAATCGCCACTTTTAAATAAAAAACCTGTCTTATCTTTAACTATCGTTTCTGTTGAACCTCCTATATCGCTCGCAATTATTGGAACCCCCATTGATTGAGCTTCCACAGCAATTCGTCCAAATGCTTCGGGTTCAACAGAACAAGAACAAACTATATTTGCAATTCTGTAAGCAACTGGCATTTCTTCGCAGTGATCAATAAATTTTACAATTTTGTTTAACCTATATTTTTCTACCAAATTGAGAAGCTGTTTTTTATAAACATTTCTTCCCTGATCAGCTCCAAGAATAATTCCAACGAAAGGTAGACTGTTATCATGCTCTATAACTAACTTAAGAGCTTCAATAAATACTTTTTGACCTTTCCAAAATGTCAATCTGCCAGGCAACAAAATAATAAATTTGTTTCTATCTATTCCGTATTGTATGGAAAATTTATCTATTTTTGAAGGCAAAATTTTTTGAGAATTAAAATAGTTTGTGTTAATGCCTCTAAAAATTACTAAAAGTTTTCTTTTTTTATTCGAAAAAAAATCACTATAATTTTCATAAATATGAGAAAAAATAAAATTTGAACCTGCAATAACTAAATGAGATCTAACCATTACAGAATTATAAAATTTTTTAATTCGATTGCTAAAGTTGTAAGTTCCATGAAATGTAGTTACAAATTTTCTCATGGTTAATTTCGTGGCTATTAAACAAGACCAAGCAGGTGCGCGACTTCTTGCATGAACAATACTTATATTATAGAACAGTATTATTAGAGAAATTATTATTGCATTAAACAAAATTAAAATAGGATTTTTAGAGTGAACCGGTAATCTAAATACCTCCACTTTTCCTTTTTTGATAAACTTAAGCAATTCTCCACCGCTTGTAACAATAAAAGACTCATAATCTTGTTCTGATAAAAAATGAGCTAAGTCGTAACAACCTGTTTCTGCTCCCCCAAAACCTAATCTAGGTATAACTTGCAAAACTTTGATTTTTTTTTTCATTATTTTAAAATATTATAATATGCTAAATGAGTTATAAAAGATCTAAATATTTTTCAACCTCTGGCAAAACAAAAATCAAATATTTGTTTTTAAATAAAAAAAGTCAAATAATCGTCGTTTTTTTTCATGGATTTATGTCTGATATGATTGGGAAAAAACCTAATGCAATTCAAAAATTTTGCAGAAAGAAAAAAATAGGGTTTATAAAATTTGAGTATTCTGGCCACGGTAAATCTTCTGGAAAATTCACTGATGGAAATATATCCAAATGGACTAATGACGCTAAACAATTAATTAAGACAAAAACAAAAGGTAAAAAAAAATTAATATTTATTGGATCGAGTATGGGAAGTTGGATAGCACTTAATTTATTTAAAAATTTTCACAGTAAAATAAAGGGATTTATAGGAATTGCTTCAGCTCCAGAATTTACAGAGGAAATAATGTGGAAAAATTTCAGTAAGAAAATTAAAAAAAATATTCTTAAAAACAAAATTTACTACTTAAACAACGATTATGAAGAGCCTTACCCAATAACGAAAAGTCTAATTATGAATGGAAGAAAAAACAAGATTCTTAATAAAAAAATAAATATAAAAATACCTGTAATTCTTTTCCATGGCTTAAAAGATAAGATAGTTCCGTTAAAATTTTCTAAAAAAATATTTAAATTATTAAAAACTCAAAATAAAAAAATTATTAAAATTAAAGATGGTGATCATAGCCTCTCCAGAAAAAAAGATTTGAGAAGAATCTGCTTTGAATTAAGAAAGATGACTACAAATATTGCTTAATCCCTTATTAAACAGCTTTAGAAACTTTAGTTTTTAATAATAAAGGGTTGGTAAGTTTATCTAGCATTTCTTTAGGACAAACTTGATTAAAGTTTTGTACTTCGTTATTAAAATTTTCAAGTATTGTTTTGGCTATTTGAGATTGTGTTTCTTTAAAATGTTGATCTACTAAATTATATAGACAACTTTTCCAATAATCAGTTTCTGGTACTTGCCAAATAACAGAATCAGGGTTAACGTAGTTTTCAAATTTATGTTTTGGATCGTAAATAAACGCCATACCTCCAGTCATACCTGCTGCAAAATTATCACCTATCTTACCTAAAATAACCACGGTACCCCCCGTCATATATTCGCATCCATTAGAATCGCAACCTTCTACAACTGCTTCAGCTCCAGAATTCCTTACTGCAAATCTTTCTCCAGATTCACCTGCTGCAAAAAGTTTCCCCGAGGTAGCTCCATATAGCACAGTATTACCAATAATTGTATTATCATTACTAATCAAGTTGCTATCTGTAGGAGGTTTAATAACAATCGTCGCTCCCGAAAGTCCTTTTCCAACATAATCGTTTGCATCTCCAGTAACATTTAACTTCAAACCTTTTATTCCAAAAGCTCCAAGTGATTGACCTGCCGATCCTGACAAATTAATTTCGACTATATTTTCTTTAATACCTTTATTACCAAATTTTTTAAAAATGTAATGTGATAACCGTGCTCCTACTGTTCTGTGAATGTTTTTAATTTTATAGCTTGATCTAACTTTATTTTTTTGAGTAATAGAATTTTTTATATCTTCATAAATTTTTTCATCCAGAGTAGAAGGAACTTTATTTATTAAATTGGACGTGCAATATCTTTTATTTTCTCCAGGATCAGCTTGAACTAATAGTGGGTTAAGATCCAAGTCATCTAAATTGGATGTGCCTACACTTGCTTGTCTTAAAAGGTCAGTTCTTCCAATAATTTCGTTCAAATTTTTAAATCCTAACTCTGCTAAAATTTCTCTAACCTCCTGAGCAATAAAGGTAAATAAGTTAACAACTTTTTCAGGTGTTCCAGTAAACTTTTTTCTTAAGTTTAAATCTTGAGTACAAACACCTACCGGACAAGTGTTCGAATGACATTGACGTACCATAACGCAACCCATAGCCACCAAGGAAGTGGTACCAATTCCAAACTCTTCTGCCCCCATCATAGCTGCAGTCACCACATCCCTACCTGTTTTTATACCTCCGTCCGTTCTCAAAGTTACTTGATGTCTAAGACCATTTAAGGTTAAAATTTGATTTGCTTCTGTAAGCCCCATTTCCCAAGGAATTCCAACGTGTTTTATACTTGTTTGCGGACTAGCCCCTGTACCACCAGAATGTCCTGAAATTAAAATTACGTCCGCTTTTGCTTTTGCAACGCCAGCAGCAACCGTTCCAACACCAGTTGATGCTACTAACTTTACACCTACTCTTGCCTTAGGATTGGTTTGTTTAAGATCATAAATAAGCTGAGCTAAATCTTCTATGGAATAAATATCATGGTGAGGCGGAGGTGATATTAAAGTAACTCCCGGAGTCGAAAGCCTTAACTTTGCAATTTCTTTTGATACTTTAAAACCTGGCAATTGACCTCCCTCTCCAGGTTTAGCTCCTTGAGCAATTTTTATCTCAATTTCGTTACAATTATTTAAATACTCAATAGTTACTCCGAATCTTGCAGAGGCGATTTGCTTTATCTTTGAATTAGCGTTGTCACCATTATTCATTTTAATAAATCTTTTTGGATCTTCTCCTCCTTCTCCACTGCAAGAAGCAGCCCCAATTCTATTCATTGCAATAGCTAAAGTTTCATGAGCTTCTGCTGATAAAGCTCCGTGAGACATACTTCCACTTCCAAATCTTTTTCTCAAACTGTCTGCCGATTCAATCTCATTAATGTTAATTTGTTTTCCTAAATTTTTAAAAACCAAAAGATCTCTTAAGTTGATTGTAGGTAAATTATAAATACCTTGAACATATTTTTTATAAGTCTCATATGAGTTAGTGGTCACTGCGTGTTGCAACATATGAATCAGTTGACTTTGATATTGATGATTTTCGCCATTTTTTCTGTATTTATAAATACCTCCGACTGGAAGAATTGATATATCTTTTTGAAAAGCTTTTTTGTGCAGTTTTTTTATTTTTGTTTCAATTCCAAAAATACCAATACCAGATATTCGAGATATCATTCCTGGAAAATATTCGGCTACAATTGCTCTACTTAGTCCAACAATTTCAAAATTGCATCCACCTCTATAAGAGCTTAAAACTGAAATACCCATTTTAGACATGATTTTTAACAAACCGTTATCTACAGATTTGATGTATTGTTGAACACATTTGTCGTAACTAAAATTGCCAAATAATTTTTTTTCATATCTTTGATAAATTGAATCGAAAGCTAGATAGGGATTAATAGTTGTCGCTCCAACTCCTAATAAAACTGCGAAAGAATGTATATCAAGCGCTTCTCCTGTCTGAACATTAATCGAAACAAAACCTCTTATGCCTAAATTAATCAGTTTGGAATTTACTGCTCCAAAAGCAAGGATCATTGGTAGTGCTACTTTTTTTTCAGAAATTTCTTTGTCACTCAAAATTAAATGTTTATGCCCCTCCCGAACTGCAATCTCAGCCTCAACACATAATTGATCTAATCTTTTTTTCAAATTATGTTGAATGTCAAATGTACAATCCAAAACTTTAAGATTATTTGTAAAAAACGATGTAAATTTTTCAAATTGAGAATTAGATAAAATTGGACTTTCTAACACATAAATATTGTCTTTAGTTAAATTTTCAAAATCAAGAATATTTCCAAGATTTCCAAAACGAGTTTTTAAACTCATAACCTCATTTTCCCTTAGCGAATCAATAGGTGGGTTTGTAACTTGACTAAAATTTTGTCTAAAAAAATGTGATAGCGGTCTGTATTTGTCTGACAATACTGCCGTAGGCGTATCGTCACCCATAGAACCCACAGCCTCTTTAGCTTCCTCAACCATGGGATGTAAAATAAATTCCAGATCTTCAATATTTATCCCGACTAAATATTGTCTACGTCTTAATTCATCACCAGAATAAATAAATTTTTCTTTTGAAATACTAAATTTTTTATCAAGATCTATGATTTGTTTATTATACTTTTTATAATTTTTTGAGATATGATCCTTAATACTTTTACTATTAAAAACTTTTCCTTGATCCAAATTAACGGCAATGATTTGTCCCGGTCCAAGTCTTCCTCTAGAAACTATTTTATCATTTGGAATTGATACCATGCCAGTTTCAGATCCTGCAAATAAAAGCTTATCCGTGGATAACGTATAACGTAATGGTCTCAGTCCATTTCTATCCATAGCTGCAATAATCCATTTTCCATCTGTTGCAGCAATAGCCGCGGGCCCATCCCAGGGTTCAATCGTACTATTTAAAAAATTAAATAGTTGTTGATGTGCCTTTGATACTGTTTTTCTTCTCTTTGACCATGCATCAGGAATAAGCATAAGTTTTACTAATGGGACAGATTTTCCTGATCTAACAAGTAATTCGAATACATTGTCTAGGGCAGCTGAGTCTGAATTTCCAGGTATAATAACCGGTTTTAATAATTCAATATCTTTAAAAAATTCACTGCTCATATCTTGCTCGTGAATTTTCATCCAATTAATATTTCCTTTCAAAGTATTAATTTCACCATTGTGGGCCAATGTTCTAAAGGGTTGTGCTAAATCCCAGCTCGGAAAAGTATTAGTCGAATACCTTTGATGAAAAATTGCAAATCTAGAAATAAATTGTTTATCCGTTAAGTCAGGATAAAACTCAGATAGTGCCTCTGCCAAAAACATTCCTTTGTAAATAATCGAACGTGAACTAAAGGAACAAATGTAAAAATCTTTAAGTTGTAGTTTATTTGATTGCTTTTCTATTTTTTTTCTAACAACAAACAAATCTCTTTCAAGATCATCTCCGGCTAAATTATTATTGTTTGACTTGAAAATTACTTGTGTAATCTCAGGTCGATTACTTTCAGCTTTAACTCCAAGCACACTAGTATTAATTGGAACCTGTCTCCATCTATAAATATAATAATTTTTTCTTAAAAGTTCCGATTCAATCAATGTTTTGCATTTTTCTTGAGAACTATAATCATTGTATGGCAAAAAAATCATTCCAACACAAATAGTTCTATCATCATGTTGACGGCCATAATTCTCAATCCTTTTCTTAAAAAAATCTGTTGGAATTTCAGTATGAATTCCAGCTCCATCTCCTGTTTTACCGTCAGCATCCACTGCTCCACGGTGCCAAACAGCTTTTAGAGCTTGAATTCCAAATTCAACTATTTTTCTTGATTTTTTTCCCTCTGTTGAAGCTACAAGACCAACTCCACAAGCATCATGTTCAAGACTTGGATAGTATGCGTCTGTTTCAGTTAGTTTTTTTAAGTTTTTTTTATAAAGATTCATAATTATGCTGCTTTCACACTTTTGCTTCGCTTATGTTCTAAATATTTTTGAATTGATATAGTTGCCTCTCTTCCATCTCGAATTGCCCAAACAACCAAAGACGCTCCTCTGACTATATCTCCAGCAGCAAAAACGCCAGAAAGATTTGTTTCCATGGTTTTTAAATTAATCTTTATAGTTCCCAATTTAGAAATGGATAGATCTGGAGAGTTAAATAATTTTGGTAAATCTTCTGGATCAAGACCTAAGGCTTTAATTACCATATCCGTTTTTATTTCGAATTCAGAGTTTGGAACAGATTCAGGTTTTTTTCTTCCAGAGGAATCCATTTCACCAAGTTTCATTCTCTCAAATAACACTGAAGAAACTTGCGAGGTGCCAATAAATTTTTTAGGATTTGACAACCATATAAATTCAACCCCTTCTTCTTCTGCATTATGTACTTCCCGTGCTGAACCAGGCATATTTTCTCTATCTCTTCTATACAAACACTTTACTGACTTTGCATTCTGTCTTACTGCAGTTCTCACACAATCCATCCCAGTATCACCTCCGCCAATTACAATAACGTCCTTGTTTTCAGCATTAAGTATTCCGTTATCAAAATTTTTTACACTATCTCCCAAACCTTTTCGATTAGATGCCATTAAAAATTCCATAGCTGGAAAAATATTTTTTAAGTCAAAGCTTGGTAAGTCGATTTCTCGAGGTTTATAAACGCCAGTTGCAATAAGTATTGCGTCGTGTTTTTTTCTTAATTCATCAAGAGATATATTTTGTCCAACCTCAAAATTTTGTTTAAACTTTATTCCACTCTCTTTTAAAAGATTGGTTCTTCTTTCAACAGTAAATTTTTCTAGTTTAAAGTTTGGTATTCCATAAATCAAAAGTCCACCAGGTCGGTCAGATCGGTCGTAAATAGTTATTTTATATCCTGATTTTCTTAGTTCTTCTGCGCAAGCTAATCCTGCTGGTCCTGCACCAATAATACCAATGGATTGATCTATTTCTTTCAAAACTTTAATTGGTTTAATCCACCCTTTTTCCCACGCAATATCTGTTATGTATTTTTCAACAGACCCAATTGTAACAGTTCCATGTCCAGCTTTTTCAATAACGCAATTGCCTTCACACAAACGATCTTGTGGGCAAATGCTTCCGCAAATCTCTGGCATATTATTTGTGCTGTGAGCTAATTGTTGAGCTTCTTTAAGTCTGTTTTCGGCGGTCAACTTTAACCAATCAGGAATATTATTATGTAAAGGGCAATGGACATGACAAAAAGGAATCCCACATTGAGAACATCTGCTAGATTGTTCTTTGGCTTTTTCATGAATGAATTGGTCATAAATTTCTTTAAAATCTTTGGTTCTTACGTTACTGGTTCTTTTGGTTGGCATTTGCATGCTAACCTCCACAAATTTCAACATTTTATCAGGCATAATATTTTCTTTATAACTGTTCTCTATTTATACCAATAAAAATAAGCCTAAAAGTACTTTTAGGACATAAAAGCTGACCTATATTTTGAAAAATCCACTAAATTAGTGATTTATTTTTGCATATCTGTTATGCAATACTTTTAATTGATGCTTTCTTCAATAGAAATTTTAATTTTAGCAGCTATTCAAGGTATTTCGGAATTCTTGCCGGTAAGTTCTGTCGCTCACTTAGTTATAGTTTCAAAGTATTATACATTTAACAATCAAAATTTATTAATTGATCTCTGTCTACACCTAGGATCTCTAATAGCTATAATATTTTATTTTAGAAAAGACCTATTAAATTTCATTCAAAATAAAACTTTCTTAATCAAAATTCTTATAGGCACTATTCCAGTAATTCCTGTCGGTTATATTCTTTATCAAACAGGATTAATTAATCATTTGAGAAACTTAGAAATTATTGGGTGGACAAGCTTAATATTTGGTATTCTCTTACATGTTAGCGATAAGGTTAAAATTACAAAAAAAATTGATACAGAATTTACTAATAAGTCAGCAATTATTATTGGTATGTTTCAAATCATAGCTTTAATACCTGGAGTTAGCAGAGCTGGAATTACCATTACATCAGGAAGGTTGTTAGGATTCAATAGATTTGATTCAGCAAAAATTTCATTTTTCCTATCAATACCGGCTCTAGCAGCTGCTAGTCTATTAGGAATTTACAATGTTTACAAGGAGGATAGTGCTGAGCTTAACTTTTTAGCAATTATTGCAGTTATTTTTTCTTTTATCTTTTCATATTTAACAATCGTGCTTTTTTTAAATTACATTAGAAAATTTAGCTTAAGCGTATTTGTAATTTATAGAATTTTACTTTCATTACTTTTGCTATTTATTGTTTATTTATAATTTTTTTCATAAATTGGTGCAAGCTGAGATAATAAAACACCACCAAGAATCAGCGAGCAACCAATAATATTATTAGAACCCAAAATTTGACTTAAAATTATCCACGCAGCAATTGCTGCAAAAACACCCTCGAGCGACATAACGATTGCTGCAGGTGCTGGTGAAATATTTCTTTGACCAAAAAGTTGTAAAACTAATGCTGCTCCTCCCGATAAAATTCCTGCATACAAAATTTCAAATGTTTCTAATCTAATTTTAGAAAAATCAATTTCTTCAAATACAAACACTAATAAAAAAGACAATATTGCGACTAATAAATTTTGAAGCAAGGCAATAAAAAAAGGTAGGTCAAATTTTTTAACCAATTTTCCTATATAAATAATATGCAATGCCCAAAATAAAGCACCAATTAACACCAAACCATCGCCAAATCGGATTGCGGTATCACTCATATTACTCAAAAAATAACCTCCAACGACACACACTGCTACAGAGGGCCATATGGACCAGTGTAATTTTTCTGAAAATATAAAATAAATTATGATTGGAACCATCGGTACATAAAAAATTGTAAAGAAAGCAGAATTTGCCACATTAGTATAAAGTAATGAAACTTGTTGAAATACAGTTCCTAAAAATAAAAATACTCCGACGGGTATCATAAGTTTAGTGAATTGGTTTATATTATTTTTTATTTGTATAATTACTTTTTTTTTCTCAAATAAAAAAACGAATGGAGAAACTGCTAAAAAAGCAACAAAAAAACGTGTAGAATTGAAAGTAAATGGACCTATATTATCCATTCCAGTATCTTGGGCAATGAATGTCGTTCCCCAAATTAAGCTACAAATAATTAAGCAAATAAACGATATTGTCTTTTTCATAAAACCAAAACTATATCGTTAATTTATAGGCAAAATCTTTTCCAAGACTTTCTTTCAAGTAGTTTTTTTAATTAAAAGTTTCAATATTTTATTCAATCATTTGTTTAAGAACAAGGATTTCACTTTCTTTTGTTATTGCTTGATTGTTGAGAGTTAAAATATCATCTTTATCAGCAGAACTTTTTTTTTCTACTGTTTTACTCTTTTTTTTCTCTATTTTAAAAATACTATCTACCGCACTTAATATATCACTTATTTCGTATTCTTGAATTGTTGGTTCTTTTGTCAGTTTTTGAATTATAGTTGATTCGGCTTCTTCAATAATTTTTTCGGTCTCTGGTAATATCTCTTTCTCTTTCTTTGTAGTTAGTTTCGCATTTTCTTTTTTTTGTTTTATAGATTCTTCTTTAATTTTTTCTCCACTTTCAATTAAAGCTAAAACACTTCCTTTTGATACCTTGTCCCCCAATTTAACTTTTAATGTAGAAATTTTTCCAGCAAAAAGTGATGGAACCTCCATGCTTGAGTTATCGCCTTCAAGGATAACAACTGAGTCATTTTTTTTAACTACATTTCCAGACTTAACTAAAATTTCAATAATTTCAAAATCTTTAAAATCTCCAATATCGGGAACAATTATCTTGGTGATCATGATTTATGTTTTAATTATAACACAATTTTATCTCTTTTCAGCCATGTAAATACTGTCTTTGGATTTATGACTTTGATTTTAAAAAAAATAACGAAATTATTTGAACCTAGTTACAATAACTTAGATGCAAAGCTTTGGGTACAAAAAATAGTTTTAAAAAAATATTTAAAAAAAAATTAATAATCACGTAAAAGTGCATAGAAAGACACTTTAAATAACACATATACTTTGATAAAAAACCATTGAGCGCCTGTAGCTCAATTGGATAGAGCGCTTGGCTACGGACCAGGAGGTTCTGGGTTCGACTCCTAGCAGGCGCGCCAAAAAAAGTTGATTATGAATTTTAAATGGATAACACATATACCTTTACAAAAAGCAGTTATATATTTTTTAATTTTAATAGTAATATTTATACTAATTTTGACATTGATATTTTAAAAAATTTATGAGTAAAGATTTTGAACAAATAAGTCTTAAACCAGGTTTTATGAAACATAATGGCGGACTTTTATTTAGAATTATTTCTAAAAATGAATATGAATTTAAAGCGACTATAAAAGAAAATCACCTTAATGTCGCTGGTATTACTCATGGAGGTTTTATTGCTGCTCTAGTTGATGCGGGGGCAGGTACAGCAGCATATAGAGCGGCAGAAAACAATCCATGTGTAACAATTTCATTAGAATTAAAATTTATTTCTGCGATCCAACTTGGGCAAGAATTAATCGGAAAAGTAAAAATACAAAAGAAAACTAAATCTATGGTCTTTCTAACTTGCAAATTATTGATCAATAATAAAATTGCCGCTACAGCTTCGGGAATCTGGAAAATTTTAAATAAAAAATTACCACGAACAGATTCTGGTAATTAAAAAAAATTATTTACCTAATTGCTAATTCTTTATCTTGAATATATTTAAAACCATATTTTAAAGATAATTCAGCTTTATGAAGTTCAATTCCCATATCTGCGGCATGTTGAAGTGTGGAAATAAATTTTTCTCTAATTAATGTATTAACTATTTCTATTGCAGTATTGCCTTTAATTACCGCAACCATGTCATTAATTGGAGAATTTCCCAATCTAGTAAATTTACAATAACCAACCTGAATAAATTTTTTTTTCCTGTCTACTCCAATTAAGAAATATCCCTTTGGATCCATTTTCCAATCCTTAATTTTATGATATTTCGCAATTAATTTTTTTTTAATTTTTTTATTAATATTGTGCCATCTTCCTCTTATAACTTTTTTATCAAAAGTTTTTTTTTTCATATTTAAATTTTTTCTCTTCTATAATTTAAATAACCAAAACCAAACAATAATAATATTGAAAAAGGATAAACAATGGCCCTATTAGGTCTATCTAGGTTTTCGATTTTAAACTCAGTAATTACGTCGCCCGCTTCAATCCCTGTTTTTTTTGCTATACCATTCCATTTAAGAGTATCTATGGTCATTCTACCTTCCTCATCAACGATATTAATGCCGTAATCCTCTAGTGAATAATTTTCGATAAAACTGTTCTTTTTAATTATAAAAAGTTTGTATCTATCGCCATATTCTGTTCTTCTCGTTATTTTGATATGAACATCACGATCTGGTTTTAAATTTACTAATTTCAAATTATTTAATTGTAGTTCGGAATATTCGTATTTGGGATAAAATTTATTAAGCACATAGTCAGGTCTAAATAGCGAGAAGGAAATCAGAAGAAAAATAATTATTTCATACCATCTCAATTTATTTATAAACCAGCCCTGTGTTGCTGACGAAAAAACAAGTATAGCTAACAATGAGGTTCCTAATACCATTAAACCATGCCAAATATTTGTAATTCCTATAAGCAAAAGTTCGTTGTTAAATATAAAAACGACTGGCAATATTGCAGTTCTCAGTTCATACCAGAACGCTTGGATACCTGTTTTTATAGGATCTGCTTTCGATATTGCTGAAGCCGCATAAGATGCTAAACCTACTGGTGGAGTAACATCAGCCATTAAGCCAAAATAAAAAACGTATAAATGTACTGCTATTAATGGAAAAACATATCCAGAAGCACCCGCTACCTCTACAACAACATGGGACATTAGAGCCGCGACCACAAGATAATTTGCTGTCGTTGGTAGACCCATGCCTAAAACGATACAAAGGAAAGCGGTCAGCGCTAATAATATAACTATGCTGTCCCCAGCAATTGCCTCAACAACTACAATTAAATTATTGCTTAATCCAGTAGAAGATACCGCTCCAACAATAATCCCTGCTGTCGCAATTGCTATTGATACGGTAATCATATTAATTGCTCCCTTTTCTAAACCAGCAATTATTTCGTTAACACCTAATTTTAATCCATCAATGGGACCGAGACTATTTTTTTTTGCTGTTAATATTTCTCGAACAATAATAATAACCATTAATGAAAGAATGGAATAAAATACTGATGAGGCAGCTGTCCATCTTTCAATCAAAAGAAGGTAGATTAAAATAAAAATTGGAATTAAGTAATGAATTCCATTCAAAAAGGTTTTCCCAAGAGGTGGGATCTGATCGTCTGGTAATCCTTCAATATTTAATTTTACAGATTCTAAATGTGAAATATAAAAAAGAGCTACATAACATATAATAGCTGGTAATATTGCGTGAGTGATTACGGTAAAATAAGAAATACCCAATAATTCTGCCATAACAAAAGCTGCCGCCCCCATAATGGGCGGCATTATTTGACCGTTCACCGAAGCTGCTACTTCTATAGCTCCAGCTTTAACGGCTGGAAGTCCAGTTTTTTTCATAATGGGAATTGTAAACGTTCCTGTAGTTACTGTGTTAGCTACTGAAGATCCTGATATTAAACCTGTTAGGCCTGATGCTAAAATTGCAGCTTTAGCTGGGCCTCCTCTCATTTTCCCAACAAGAGCAAAGGCTAAATTCAAAAAATATTTTCCTCCACCCGCTACATCAAGAATAGCGCCAAATAACACAAACAAAAATATGAAACTTACTGATACACTTATTGGAATTCCAAATATTGCTTCACCACCAAACCAATGATATCCAACCAATCTTTTTATGGACAATCCTTGATGAGAGATAAGATCTGGCATTGATTGTCCAAAAATTGAAAACAATAAAAAAATTAAAGCTATTGCTACTAAGGGAATTCCAATCGCTCTTCGAGTAGCCTCCAAAAGTAAGATGATGCCTAGTGATCCTAAAATAACTTCATAAGGTATTTTAAAATTAAAAAATTCTAAGTGAGCTAAAATTCCTTGGCGATGAACCAAACCCTCATAACTAAAGAAAATATAAAGTGTTGCAATTAAACCTATAGCAGCAAAAAAATAATCATATATAGATATTGGCTCACTCTTCTTTGATTTAAATGATGGATAAGCAAGAAAACATAAAGTTAAACCAAATGCTAAATGCAGTGACCTTGCGGGAACATCGATAATTTTACCAAAATCAAGTATAAAAGGTAGCGGAGATGCATACCAAAGTTGGAATAAAGACCAGGCGATTGCTATAATAGCTACAAGTTTTAAATTCCAGTTTTTAAGTTTTCTTTTTGAGCCCCCTTCTTCATCAAATTTTTCAAAAAAATTTGTTTTCTTTTCTGACTCATTCACAAAACTCATCTTAGGACAATAAAAAAAAAGGCCCAGTTAATCAACTGGGCCTTTTTAAATCTTAGCTTACATTAAGCCTGCTTCTTTATAGTATTTTATTGCCCCAGGATGTAATGGTGCAGATAAACCATCTACGATCATTTTCTTTGGATCAAGATTAGCGAATGCTGGGTGTTGCTTTCTAAAATCATCAAGATTTTCAAAAACAGCTCTAACAACCGCATAGACTAGATCTTCTGATACATCCGCGCTTGTTACGAATGAAGCCATTACACCAAAAGTCGTTACATCTTTTTTAGATGTTTTATAAGTTCCTTTTGGAATTGTTGCCCATGCATAAAATGGATTATTAGCAACTAATTTTTTTATCGGATCTGTTTGCAAGTCAATTATAAATGCTCCACATCCGTCCGTAGATTGTGCTACTCCTGAATTAGGAACTCCAACAGTATAACCGAATGCATCAATTTTTTTATCGCAAAGAGCTCCAGATTGTTCTGATGAAGTGAGTTCAGATGTTCCTCCAAAAAAACCTGTATCAACTCCATGAGCTTCCATGATAACTTCAAATGTTCCTCTTTGACCAGAACCCGGGTTACCAATATTTACCTTTTTACCCTTTAAAGAATTCCAATCTTTTATTTTTGAACCCTTACGAGCAATAATATGGAATGGTTCTGGGTGAGCAGAAAATACCGCTCTTAATCCATCAAAAGGTTTAACCTTATCTGGTTTTGAACCATTATATGCATGATATTGCCAATCAGACTGCGCTACACCAAATTGTAGTTCGCCTTCCATGATTTGACCTATATTGTAAGTAGATCCTCCTGTTGAAGGAGCTGAACATCGGTAAGCTTTATCTGTGCCTTTTTTTCTTCCATGTTCTGCTGATTGAATTTTTGCAACCATTTTACAAACGGCATTACCTACTTGGAAATAAACTCCTGTAGGTCCACCCGTTCCTATTGAAAAGAACTCAGCTGATTTTGCTACTGTCGCCAATGGCGCAGAGAAAGCAAACATCATTAGTGCCCCTGCAATAGCAGAAATAAATTTTCTCATTTTTTTTCCTCCTGTTTTTTTTTATTTTTACACACCAATGACTTAAGAATATCAATTTTGAAATGAATCTAAAGTGAATTTGACCATTTTTTAAGTATTGATACGCCTTCAACTATATTTGGTGCATATTTTTTTAAATCAGCATTATCTAGTTTTTTACTACCTAAAGTATTATTTAAAAAATTAACCCCATCAAAATCAGTATAGCTCAATCTTGCAAGCATTTTATTACTATCCAATCCAAAATCACTACCCGGTAGTAGAGCTACGTCTGTTTTATTTAAAATATCCGTACACATTTCTGAGGAAGATAAAAATTTAGCATTGGTGAATTCTGGAAATAAATAAAATCCCCCCTCGGGTTTTATAATATTTATTACATTAGATTTTAAATTTTCATAAACATAGTTACCTACAAAAGATAATATTTTATTTATATTAGTTAAATAAGTTGAATGGTCACCTGTGTATGCCTCTACTGCAGCATATTGAATTGGTGCACTCACAGAAGTAAAGGACTCGCTACATAATATTTTTAAACTATTTTTTAACTCTTTTAATTGACTAGGGAAGGCAAAAAAACCTAGTCTCCATCCTCCTGCTCCACACCACTTACTTAATCCTGTACTAACAATAGTGCCTTCGGGATAGAAATTAGAAATAGATCTATATTGATTATTAAAAGTTAGCCGAGAATATATCTCATCAGAAAGTATGATTAGTTTATATTTTTTTGCAACTTCTGCGATTTCTTGTAAATTTTTGCAAATCACACCAGAAGGATTATTTGGCGAATTTATAAAAAGCAATAGATTTTTATTTTTTATACTTTTAATTTTATTTTCTAGTTGTTCCGCAGTTGGAAACCAATTGGAACTGCTTGTAGTTTGAATCCAATGAACTTTATTTTTAGCAATAAGCGCTTGAGGTTGATATGATACCCAACTGGGAGCTGGAAGTAAAACTTCTCCTTCAAAAGCAATTTGTGTTAAAAACATTAGTTCCTTCGTTCCTGGGCCAATTATGATATCGTCAGATTTGAAATTATTATTATTTTTATTTAAATAATTTGCTATTGCTGATCTTAATTCCTCCAGACCCTGCATGGGTAAATAGGTATTTTTATTTGCATTACTTTTTAGTGTTGAAATTATGGATTCGGGGACGGAAAAAGGAGATTGGCCGAATCCAAATTTGTAAATTTTTTTTCCATTTTTTTGTAGTCTTTTAGACTCTTCGTTTATTGCTAGAGTTGCCGAAGGTTTTAATTGACTTATTTGATCTTTAATAATTTTATTCATTTAATTCTTTAATATTTTTAAATTGTTTCAAACTATCTGGATTGGCTAATACTTCCAAGTTTTTTATTGTCTCGCCTTCAACTGTTTGTTTAACAGCTAACTCTACAAGTTTTCCATTTTTTGTTTTAGGAATTTCAAAAATGGAGATTATTTTTGAAGGCACGTGCCTTGGTGAAACTTTAGATTTAATTTCCTTTTTAATTTTTTCTATAATTTTTTCATTTAAATTATAACTCTTATTAAGAACTACAAATAAGATTATTCTAACATCATTATTCCAAGACTGACCAATAACAATTGATTCTTGTATTTCTTTAAATTTTTCAACCACATTATATATCTCGGCCGTACCTAATCTTACGCCTCCAGGATTAAGTGTTGTATCTGATCTGCCATATATAATAAATCCTCCATTATCTGTTATTTTTGCAAAATCGCCATGATGCCAAATATTTTTATACTTTTCAAAATATGAAGAATTATATTTTTTATCTCCGTCGTCGTTCCAAAATTTAACTGGCATTGAAGGAAACGGTTTTTTACAAACCAATTCACCTTTTGTGTTTTTTATTGAAAAACCTTTTTCATCAAATATATCTACATCCATACCTAGTCCTCTATTTTGAATCTCTCCAACGTGGACTGGCTGAAACAAATTTCCCAAAATAAAGCAAGATACAATATCAGTACCTCCTGAAATAGAAGCTAAGTGAACATCTTTTTTAATATTATTGTAAACATATCTAAATCCATCTTTGGATAATGGGGAGCCGGTTGAACAAATGGTCCTTAATTTTGAAAGATCGTGATTATTTTTTGGTACCACGCCGTTATTGTTAAGTGCTTCAATATATTTAGCACTTACACCAAAAAATGTTGCCTTTTCTTCGCTTACAAATTTAAATAGTAAATCATCCTTTTTGTACATCGGAAAACCATCAAACAGTAAAATTGTTGCTTCTGATGAAAGAGCACCAACAAGCCAGTTCCACATCATCCATCCGCAAGTAGTAAAATAAAATATACGATCATTCTTTTTTACATCAGAATGTATTTGTAATTCTTTATTATGCTGAAGTAAAACTCCTCCTGTTCCATGACAAATACATTTTGGTTTACCTGTTGTACCGCTCGAATAAAGAATTGTTAAGGGATCGTTAAAATTTGACATTACATATTGAATTTTATTTTTTTTTTTTAAAACAATTAATTTATTCCAATCATATGTATCGATTTTAATATTGGTTTTTTCTTCAATTTGAGTTCCTGGATAAGACACTACTACAACTTTGTTAAGTGAAGGTACTTTGTTAAGAATTTCTGGTAATCTTTCTAAAATGCTGATTTTTTTTCCATTGTAAAAATATTTGTCTCCAATAAATAATATTTTTGGATTAATTTGTGAAAATCTATTTATAACCCCAACTGTTCCAAAATCAGGCGAGCAGGCAGACCATATCGCTCCTACAACTGATGTACTAATATATGCGGTTACAGTTTCAGGTATATTTGGAAGATATGCTGCTACTCGATCACCTTTTTTTATTCCACAAGATTTCATCCAGTTTGAAATTTGAGCAACATTCGAATTTAAGTCTTTCCAGGATAAAACAGCTTTATATTCATTTTCACTTTTAAATATAATTGCTGGTTCTGCATTATTTTTTTTTAAAAGATTCTCAGCATAACTTAGTTTAGTATCAGGAAAAAATTTATTTTTAAAAAAAATATCAGATTTCTGTAATAAAATATTTCCTAAATCACCCTTTACTTTTGTAAAATCCCAAATTGATTTCCAGAAAATCTTTGGATTATCTATTGACCATTTCCAAATTTTATTAAAATCATTACCTGAATTAATATTATAATTCTGTTTAATAAAATTAGAATATTGAGCCAAATTTGTTTTATTTAACTTTTCCTTACTAATTTTCCAAAGATAGCTTTTCATAAATCTATTATGTCAAAAAAATTTAATATTGAATTCTTTAAAATTGTGCTAAACTTTACTTCCAATTATTTAAAAGGAGAACTTTCAACAGAGTGATTCGGTCACATTTTAATCATCTTTTGTTCCTAGTAAAAATCAAAATATAGTGTGCCGATAGAAATTAAACACAATTTATGGAAAACAACTTAAAAAGAATTACTGCTGTTTTGGGACCTACTAATACTGGTAAAACTCATTTAGCTGTTGAAACAATGCTAGAATATGAAAGTGGAATTATTGGCTTCCCTCTAAGATTGTTAGCTAGAGAAATTTTTGACAAGTGTGTAAATAAAATTGGAACAGAAAAAGTAGCTCTCATTACAGGAGAAGAGAAAATAATTCCAAAATCACCAAAATATTATATTTGTACTGTGGAATCTATGCCTCAGAATATGATGGTAGATTTTGTTGCAGTTGACGAAATACAGATGTGCACTGATCACGAAAGAGGTCATATTTTTACTGACAGATTATTAAATGCAAGAGGTGAGAAACTTACAATGCTTCTTGGTTCACACGTTATGAAACAGGTGATTATATCTTTAATTGATAACGTTGAATTTGTTAATAGGGAACGGTACTCAAAGCTAACTTACAGTGGTTACAAAAAAATATCTCGCTTAAGCCCAAAAACAGCTTTGATTGCTTTCTCTGTTGACGAAATTTATGCTTTAGCAGAATTGGTAAGAAGACAAAAAGGTGGAGCAGCAGTCATTATGGGATCTTTGAGCCCAAGAACAAGAAATTCTCAGGTAGAACTGTATCAATCTGGAGATGCAAATTTCCTTGTAGCAACCGATGCCATTGGAATGGGAATTAACATGAATATTGATAATGTAAGCTTCAGTAATTTAAAAAAATTTGATGGGAAAAATATAAGACGTTTAACTCTAAGTGAAATTTCTCAAATCGCGGGAAGGGCCGGTAGACACATTAATGACGGACATTTTGGAATAACGGGTCAGTGTGAAAACTTATCTTCTGATGAAATTGAAAAACTAGAAAAACATGAACTTAGTGAAATTAATGTAATTTTTTGGAGAAATTCTGAACTCAATTTTGAAAGTTTAGACAATCTAATCCATTCATTAGAAAAAAAACCTAATAGTAAATTTCTAAGAAAAATTACTGACTGCGAAGATGAAAAAGTGTTAAAATTTCTAATAAAAAATAATAGTGACATAAAAATTATCAATACAAAAGAAGTTATCCAAACACTTTGGAAATGTTGTCAAATACCGGACTTTTCAAAAAAGGCTTATGGAAATCATATTGATATAGTAAAAAAAATTTTTGGATTTTTAACATCCAAAACTGGAAAAATTTCGAATACTTATATGAAAACACAGCTTAAATATCTGGATAGATATGATGGCAATATTGATACCTTAACTAATAGAATTTCAAATATCAGAACTTGGTCATATGTTTCCAATAAAAAAAGTTGGGTAGACAACTATAGTTTCTGGATTGAAAGAACTAAACATATAGAGGATAAATTATCAGACAAGCTTCACGAAGAGCTCTCAAAAAGCTTCATTGATAAAAGAATAAGTGTTTTATCAAGAAGTTTAAAACAGGATATCGTATTAAGAACGGAAATCAAAAACGAAAACGAAGTTGTTATTGATGGTCAATATATAGGTAAGTTGAGGGGTTTGAAATTAGATTTAGATCTTAAATCTGGATCGCTGAAAAACGACATTAAATCTCTTAAAAAAGCTGCTACATATGCTATAGCGCCCGAACTGATGCGAAGGGTTAATAACATAATTAAAAGTGAAATTTTTAATATCAGTGATGATCATAATATATACTGGATGGATAATCCTATTGCATATATTTCTCCTGGAAAAAATTATTTAAATCCGAAATTGGAACTATTGCTTGATGAGGCAATTGATTCGGAATCTAAAGAAAAATTGAGAAATAATTTAGAAAAAAAATTACATGTACTTATCACAACTGAACTATCCGACTTAGTTAAACTAAGTAAATCAAAATTTGAAAACAATTATGTAAGAGCTCTGTGTTATCAATTATTTGAAAACAATGGAATAATAAAAAGAGAAATAATTAATCAAATGATAAAAAATATTTCCCAAAAGAATAGGATAAGTTTAAGAAAAGCTGGTGTAAAAATTGGAAGATACCATGTTTTTCTTCCAAGAATGCTCAAACCAAAAGCCGTAGACCTTAGAGTAAAATTATGGAAATTATATTACCCAGATGATAAAAAATATATTATTCCAAAATTTGGTTTGAATTTTTTAAAAAATGAAACAAAAAAAAATAGAAAGTTCTTATTGATATGCGGATTCGAAAATTTTGATAAGTTTTATGTTAGAATTGATATTCTGGAAAGATTTTTTTTGAAAATCATCGAAAGTACTAAAAATGGAATGATTAAAATTGATTCTAACATGATTAATTTAATTGGTTGCAATAGAGAAAACTTTTCTAAACTTTTAGAATTAATGCAATATAAACCTAAAAAAGTTAGAGAAACCAAAGAAAAATTTTTTATCTATCAGCCTAAATACAAAAATAACAAAGTTGAAAAAAAGTCTAATAAAAACAACCCTTTTGGTAAATTATCAGAATTGAGATTTCGATAAATGTTCAAAAAAATCTTTGGAAAAAAAAACGAAAAAAAAATAGATAATAAAAATATTTTGATAGCTGCATTGCTAATACATGCAGCAAAAATTGATGACAATTATACGATCCTTGAAAAAGAAATTATTAAAAAAGCATTGATAAATTTATTCGGAATGAAGCCGAATGAAGTGGAAGAATTATTTAAAAAAGCTGAAAAAAAAGAACAGGAATCAAATCAAATTGTTGAATTTACTAGAGAAATTAAAAAAAATTCAATGGAGTTTAGACTTAAAATAATTGAAATACTTTGGAAAATTGTATATTCAGACTGCACTAATGATAACTATGAATCGAATTTAATAAGGAGAGTTTGTGGTTTATTGTACATCCCAGATAAAGAAAGCGGAATGATCAAACTAAAAGCGAAAAATTTATCGAAATAAAACATGACTTATATTGTTAATGACAAATGTATCAAATGTAAATTATTGGATTGTGTAGAGGTTTGTCCCGTAGACTGTTTTTATGAAGGTGAAAATATGCTCGTGATCAAACCCGACGAATGTATAGATTGTGGAGTTTGCGAACCAGAGTGCCCCATTGATGCAATTAAGCCTGACACTGACGATGGAACAAGTCATTGGATTGAACATAATACAAAATACAGTAACCTGTGGCCAAATATCACCAAAAAGAGAGCGGAAGATGTACCTCAAGATCAAGAAAAATGGCGTAGTGTAGAAGATAAACTAAAATATTTCAGTACAAAACCTGGAAAAGGAGATTGAGAATTAAAATATGGGTAGAAAAAAAAATATAAAAAAAAAGAAAAAACGAGAGAAAGTTACAACTAAAAAATTTGTTAGACAAAATACTTTTAAATTGGACAATCAAAAGATTTTAATTAAAAAAATAAAAAAACAGCCTACTGAAAAAAGAATTTATAATATTAAAGATTACGTTGTGTATCCAAAACATGGTGTTGGAAAAGTAATTTCTATCGACAAGGCAAAAATAGGAGATATTGACATAACCTTTTATAAAGTGTTTATAGAAAGAGAAAAACTGACATTAAGCATACCTTTAAATAAACAATCACATCTAAGATCGGTTTCTAGTATTAACCAAATTAACAAAGCAATTACAATTTTAAAAAGTAAACCGAGAATAAAAAGAACCATGTGGAGTAGAAGGGCACAAGAATATGATCAAAAAATTAATTCAGGTAAGCTTTACGAATTATCTGAAGTGGTAAGAGATCTAAACAAAAAAACAGACATAATTGCGGAACAATCTTATAGTGAAAGACAACTTTTTGAAAAGGCTTATGATAGGTTAAAGTCAGAATTTGAAGTAGTTTTGCACGAAAAGGCACAAAAAAAAATAGATAAAGCTCTAGGTCGTAATGAAAATCCTATCCAAGACAAAACATCAGCATAAAAAAAGCGCCCTCTTTTTATAGTTTATTAAAGAAGGCGCAATTTTTCAAAAAAAGTTTAGCTTATTTTCTTCTTTTTTTCTTAGATCTTTTTTTAGCTTTTTTTGCTTTTTTTCTACGTTTAGCCATTTACAGCTCCCTTTTTATTTTAATTAAAACAAATCATTAAGTGATTCGTTTATTTTTTTTAGTTTTATGTTTTTTTTAACTGATGTCAAACATAAATTGTGTTAACAAATTCCAAAAAAAATTAATTTAAAAAAAAATTTAATTATTTTTTCATAACTAAAATAAACTAGTAATAGCGTAGGTTTTTTAACATATATAGTTAATGTAATGAGGTTAAATTAATTATTTTTTATAAAAATTCTCTAAAATATTTTTATATTTTATAATTATTTTATTTCTCTTTATTTTCATGGTTGGCGTAAGTAAACCATTCTCTATTGTAAAATTATCGTCGATTAGATAAAATTTTTTAACTTTTTCAATTAAAGTTAAATTTTGATTAATTTTATTTACCTTTTCAATTATTTTATCTTTATTACCTTTAAATTCCTTCGTGGGAACAATTAACGCTACTAAATAATTTTTTCCATCTCCGTAAACCATACACTGATCTATAGCCATAGAGTTTGATAATTGATTTTCAATCTTAGCTGGTGAAATATTGTCTCCTCCAGCGCTAACAATTATATCTTTTTTTCTATCGGTAATTTTCAAATAGCCATCTTTAGGATCAATTTCTCCAATATCGCCAGTATACAACCAGCCGTTCTTAATGGCTTTTTCTGTATCTTCTTTCCTATTCCAATAACCCAACATTACATTTTCTCCTTTCACTAATATTTCTCCATCTTCAGCTATTTTCACATCATTTCCTTTGAATGGTGGACCAACTGTTTCAACTCTGATCTTATGAATAGGATTACAGCTTACGACCGGAGAAGTTTCTGTCAAGCCATATCCTTGTAAAGTGGGTAATCCAATAGCATTTAAAAACTCACCTATTTCCTTATCAAGAGCTCCTCCACCAGAGACAAAGGCTTTTAAATTTCCACCAAATTGTTTTCTTATTTTTTTTCTAACCAAAATATTTAATATAGAATTTATTAGTTTTTCTATTAAATTCATTTTTTGTCTTAACAGTTTTTTCTTTCCTAAATTAATTGTAGCTTTAATTAGTTTTGCTTT
>Ga0208640_1000214_pt1 | contig 27293 bp, 26 predicted proteins | sample ETNtaG_23_FD_185774 | JGI IMG/M metagenome (GOLD analysis project Ga0208640, IMG submission 185774) | Marine microbial and viral communities from oxygen minimum zone, Eastern Pacific Ocean - ETNP201310SV72 (SPAdes) (version 2) | ecosystem: Environmental > Aquatic > Marine > Oceanic ... | reverse complement strand
AATTTTTCAACAACCTTTGCTAAGATATCACTAGACGATAACTCCGACTTTAAAGTGCCAACATATTCATAAGGCAGTTTGTTTGCAAAAGCTTTATTGATGATGATAGCAAAATTAATCGAGATATCTCGATAGTCGACTTCTCTAAAGTTCTTAACAACGCCGGTTACATCTCTGCCTAATATATTTAACGTTATCTTGTCGTTGATTTTCATTCCTAGGTCATAGGCAGCTCGACTATCCATTGAAATAAACATCTCGTTCTCATTTCCTATTTCCCACCACTCACCCTCAATAATCGGATTGTCGGGCTTTGGCTTTTCTGACCATGATATCCTTCTATCACCTTCTACAACCCAAGCCGACCTATTGCTCTCAGAAACTACTTCCTCTATGGGAATTCCATTTAATGAAATAAATGATGCGCTCGCCATTGGACTAAATTCAAGCTCCACATTTGGGTCAACGCCTTTAATAAAGGATTCAAGATTACTTTGAATATCCCTATCAATACCGACAAAAAATAAATCCGGAGCCATTGATGGAATACTATCTGAAATTTCTTTTTTTAAATTATTAGCAACAAAACTTAAGGTAAGTAGTAAGGTTAATCCAATTCCCAAGGAGATTGTCATAATTGGTGCAAGTGACTTTTTAGCAACAATGTTTCTGTAAGCAATCCTGTAACTGTTATTGGAAAACTTATAAACATTTTTCATCAATAGGATTAATAACTTTGAAACTCCATAAAAAATAAAAATGGTGACAAAAAAAGCCACAAAGTATAAAACTGTATAAAACTTCTGTTCAGTTTGAAAAACAAAATAGGCTGCCAAGACAACAATCAAAACACTTAACAAAAGAATATTTTTCAAAGAGAAATTTAAGCTTACAGGATTAAAAGTATTTCTAAATAAAGCACCCGCTTTAATCTCACTAATTGAGTATAGAGAGGGTATAGAAAAAATTAATACGACCAAGAGTCCAATGAAAAAGATATTGAGAAAACCGAGAAAACTAAACGTTGGCTTTAAGTCAATTCCAAGAGTTTTAGGCAAAAGTTCATTCGCCAAAAGCGGACTAAAAACCCCGATTAAATAGGCAATAACTGATGTCAAAACAAGAATTAAAAGAATCTCATAAAAATACATAGTTTGAATAAAGCTTGATGAAAAACCTATCGATTTTTTAACAGCTACACTAGTATTATTTTGGTTAACAAAAGAGAGAAGTGTGTTGCTGATTCCAATACCAGCAATCACCATTGCGCTAACTGAAACTAAGTTCAAAAAATTTGAAAAGTTATCTATAACTCTGCTAAGACTCTGGCCACTCTCTCCTGGCAGTAGCGTTTCGATTGAGTCGTCGTATGCAACAATAGACCTTAGAAACTCTTCTTGCTCTTCAACCTGATTTGAATTATTAAATTTAATTCTGTACTCGTGATCAAGAAAGCTACCCCCTGAGTTTAGCCCAAATTTCTCATAACTCTCCATACTGATAATTGCAAATTCACCAAATACTGCGCTCTCAACAAGGTCTGGAACCGAAGAAACTAGTCCGGCAACTTCAAACTGTTGGCCCATAATGACCACATCATCGCCCAAATTAAGCTTAAGTAGTTTTTGGATGCTCTCATTGATTAATACAGATGGTTTTTCTGAGCGAACAAAAATTCTCTCTGAAGCGATTTGCGGCCTTGTTTCAATTGCACCATAGAGTGGGTATCTATTATCTACTGCTCTGAGCTCGGTAAATACTGGCGACTCTCCTTCTTTTGAAAGCATTGTCGCAAACTCAATTGTAGAGCTAACCTCTCCTAAGGCTTTAAACTGATCAATAATCTCATCAGGGAGAGGATCTATTCCGCTTGTCACCTGAATATCACCTCCAAGAAGCTCTTTTGAGTTATTTTCAATTTCACTATTCAAAGCCTCCTTAATCGAAAAGGTCAATGAGAGAAGTAGCAAGCTAACGAATAGAGTCGAGGTAACAACCCATAGTTTTTTATAGCTTCTTGAGAAGTCTCTTAAAGCATATTTATTGATTAATCTGAGTTGTTGAATATCAAACAACCTGCCCATCCCTTATTTCAATGATACGATCACATCGTTTTGCTATTGAATTATCGTGGGTTACCATCACAAGTGAAGTTTGACTTTTTTTTGTATAATCAAAAAGTAAATCCATCATGCTGTCTGAGTTTGCACTATCAAGATTTCCAGTGGGCTCGTCAGCCAAGATAATTTTAGGTTTGTTGATTAAAGCCCTCGCAATTGCAACTCTCTGCTGCTCACCGCCAGACAACTCGCTCGGAAGGTGATGAAATCTATGAGAAAGGCCAAATTCATCAAGAAGATTTTCAGCATCTTTTTCAAGGTTGAACTGCTGGTTTGCCTCAAGAGATAATGAAACATTTTCAACCGCGGTAAGGTTAGGAATCAAGTAAAAAGACTGGAAAACAATGCCAATGTTCTTTCTTCTGACCTCAGATAATTCATTTTCCTTTAGTCCAACAATTTCTTGACTATTGATTTTAACTGAACCTGATGAGGCAGTCTCAAGGCCCGACGCAAGCATAATAATAGAAGTTTTTCCAGAGCCACTTGGCCCAACAATAGAAACAACCTCTTTACTATCAATCGAGAAACTGATACTTTTTAATACTTCAACAGTGTCCGATTTAGTACCGTACCTTAAAGAAACATCTTTGAATTGTATGGCTGTATTCATCGTTCAAGTTGTTATAAAATTCGAACAATGATTATCTCAAAAAATATAGTTTTAAAAGCAATATTTATTACTTTATTGTTGTCGTTTATATCTAGCATTCAGTCAGCTGAAAAGTCAATAAAAATTATGCTCTATGGTGACAGCTTGATGGCGGGCTATGGTCTACCTCAGAATGAGAATTTAGTAACCCAGATTAAGCAAAAATTTAAACATAACAGCAAGCAAATAACCTTGATTAATGCTAGCGCCTCGGGTAACACTTCAAGCAACGGACTGGCAAGACTTGATTGGTCTCTTCTTGACCAGCCTGATATAGTGATAGTTGGCCTGGGTTCGAATGATATGCTTAGAGGAATCGACCCAAAACTAACCCAACAAAACCTAGACAAGATCATCACTAAAATCAATAAAACTGGCGCTATAGTTATTCTTGTTGGTGCTCGATCGCCTGCAAATATGGGACCTGATTATCAAACACAGTTTGATCAAACCTATCTAACGCTGTCACAAAAACACGGACTAATTTTTATGCCTTTTTTGCTAGAGGGAATTGCACTTGAAAAAGAGTACCTGCAAGGAGACTATAAACACCCTAATGCCGAAGGTGTAAAGTTGATGGCTAACAATCTCTACCCTTTCATATTAAAAGGTATAGATTTATTGTAGAGTTTTTTAGGCGATATCTTTCTGTTTATTTGATCTTGAGACGCTCAACCTCTTTGCCTCCTATCAAGTGTGACTCGATAATCTCGTCGACATCCTCTTCATCAATATACTGATACCAAACATCCTCTGGATAGACGACAACAACAGGTCCGTGTTCACATCGACCGAGACAGCGAGATTCACTGACACCAATGCCGCCCTTACCTAGCATAGAAGAATCACGGCAGCGGTCCTTGGCGTAACGGTAGAGCTCTTTTGCGCCGTTTTGCGAACAACACTGCTTACCATTTTGGCGCACATTGTTACAGAAAAAGATGTGATGCTTATAAAAGTTACTCATAACTCTATTGCTCTTTGGTAGCAATATTTCTTATCAATGCCGGTAATTTTAGCAGCCAACTTGGCGGCCTTGGAAGCACCCATCTCACCACGAAGAACAGGTAACAATTTATCTAGCTGTTGGTCGAGCTCTAGTTGCGCCTTTTTAGCGGTTGAGGAAATCAATAGCACAAATTCTCCTTTCTGATGATTAGGGTCGGCGCTGATATAATCAATCAGGCTTGGTATGTTAGTCGTTAGAACTGTCTCAAAGGTTTTGGTGAGTTCCTTTGCCAGACAAATTTCGCGCTCTTTGCCAAATACAAACAGCATGTCGGCTAGTGTGGCTAATATACGTTTTGGAGATTCATATACAATAATCGTTTCAGGACGACTAGTGAACATCCTCAAAGCCTTAATTCTGGCATTTTGTTTACTTGGCAGGAAGCCAAAAAAACTGAAACTATCACTTGGTACTCCTGACACCGAGAGTGCAGCAATCAAAGCGCTTGGCCCCGGTATAGGAGCCACCTTAATGGAATTCTTTTTGGCTACAGAAACTAGCACATAGCCAGGATCACTTATGAGCGGAGTTCCTGCATCACTTATAAGAGCTATTGAGTCTCCTTGCTTTAGCTTGTTAACTATCGTTTTACATTTTTCTCTTTCATTGTAATCATGAAAAGCACTTATCGGCGTTTTTATATTGAAGTGGCTGAGTATTTTTTGGCTATGCCGAGTATCTTCTGCCAAGACAAGATCAACACTTTTTAAAGTCTCAATAGCTCTGAATGTTATATCATCCAGATTACCGATTGGAGTCGCAACAATGAATAAAGTTCCGGTCATTTAATCTACCTAAGGCTTAAATCTAACTATTAATTAAACCAAATAGAAATAATTATGCTTGATTAAATAGACACAATATGATTAATTATCAAGAAAAAAATAAAACAAGTGTAAAGTGTTTTCAGCACTATACTTACAAACTCATGATTCTATAATTTACTACTAAGCTTATTACCAATAACTCTAAATCTGATTTAAAATAGTCCTTGTATGGTTAGATACAGAAACCTCCTGGAGTTATATTGAAAAAGTTAATCTTTTTGTTAGCCCTACTGATTACACCCCTCCTGTTGTCTTCATGTTCGCCTGTCATTCAAGGAGCAACAGCTGTGGGTGCTATTGTTTCTGCTGGCATTGACCGTCGCAGCGCTGGAGAGATTCTTGATGACCAAACCCTCAACATGCAAGTTGGAGAAGTTGTTCGAGATGATCAATTACTTGAAAACGCACATCTAAAATTTATGGTCTATAACAAAGCAGTATTGGTAGCAGGAGAGGTTTCAAGTGAGGAGGCAAAAACCTACCTCACAAAACAACTTAAGCAAAATGCACTAAATATGAAACAGCTTATCAATGAAGCTACCGTTATGCCATCAATAGGCTATTTCTCAAGAACCAAAGACAATATTATTACTCTTCAAATTGAAACACTCTTCCAGAATCAGGAAGTATTCCATCCAATACATGTCAAGGTTATGACAGAAAGACAAATAGTGTATCTAATGGGATCGGTAACAAAACGGGAAGCTGAACACGCAACTAATCAGGCAGCCAAAGCGAAAAATGTTGTCAAAGTTGTAAAGCTTTTCGATTATCTCAGTGCTCGCCCTGCTGAAGAAATCAAGAAAGAAAATCAAAATAAGGATGAAGCCGAAAGAAAAGAGGTGCTTGAAGCTAAAAAGGCTGAACTTGAGGCAGCCCAAAAAGAACTACAAAAACAGCTTGACGAGCTTTATACTAATTAATATCTCTAACTGGCGCAAAAGAGTATCGATGAACACCCTCTACTGCTCCATACTTTGACAAAGCTAGTAGGTGTGCCTTGGTGCCATATCCCTTATGTTTTGCAAATCCGTATTCTGGATACCTACTATCGAGTTCTTGCATTTTCCTATCCCTTGATACCTTTGCAATTATTGAGGCGGCAGAAATCACTGGCACAGTCAAATCACCCTTAATTATAGGTTTACAATTGGGAACATCGGGGCAACAATTACCATCAACAAGAACTCTATAGTTTGTTGATTTATAGTTCACTAAATTGTCTTTATCTAAATTAATAACTGCGCGCTTCATTGCCAACATGGTAGCTTTTAGTATATTTAACTCATCAATCTCAACACTACTGGCTTCACCGATAGACCAGCAACAATGCTGTGTTATTTGCTGATAAAGCGCATTGCGCTTCTTTTCGCTAAGCTTTTTTGAATCAGTCAGTCCTTCTATCTTAAAACTACTTGGGAGGATAACAGCGGCCGCAACAACACTGCCTGCTAGCGGACCCCTGCCAGCCTCGTCAATGCCAATGACACTTAGATCAGAAGAATAATTAAAGTGCTTTAAATCCAATGTCTGTTCGATAGTATGAACCGCGCCAATCGACTCTATCCACAAGCTCATATGCTCTCTTTTGAGCTTCCTGAATACTGCTCCCAAGGGCAGTAGCACACAGAACACGGCCACCATTACTCACTATGTTGTTGCTTTCAAGTTTAGTTCCTGCATGAAAAATCTTAGCGTCATCTGAGTCAGCTGGAACGATAATTTTTTCACCTTTCTTGTAATCGTTAGGATACCCATTAGCAGCCAAGACAACGCCCAATGAAACTCTTTCATCCCACTCAATATGAGTTTCATCTAACTTTCCTTGGGCTGCCAACAGGCATAGTTGTGCGAGATTTGATTTCAAACGCATCATGATTGGCTGGGTTTCAGGATCACCAAATCTGCAATTGTATTCTAGCACTTTTGCTTTGCCATTGTTTATCATCAATCCAGCATACAGAAAACCAGTATATGGCGAACCTTCAGCAGACATAGCGTCGACAGTTTTCTGAATAATATTCTTCATGACATCATCAAAAATACTTGGGCTTACCACTGGAGCAGGTGAATAGGCGCCCATGCCTCCAGTGTTAGGACCTTTATCAGTATTATCGCGCGCCTTATGGTCTTGGGAGGTTGCCATCGGCAATACATTATTGCCATCTACCATAACAATAAAGCTAGCCTCCTCGCCAACTAAAAATTCCTCAATCACAACCCTTGAACCAGCCTCGCCAAAACGGTTGCCTTTTAACATATCATCTATCGCTTCGATAGCCTCTTGCTCAGTTTTAGCAACAATAACGCCCTTGCCTGCAGCCAAACCGTCAGCCTTGATAACTATAGGAACACCTTTATCTTTTACATAGGAAATTGCACTTTCCTGTTCAGTAAAAACCTCATAAAAGGCGGTTGGGATATTATTTCTGTCTAAAAAGTCTTTACAAAAAACCTTCGACCCTTCTAACTGTGAGGCTGCCTGAGTGGGGCCAAATATAGCCAAATCATGGGCACGGAAATCATCCACAATACCTGCAACGAGGGGTGCCTCAGGACCAATTATTGTAATGTCAATAGCTTCTTTAATAGCAAACTCAATAAGTGCTTCACTTTCGCTTGATTGAATTTGAATATTTGATATTTTTTCTTCTAATGCTGTCCCTGCATTTCCAGGAGCAACAAAAACATGTTCTATTATATTAAAGTTTGCGCACTGCCATGCAAGAGCGTGCTCTCTGCCGCCAGAACCGACTATCAAAACCTTCATAATATCCCCAATATATTTCTTTTAACAAATCTTTTCGGTTCGTATTTAGCTAAATTATAATCTAGCTGTTCTTTAATAGAGACTAAATGAAAATCGCTCCAAAATATTATACAAAAAGACGTTTAGGTAGTATTTCACCCAATAAGTTAGTCTCTCCAATACCAACAAAATTTTGCTTATTATCAAACAATTTAACTTTGCTTATCTTGTCAAAGTTGCCATACTGAATCTTTCTTCCATGCCTGATATCAGCTGTTTGTTTTTCATCTAAATATAGGCTCTCAATTCCCAGCAACATGTCATGCGCCCGCAATAGTACCGAATCTAGGGACTCTATGCTTTCTTTTTTTAGCTCTAAGAGTTGCTCATAAGTCTTGCTCTCGACAATATCAAAGTGAGCAAACCCGGTTCTTCTTAATTCAATAACATGTCCACCGCAGCCGAGTGCTTTTCCTATATCTTCAACCAGAGTCCTAATATAGGTTCCTTTTGAACAACTTACATCCAAACTTAACAACTCTTCTTTGTAGCTGAGCAAGTTGATTTTGTGAATCGTAACTGCTCTAGCTTCTCTCTCTATCTCGATACCTTTTCGTGCCAGTTTATATAGCGGGATGCCGTTACGTTTTAGAGCCGAAAACATCGGAGGCACTTGCTCGATATCTCCAACAAATTGCCTCAACGTAGCTATTATGGATGACTTATCGATATTATCAGTAGATCCAAAGTTCTCTATATCCCCTTCAATATCACCAGTACTGCTTATCTGGCCTAGTTTGGCAACAACAAAATAGCGTTTATCATTGTCTAGAAGGTATTGTGCAACCTTGGTTGCTTGCCCAAAACATATAGGCAATAAGCCACTTGCTAGCGGATCGAGACTGCCAGTATGTCCCGCCTTTTTTGCCTCAAATAGTCGCTTAACTCGCTGTAAAGAATGATTAGATGTATTACCAACAGACTTATCCAACAAAACAACACCATTGATATCTCTGCCTTTTTTGTTGCCTCCAGACATTAATTATCCTTGCTAGTGTTTAGAGTTTATTTAGAAGTTTGTCCATTCTAGCGCCAGTGTTTGGCGCTGTATCATAGATAAAACTGAGTGACGGTGTGTGGCGTAAATCAAGCTCTTTAGATAATCGCGATCTAAAAAAACCACTGGCTTTATTAAGTAATGATGAGGCTATTTTTTGCGATTCCTCTGCCACCGAAAAAAATACTTTGGCAGAGCCGAGGTCTCGACTAACGATAACATCAGTGATAACTACATCTTGAAGGCGTGGATCCTTAGTTTCCTGCTTTAAAAGCATAACCAATTCACGCTTCATGAGCTCATTAACTCTCTCTTTACGGTAGCTGATTTGTTGAATCACGCAGAAGTCCTATATCAGAGTGTACGTGCTTTCTCGATGCGCTCGTAGACCTCAATTTCATCTCCAGATTGGATATCGGTATAGTTCAAAACACCAATACCGCATTCGGTACCTGATTTGACCTCTTTAACATCGTCCTTGAAGCGTCTAAGTGACTCCAGCTCACCCTCATAAATAACCACACTGTCTCGCAATACTCTAATTGGACTATCTTTTCTTACCACACCTTCTTCAACCATACAGCCAGCAATGTCGCCAAATTTAGGAGACCTAAAGACATCCTTCACGCTCGCCATACCTATAATATTCTCGCTCAGTTCTGGACTCAACATGCCACCCATAATGCCCTTAATGTCATCAATAAGGTTATAGATGATGCTGTAGTACTCAATTCTAACCCCTTCCTCTTCAGCAGATTTACGAGCAACAGCATCTGCTCGAACATTGAAACCAAGCACTATAGCCTCGGATGCTCCGGCCAAAGAAATATCTGTATTGTTAATTGCGCCTACCCCAGATGAAACTACCTTAATCTTAACTTCGTCTGTTGAGAGCTCTTCCATAGCTTCCACTAATGCTTGCGCAGAACCACGAACATCTGATTTGAGCAAGATGTTAAGTGTTGATATTTCTCCTTCTTCCATTTGTGAAAAGAAGTTGTCCATTTTCTCGGCTTGTTGTTTCTGTAATTTTGATTCCCGGTCTTTAGTTTTTCTAAACTCAGCAACCTCTCTGGCTTTTCTTTCAGTCTCTACAACTATAACCTCAGAGCCAGAATCTGGAACCCCAGATAGCCCAAGAATTTCAACCGGTGTAGATGGTCCGGCCTCCTTAATAGATTTTCCTTTGTCGTCAACTATCTGCTTAACTTTGCCAAACTCTAGGCCCGCAATCACGATATCACCTTTTTTTAGGGTTCCGGATTGCACAAGTATTGTTGTTACTTTGCCTCTACCTTTATCAAGTTTAGCCTCCAAAACTACCCCACTTGCCGGCTTATCTTTGACCGCCTTAATTTCAGCTATTTCCGCTGTTAATGTAATGCTTTCGAGAAGTCCGTCAATCCCTTCTCCGGTATGTGCTGAAACTGGCGCTATCATTACATCGCCACCCCAGTCCTCTGCAATAACGTCGTGTGTAGAAAGTGCCTGCTTAACTTTATCTAGATCAGCCCCCTCTTTGTCCATTTTATTTATTGCTACTATAATTGGGACACCGGCAGATTTTGCGTGCTGAATAGATTCAATGGTTTGCGGCATAACACCGTCATCTGCAGCAACTACGAGAATAATGATATCAGTTGCATTTGCTCCACGAGACCTCATTTTGGAAAATGCAGCGTGCCCAGGAGTATCGATAAATGTAATGATGCTGCCCTTCTGATTGACCTGATAAGCACCTATATGTTGGGTAATGCCGCCGACCTCTCCGCCAGCAACTTTAGAGCTTCTAATATAGTCTAAGAGTGATGTTTTTCCATGGTCAACATGACCCATGATAGTTACAACAGGGGGACGGGGTATCGCCTCTGTAGCGATTTCTTCGTCTTGAATGAGTGTGTCCTCGATAGTCTCTTCGTTACTTGCTATTGGCTTATGCCCCATCTCTTCGACTACCAATATCGCGGTGTCCTGGTCAATCACATCATTTAAGGTTGCCATCACGCCCATCCCCATCATCACTTTGAGAACCTCACCAGCCTTTGTGGCCATACTTAGTGCTAAATCAGAAATTTTGATTGTTTCGGGGATTTTTACTTCGTGTACGATTGGATCAACAGGTTTATGGAAAGCGTGTTGAGCTTGCTCTTCACGTACTTTTTGAGATAACTTTGTTCTCTCTTTTTTCTTTAATTTACGGTTTGGATTATGTCTAGCAACATGTAGCTCTTTTCTTTGCGTGCCTGTAGAGGTGGCATTTCTTATTCTTTTTGGGTTCTTTTTTGAGGTTTTAGTCTTTTCAGCTTCTGGCTTCTTGTCCTCACTTTTCTGTTTTTGCTCCTTTGCTTCAACCTCTTTTTGGGTTTTTTGCGCCTGAAGCTTTTCATCCTGTTCCTTTTTTTGGCGAACCATATCATGACGCTTGGCATCCTGTGCCTGCATTTTCTCTTCTGCTAATCTACCCTTCTCAAGGGCCTGTCTAGCTTTTTGTACGGTCTCATCTGAAGTCTCCTCAGTAAGTTCAGGCTTTGGAGCTTCACGTTTACTCTTAACCTTTATCTTGACACCGCTAGTTGAAGTAGAAGTTGAAGTTGACTTGGGCGTTTTACGTGAAACAGATATACTAGACTTAGTTCCTGAACGCTTACTAAGGCTTGACATTAAAATCTTTCTTTCCTCTGCAGAAATACTAGAATCGTGCGTTTTGCCCTTGATTCCTGCAGCAGTCAAAATTGCTACAACCTGGTCGGGCGTCTTTTTCAACAGCCTAGAAAGCGCTTCTACATTATGTGCCATATCAATTATCCCTATTTCGCATTTTATTAATTATTGTCAAAAAAATCATTCAAACCATCCAGCATCTTCTCTAGCCGTCATAATGATAGCTGAAGCGTCTTCACTACTAATACTTTGAATTTCCTGTAATTCAACAATAGAGAGTTCAGCTAAATCTTCGATTACATTAATACCAGCATCGACAAGTGCCGTTGCAAGTAGTTCACTCATACCATCAATACTTAATATAACTTCCATCGCTTCTGCATCATTTAGAGCTTTAACAAGCTGCGCGTCTTGGGCTCTTTCTTGCAGTTCATCCACCATCTCAGAGTCGAACTCTTCAATCTCGGTTAAAACTTCGGCATCTGCTTCAGCAATTTCATCTAAGCTAGAATAACCCTCATCAATCAAAACCCCAGCCACTTCAGCGTCAACGCCAAGATTTTCAGCAAGCTTTTCACTTGTTTGTTGGATTTCTCGTGCTTGAAGGTCATCCGCATCAGAAAGCGACATAACGTTTAACTTCCAGCCTGTAAGTCTGCTTGCTAATTTAATATTTTGACCGCCACGCCCGATTGCTAAGGCCAGCTGATCTTCAGCAACAGCAATATCCATTGAGCCTTTATCTCCATCAACGACAATTGAGCTGACCTCTGCCGGAGCCATCGCGTTAATGACAAATTGAGCAGGATCTTCATCCCAAAGTATTATGTCAACACGTTCGCCGTTTAGTTCATTTGAAACAGCCTGTACTCGAGAGCCACGCATACCGATACATGTACCAATCGGATCTAGTCGTCTGTCCTTTGCTTTTACAGCGAGTTTGGCGCGCAACCCAGGATCTCTTGCTCCACCCTTAATTTCAATTACTCCTTCGCCAATCTCTGGAACTTCCATCTCAAATAACTCAATCATCATCTCAGTAACAGTTCGGCTAAGGAAAATTTGTGCTCCACGAGGGGTTGACTTAACCTCCTTAATATACGCTCTAAGACGGTCGTTCTTGCGAACCGACTCGTTCGGTATTAAGTCGAATTTAGAGATCATGCCGTCTATACCGCCCATGTCAACATAGACGTTACCTCTGTCTACTCTCTTTACAGTCACCATTACCACCTCACCCAATCGCTCAGAAAAGTTATCAACAATCACTGTTCTTTCTGCCTCCCTGACCTTCTGAATGATAACCTGCTTGGCAATCTGCGCAGCAATCCTGCCAAATTCAAGGGGCTCCATTTCTTCTTCAAGATATTCGCCAACTGGAGCGCCGTTTGCATCCTTCTCATAGACATGCAAATCTGAACTAAATTCTGTACCTTCATCGTCAACAAATTCGGCACCATCCTCGATTACCAGCCAGCGCCTGTAGGTATCAAATTCACCGCTATGTCGGTTAACTTCAACACGCACATCTAGATTGTTTCGTTTTTTTGTGGCAACTGCTAGAGCCTCTTCTAGTGATTCAATGACATCCTCTTGACTGATATCCTTCTCATTCGAGATTGCCTCAATCATTAAAAATAATTCTTTGCCGTCCATCAATTTCTCCTAATAATGTGCAACTAAATTTGCCTTTTCAATTAAAACTAAGTCCATTGTTACTGGTCCCAACTCTGTAACCAGCTCTATTGTATTGTTGGCTTCGCTTATACTCCCAATACTGCCCGTAAATTTTCTCCTACCATCTATCGGTCTGTAGAGTCTAAGACTAACCTCATTCCCCAGAAAACGTTGGTAATGGGCGATTGTAAAAAGCGGTCGCTCAATGCCTGGTGAAGATATCTCCAGATTATACTGTCCACTTATTGGGTCTTCAACATCCATTATAGCGCTCACTTGGCGAGAAACAGATTCGCAATCGTTAACCCCGATCCCGTTATCTGAGTCAATATAAACTCTCAAAACAGAGCGCTTGCCACTTGGAGCGTACTCAAGGCCCAATAGTTCATAACCCATATCGCGAACGACTGGATTAATTAATGCAAACACTTTGTCAGCTATTTTTGCCATAAAAATTCCTAATAAAAACCCCCAAAAGAGGGGGTCTAAATTGGTAGCGGGGATAGGATTTGAACCTATGACCTTCGGGTTATGAGCCCGACGAGCTACCATACTGCTCCACCCCGCACTAAAGAGGAGGAATTATACGCTCAAATGCTTGTAGCTTCAAGGGATATTAACACCCATGAATATTCATACTTTAATCTATTACTTTATAATGTATTTATGAAAAAAATTGTACTTGCTGTGTTGATGAATGATATCGCTAACATCAACCAAAAAAAGGACTCCACATTTGCTATGCTACTTGAAGCGCAGTGTCGCGGATGGGAGGTTTACACTTTTGACAGTATTGATATGTTCTACCAGGAAGGAAAAGTGCTGGCTAATGCCCGAAAAACTTTTGTTTTAGACTCTGAGCTTGACTGGTATAAGGTAGAAAGCCAACAAATACTACCACTTGCGGATGTTGAGGTAGTATTTATGCGTAAAGATCCGCCATTTGATATGGACTATATTTATGCCACATATCTTCTTGAGCAGGCTGAAAATAGTGGCATTATGGTTGTTAACAAGCCTAGCTCACTTCGTGACGCCAATGAAAAGCTATTTGCACTTAATTTTCCTGAGTGTATCCCCAGTACTCTTGTCAGCTGCAACAAAAGCGAGTTGACTGGTTTTATTAATGATTATAAAGATGTCGTTGTTAAACCATTAGACGGTATGGGAGGGTTAAACATCCACAAGCTCAAAGCGGGGGATAGTAATATTGACAAGATATTGTCAAATCTGACTAATCAAGGAAAGCGCTACATTATGGCACAGAAATTTCTGCCTGCAATCAAGCTTGGCGATAAACGAATCCTACTAATTAATGGCAAGCCTGTCGAACATGTATTGGCAAGAATTCCCGCCAAAGGCGACTTCAAAGGCAACTTAGCGGCTGGCGCCACCGGTATTGGCCAGGCTCTGAGCGATAGAGATAGATATCTATGTAAAAAGATTGCACCAACGCTGATCGATAAAGAGCTACTTTTTGTCGGACTTGATGTGATTGGAGATTATATTACCGAAATAAATGTCACTAGCCCTACAGGTATTCGTCAATTAGACAAGCAATTTGGCATCAACATTTCTGCACAACTTTTAGACACTGTAGAAGAAAAACTAGCCTTGAGCTAAACTGAAACCGTATTTAGTCAACATAATTCCTAAAGAGGCAGCCAAGAGCGATAGCCCGATATTTAATAGTATATTAAGAAAAGCCTGGCCATAGTGACCACCACTCAGCATATCAATGGACTCAAATGAAAGTGTCGACATAGTAGTCAGTGAACCTGTTAAGCCTATCAACAACATCAGGCGATAAGTTTCGCTAAGCAGCATCTTTTCTAAAATAATAACTACAAGAATTCCAGCTATCAAGGAACCGATGACATTCGAAATTAGAGTGCCGTAGGGTAGCGCCTTTCCTAGGTGTTGCATTGACAAGATGCCGATATAGTAACGACAGCTAGCACCAATCGTAGCGCCAATACCAATACTGACAATAGAGGTTAGTGTGTTCATAAGGTAGACCTAAGTTGCTTTAGCTTTTCTGCAATTTTAATCTCTAGCCCACGATTAGTGGGCTCATAATAGACTTGCTCACCCATATCATCTGGGAAATAGCTCTGTCCCGGGCTAAATGCACCTGGTTCGTCATGTGCATAGCGATAACCTTCCCCATAATTTAGATTCTCCATCAATTTGGTAGTTGCATTGCAAAGATGTCTTGGCACTTCCAGGTCGCCACTGTCTTTGGCTGCCTTTATTGCTCTATTGAAGGCCTTATATACTGCATTTGATTTCGGAGCGCAGGCGCAAAAAACAGCAGCTTGGGCTATCGCACGATTACCTTCTTTGTCTCCTAAACGTTCATACACATCCCAAGCATTTAGAGTTATTTGTAATGCTCTTGGATCAGCATTGCCTATATCTTCAGACGCTATAGCCAACAATCGCCTAGCAATTACTTTAGGATCACAGCCAGAAACCAGCATTCTCGCCATCCAATATAGAGCCCCATCTGGAGACGACCCTCTTACCGACTTGTGAAAGGCTGATAGCTGTTGATAATAGATATCACCGCCCTTATCAAAGGCGGCCATCTTTTGTTGCAGGGTCTTTGTTACGTCCTTCTTGTTGAGGATTTTTTTTGAGTTTTGAGTTAGCTGTTCGATGATATTGATTAGGCGTCTCGCATCACCGCTACTGGCATCAATGATTCGCGCCAATGACTCCTTGTCTTCAAGTTTAGCGGATTGGTATTCGAGCGCCTTGCTGGCAATCACGCTAAGTTCTTCGTCATTTAGTGGCTTTAGAATATATACGCTTAGTCTGGAGAGCAATGAGCTGTTAATCTCAAACGAAGGATTCTCTGTTGTTGCGCCAATCAGGGTGACTAAACCAGACTCGATATGAGGCAGGAATGCATCTTGCTGAGATTTGTTGAAACGATGGATTTCATCGACAAAAAGTATTGTATTTTTATTTTGTCGCTGATAACGTTTTGCGTGATCAAGAACCACTCTGAGCTCTTTAACGCCACTCAATACCGCAGACATTTGTTCGAAGTGAGCTCCTACCTGATTGCAAATAATGCGCGCCAATGTAGTTTTCCCGGTACCAGAGGGCCCCCACAATATCATTGAATGGAGTTGTTCGTTTTTTAGCGTTTTTCCGATTGGACGATCAGGGTCCAATAAGTGTCGTTGACCAACAAAGCCACTCAATACATTTGGTCTTAAAGTCTCTGCTAATGGCTCATAGTTGGACATTTTTATGGTAAATTTACTTTGATAATTTCAACATTATCTTCCTTATTAGCCATCAATAAAACAGATAATTTAATTTTTTTTGCTAATTCAATTGCTCTCGCACTGCCCATCGCCATCATCGCAGTAGCATAAGCGTCGCTCATCGCGCTTTGGGGATGAATAACGCTTACTGATGTCAGATCATTGTTTGCAGGAAGTCCGGTTGTTGGGTCAAATATATGCATATACTTAGCCCCCTCCCAGATAAAGAAATTACGATAATTACCTGAGGTTGCAATTGAAGCGTCGACCAGTTCAAGACCGATAGGGGCTTTGTTATCGGGACGCTCAATCCCAATAACCCAGTAATCGCCGTTATTCGTGCCGGAAGCGGAAACCTCTCCGCCAATCTCAACTAAAAAATTTGTAACCCCTGACTCTTTAATGAGTCTTGCGATTTCATCTACAGCATAACCTTTGGCTATCGCTGAGAGGTTGATATGTATGTCTTTAGTTTTTTTAACGCGTCCTGGTTCAATCATCAAATACTGAATTGATGACTGTTCAAAGGCGTTACTGATCTCTTCCCTTTGAGGTGCCTCTGTCCTGCCGCCTTTAGCACCAAAGCCCCACAAATCTATTAATCTCCCTATGCCAGGGTCAAAGTAGCCCCCAGTCTGGTAGTAAAGCTCTTTCGAGGTTTTTAAGATCTTGTGAAGTTCGTCTGAAACGCTAACCCAACTTCCAACATTAGCATGGTTGAGTTTTGAAAGTTCTGAATCATCCTGCCATGTAGAAAAGATGTTATTTATCTCTACAAGTCTGTTGTTGATTAATTCCTCGCTGACACGCTTATCACCTAAAACATTAACACTATAACGCGTCCCCATACTTTCACCATTGATAACGTCAGGGTTTTCTTTTTCGAGACAACCACTGAGTAAAAAAAGTATTAAAATGAGACCGTATTTACGCATTATAATTTGTCAATGTTTTTTCGTTTTATTTGTCTTTTTTTGCTCTCGACGAGTATTTTTGCTAATTCACATAGTTTTGAGGATTTTTTAAGCAATATTCGTCAAATCGCCACCGCACAAGGCGTCTCCAAATCAACTATCGACAAGGCCTTTTTTGGACTCTCGCCGAACCTTGACATACTTGAGGCTGACGCTAAACAAGCTGAATTTAGTCAAAATTTCTGGCACTATATCAACAAAAGAGTTAATCAGACTCGCCTAAATAATGGCTATGATACATTAAAACAAAACACCTCATTACTCAACACTGTTTCGCAAAAATATGGCGTGCCAGATTACATTTTGGTTTCGTTTTTAGGACTTGAGAGCAATTATGGCACCTACACCGGCAAGCTTAGCCTAATTCAGTCCTTGGCAACCTTGGCTTTTGATCCGCGTCGTTCAGATTTCTTTACCAGAGAGCTCGTTACTCTTCTTAAACTCATAGACAAAGGTAAAATACCGATCGATGCAAAAGGCTCTTGGGCAGGTGCCATGGGAGCTATTCAATTTATGCCTTCAAATGTTCTGACTTATGGAGTGGATGCTGATAAAGATGGCGACATTGACCTCTGGAACAGTAAGGACGATATTTACGCAAGTGCGGCAAATTTTCTCAAACATTTGGGCTGGAACAAGGGTGAAAAGTGGGGTCGAGAGGTAACCATTCCAAAAAACTTTGACTATCGATTAACAGGTCTACAAAACAAGAAAAAAGTTACAGAATGGGGGTCATTAGGAATTCGCCAAGCTAACGGTTCTGCGCTTCCTAACTCCAGCATGGAAGGGTCCTTAATTGTGCCGATGGGTCATCGAGGTCCCGCCTTTTTAGTGTATCAAAACTTTCGCGTCATATTGGACTGGAACCGATCTCAACTCTATGCACTGTCAGTAGGTTATCTTGCTGATCGTATCAAAGGGCAAGGCAAGCTAAGAGCGAAACCTCTAGACGAACCATTGCTTAGCAAGGAAGACATTCTGAGCATCCAAGAGACGCTCAATATTTTGGGCTATGATGTCGGTGTAGCGGATGGAGTTTTAGGTCCAAAGACGCGCGCAGCTACAAGACAATTTCAAAGCGATATAGGCATGGTTGCGGACGGTTATGTAGGCTATGAGCTCCTACAGAAATTTCAGTGAGTGTTAAAACCTACCTCGGTTTCGATGTTGGCACCAAACGAACTGGTGTCGCAATAGCGAATAGTTTAACCAATAAAGCGAGCGCTATCGAAACCATTAGGCACCATAAAGATGGCTCGACAAATTGGCAACAAATTGACCAAATCATCAACAAGCATCCGACTGATATTATTGTTGTAGGTGTCCCTTATGATGAAAACAACAAAGAGCAAGAGATGATCTATATTGCGCGCTCTTTTGGTCACAAAATAAAGGACAGATTCGACATCGAGGTCGTTTTTGTTGACGAATATTTATCCTCTTCTGAAGCAAAAAACCAATTAAAATGGCACTACGCTCACAAGAATGCCGATAGAAGTGAGGTCGATATGCGCTCTGCACAACTAATTTTGCAAACATGGCTAAATGAAACCAGACCTGATTAGTAACGACTGCCAACTCAACTCCTCTGGAAAACTGGTTCATCTTTTGGGCTTAAAAGGACTACCTAAAAAGCAAATTGAAAACATTCTCGATGTTGCAAGTGGTCTTTTAGATAATCAAGGTAACCTAAAAAAATCCAAAACCCTAGACGACATGTCTGTGGCCAATTTATTTTTTGAGCCATCAACAAGGACACGTAATACTTTTGAAATTGCAGCTAAACGTTCAAGCGCGAAGACCATTAATATTGACCTGGCAAACTCAGCTACCAAAAAAAATGAAACCCTGACGGATACGATGCAGACCTTAAAAGCAATGCAGATTGATATGTTCGTTATCCGTCATAAGAAAAATGGACTGCCACATTATGTCGCCGAAAATATTGAAGGCGTGGCTATTATAAATGCCGGTGACGGTATTAATGCCCATCCCACTCAGGCACTACTTGATATGCTTACAATACGTCAGCATAAAGGCTCCTTTGAGAATCTTTCGGTTGCATTTGTTGGAGATATCCGCCACTCTCGGGTAGCTCGTTCTGGTATTAATGCACTTCAAACATTAGGTACAAAAGATATTCGTCTCATTGCTCCGGCTTACCTACATTACAAGGAAACCACCTCGCCAGAATTGGAGCGCTTCGATAATCTTGACAAGGGTATAAAAGGTGTCGACGTTATTATGTCGTTGAGACTACAAAAAGAGCGAATGGTTGCAGCAGATATACCCAACGAGAAGAATTATTTTGAAAATTATGGCATTACTGATAAGACATTAGAATTAGCCAAGCCGGATGCAATTGTGATGCATCCTGGTCCAGTCAATCGTGGCATTGAAATAGATTCAAGCGTCGCAGATGGCCCCCAGTCAGTCATCCTTAAACAAGTCACCAATGGCATAGCAATCAGAATGGCGACCATGCAAATATTAGCACAATCCCTATAGAGTCTATGAGCCAAACTATTAACTTTGATCTGGCAAAGGAAGCGCTTGAGCGCCTAAATACAGACGATTCGATTTCCTCAGCGCACGGCATACTGTGTGGCTTTTCCTGTGTCAAACAAGACGTCTCTATGGATGATTGGCTAAACGAGTTTTTGGTAAGTATAGATCTCAATAATATAAAGGAAAAGGAATCACACCAAGTTATGGCTGAAATATTTAACAGTACCACTGAGCAGCTCAGTGACCCTACACTCAATTTTTGGCCGCTATTGGCGGATGATTCTTGCTCGTTAAGTGACCAGGCAAGCTCTCTAGTGCAGTGGTGCCAAGGTTTTCTAGTTGGACTTGGGTTGAGTGAAGTGCAAGGTTCAGACGATGAGGTGATGGAAATGATTAAGGATATCAGTGAAATTGCCCAACTTGAAGTTGACCTGTTGGATGACGAAGACAACTCCCAAGACCTTAACGAAATCATTGAGTTTGTTCGTATTGGAGTATTATTTATCCAAGAAACTTTGCAGCCCTCGAAACAGGATTTCATTAGCCCTGACCAGCTCCACTAAGAAACAATAATTTATCCGCGATTTAATAAAAAATAGTCCAAATCTATCCGTTTTTTATTGTTTATAATACGGCAACTCTTCGCAACAAAATGACGTGGAGAGTTGTCTTGAAATTTTTATTAATTAAAGGAGGAAGAAGATGACATTAACGCATTTATTTAAAGCACAAGCTATATTTGCCTGGATATGGGCTGTGATGTTTTGGCTTGCACCAGAGATGGCTGCTTCAGGACCTGGCTGGGAAGTAACTCCGAATGCAATTTCTTTTGGTCAGGTAGTATCGGTACCTATGTTTGCACTAGGCTTTATTTCATGGAACGCCCCAGCTTGGGTTGGAGACAACCTCAAAAAAGTCGGTATGTTCTTGGGTGTTTACATTAACATTCTGTTTATTGCTGTGCAGCTATTTCATGTATCAACCGAAGCTTCTAAATTTGATCCGCTCGGAATGATTCCAACAATAATTTTTGCTGCTTTATTCTTCTGGAAGTGTCGCGCTTCTGACTAGAAAGTAAACAATAAAAAAGCCGAATTAAATGAAAGTTTAATTCGGCTTTAGATTAATGGTGGCCACACCTAGAATTGAACTAGGGACACAGGGATTTTCAGTCCCTTGCTCTACCAACTGAGCTATATGGCCAAAGCGCGTAATTATACACAAGGCAAATCATATCGCACTTTAATTTGTCACTTGGAAGCAAGTCAATGTCTATAGGTTATCTAGGAATTTTTCAGCATCCAAAGCTGCCATACAGCCAGATCCGGCAGAAGTTACAGCTTGGCGATAAACGTGGTCAGCAACATCACCCGCTGCAAATACGCCCTCTACACTTGTCTGGGTAGCGTTGCCTGATGAACCGCTATTAACCTGAATGTATCCTTGGTTGATGACCATGTGGCCTTCGAATATCGCTGTATTTGGTTTATGGCCAATAGCGATAAAGACGCCGTGCACGTCTAGCTCTTTGGTACTACCGTCGTTACCCTTTAGGCGTAACCCGGTTACACCCATATCGTCACCTAACACCTCGTCTAGATTGTGGTCCCATTCGATAGAAATATTGCCGCTTTTCGACTTTTCCATTAACTGGTCTGCAAGAATTTTCTCCGAACGAAAGCTGTCACGGCGATGAACGATTGTCACATGTTCAGCTATATTTGACAAATACAGAGCCTCTTCAACGGCTGTATTTCCGCCACCAATTACTGCCACTTTTCGGCCTCGATAAAAGAACCCATCGCAAGTTGCACAGGCTGAAACCCCTTTACCTTTAAACGCCTCCTCGGAATCTAGACCTAGATACTTCGCTGTCGCTCCTGTGGCAATAATCACTGCATCTGCGGTGTAGGTTGTCTCTGAGCCTTTAAGAACAAAAGGGCGATCAGAAAAGTCCACTTCAGTGATGTAGTCATTGATAATTTCGGTTTTAAACCTAATCGCGTGCTCTTTCATCCGCTCCATAAGATCTGGACCCTGAACGCCATCATTGTCTCCAGGCCAATTATCAACATCCGTGGTAGTCATTAATTGGCCGCCTTGTTCTAGGCCACTGACCATCACGGGATTTAGATTCGCTCTGGCTGCATAAACTGCAGCCGAATAACCGGCAGGACCTGAGCCAACAATCAAAACTCGACAATGTTTATTCTCACTCATTTGAAATACTTTATACTAATTAACCAATGGTAAATTATAAACTACCTTGAAAAAAAATAACAAACGAACAGCGCATTCAAGTTCAATAAATATGCGCTCTAAGATTGCCAACGAGGTCATTTTTATACTCCTTGTGACGCTTGGTGTTTATTTCCTCATTTCCCTGCTTACACACTCGCCGCTTGAAGATCCATGGTCGGGTGACGTGATATTGGCAAAACCAGTTATCAACGCTGGCGGTATATTTGGCGCATATTTGAGCGATATATCGATTTCAATTTTGGGATATGTGTCCTACCTTTTGCCGGTCTCGTTGATTTGGCTTGGCTACAATTTTCATCGAGACGCAGCCAAAGAAAAGCAAATCCAACTGCTATTTCTGCTTCGTTTGATTGCTTTTTTTATTATGTTAGTTTTTGCAACCGCCCTATCAGCACAATATATAGCTGAACCTAGTGGTGGATATATTGGCGTCATGATGCATGAGATGTTTTTTTTGGAATACTTTGGCAAGGTATCGACTGTCATTTATGTTGGCGTCATCATGGTTAGCTTTAGCATTGCCAGCAGTTCATCTTGGAAAAGTATCGGTAGCGCTATGTTTGGCAGATCAAAAAGAGAAACTGGAAAATTATTCAGACAATCCATAGCGACTGAAAAAAAACGTGAAATCAATAAAAATCAAAGCACCGTAGTTGAACAAAAAGTTGCAAATCATAAGCCAGCTAAGAAAAAAACCGCAAAGAAAAAGTCCACAAAAATTGAGAAGACTGAAAAGACTGAAACCAGCAATCTGTTTAAGTCAACCAGCACGACCGGTCTCCCCGATCTCTCGCTACTAAATGATGTTGACAACAACGAGATTGGTTATAGCGAGGAAGAGTTAGAGCAAATGTCACAACAAGTTGAACTGAAACTTAAAGACTTTGGCTTTGATGTAGAGATTACTGCGGTAACGCCAGGGCCAGTTGTGACGCAGTTCGAAATATCACTCGCGCCTGGAGTTAAGGTTAGCCAGATTATGAACCTCAACAAGGACCTTGCCAGGGCATTGCTGGTCGAAAGTGTCAGGATTGTTGACGTCATTCCTGGAAAGCCTGTTATTGGGTTAGAGATACCGAATACAGAAAGAGAGCTGATTGGACTTAAAGAGGTCATCTCAAGTGAGATCTTTAGTAAATCTAAGTCAACGCTAACAATCGCGCTTGGAAAAGACATTAACGGTCTGCCTGTCATCGCAGACCTTGCAAAGATGCCACATCTTCTGGTTGGCGGCGCAACCGGAATGGGAAAGTCTATAGGGCTAAATGCAATTATTCTTAGTATTTTATACAAAGCAAAGCCTGACCAGGTAAGGCTTATAATGATTGATCCAAAAATTGTAGAGCTTGCATCTTACGCCGACATACCACACCTACTTGCCCCCGTCATCACTAACATGAACGAGGCCGCGAGTGCACTATGGTGGTGCGTCAATGAAATGGAGAGGCGCTATACGCTGTTAGCTAAATTTAGCGTAAGGAATATTGAAGCCTTTAATAAAAAACTAATAAAAGCAAAGAAAAACGCTAAGCCCTTGTTGGACCCTTCATTCAATGCTAAAACTGCGAAAGAGGGCGAGGTCGCCCCTGAACTGGAAACGTTACCGCTGATTGTTATTGTGATCGATGAGTATGCCGATATGCTTAGTGCACTGTCACAAGAGGACCGCGCCAAGTCTAAGCGAGTTGAGGGGCTGATTGTACGGATTGCGCAAAAAGCTCGGGCCGCTGGAATTCACCTCATTGTGGCAACACAAAGACCAAGCGTTGACGTTATTACTGGCCTGATAAAATCAAATATTCCAACCAGGATCTCGTTCAAAGTTTCCTCCAAAACCGACTCTCGAACGATCCTAGATCAGTCTGGCGCAGAGCAACTGTTGGGGATGGGTGATATGCTTTATATGACACCTGGCATTTCACATCTGAATAGGGTCCATGGAGCATTTGTTGAAGACAATGAAATTTTCCGTGTAGTGCACCACCTTAAAGAAAGCTCGGAGACTAACTATTTGGCTGGTGTCCTCAATCTACAACAGGAGGTTTCTAGTTCACAAGACACAGGCGCTGTTTCCGGTGAGCTTGATCCGCTATATGATGAGGCAGTTGAAATCGTAACTTCCACAAGAAGGGCATCAATTTCTAGCCTCCAAAGGCGCATGAGGATTGGCTATAATCGTGCAGCACGTATCATTGAAGATATGGAAGCAAGCGGCATTGTTAGTAGTATGAATAGTGCAGGCAATAGAGAAGTTTTAGCACCAGAACCTATAGAACCTGACGACTGATAAACACAAAATTACTCTTCAATAAAACCACATTTGTTTCATAGTTATAAAGTATTTTTTGTTATTATTATATTAGCCTACAACTGATTCAACTGCTGGTAAGAATTGTAGTAATGCTACTACTCCACCATACACAGTCGCAAACATCAATCCCATTACTCCTAAGCATAATCCTACTAATTGAGGAATGTCTTTTGGTTCCTGATGATTCATATTAACTGAGTTTGTTAAATAATAAACCTACAACAAATGCGCCAGATAAAAATATAGCGATACAGAATGCGGTCATAAATGTTGTATTGAATAGTATGTCCATGGCTTCCTTATATTGCAGATGATTTAAGGAGTCTGGCGCTGATATAAAGGACTACCAAAGGAGGAAGAATCCAATAGGATGAATCAGCGCCGAACTCTTAATGACACCAGGGACTAATATTCATTTTGCCTTCTCTCCCAGCAAGACAGCAAAACGCGGCATTAGATTCAAGCCCAAGGTGTCATTAGGGGTATTATTACAAGATCAAAGAATATGTGTCTTGATATAAATCAAGTTTTACAAAATATATATACACCTTGGATAGGTATATAAAGTCAATCAAAATGAGCTAGGCAGGGGTACTTATTTCTTGGTTTTTTGTAATTATTTATCGTCGCTTTCTTCGTCGAAAAGAATTCTGTTAGCCGCACCATCTAGGTCTTCATACTGGTTATTGTTGAGGGCCCAGAAAAATGCAACCAAACCAATCAAGCCGAGCGTCAATGCGATTGGTATAAGGTAAACTAACACATCCATTATAAACCCCTAATACGGTTTAATCGAAAGCTGTTCCCTATAACAACTAATGAAGAACTTGACATCGCGATGGCTGCTATTAGAGGAGTCACATAACCCATCACTGCTAAAGGTATAGCGATAATATTGTATAAAACTGCAATAGTAAAGTTTTGCTTAATAAGTTTATTTGCCTTCAGAGCTACCCTCCATGACTGATATACAGGCGCTAGTTTTTCTCCTTGAAAGACTATATCGGCAGTATTTTGTGCTATATCTATGGCTGATGATGGAGACATTGAGACACTAGCTGATGACAAAGAAGGAGCATCATTTAGCCCATCTCCAACCATCAATACCTTTTTTCCTTTTTCTCTCATTGAATCTATATATTTACACTTATCGACAGGCGAGAGAGAAGAAAAATAGGTTGAAATTCCAATGCTTTTTGCTACCTTATTTACGACTTGTTTTGTGTCGCCAGAAAGAAGCGCTGTTACTAAACCAGCTTCTTGCATATTTCCAACCACTTCCTTTGCATCTGACCTAAGAGAGTCAATGAAATTAAAACACACCTTTTCACCATCTATATTGAGCCACAATTCAAGAGACTCTATATCAGTAATCGAGTCTTCGCCACACCATTGACGACTCCCAAGCTTCACTTCTTTGCCATCCAAAAATGCCTGAATCCCCATCCCAGGGAATTCCTTCACTTTCTCTATATCAACTAATTCTTTTGAATAAGTATTAGAGATGGCCTTGGACAATGGATGTTTACTGTTTGCTGCAAGTGAAGCTGCAATCTGAAGTTGTCTATTATTGTACTGACCATCTAGCAGCGTTGGTAACCCTGTAGTCAATGTGCCGGTCTTATCTAAAACTACAAAGTCAATTCCAGCAAGCCTCTCTAGCGCATCTCCAGACTTTAAAAGAATGCCATTCTTAAAAAGCTTACCTCGTGCAAGCACTTGTGTGACCGGGACTGCTAGGCCAAGCGCACAAGGACAAGTAATTATTAATACAGTAATAGCATTCAGTAGCGCTAACTGCCATGCCAACCCGAATAGCCACCAACCCAAAAACGTCATCAACCCCATAAAATGAACGATAGGCGTATAAAGCTGTGCAGCTCTATCAGCGATCCTGACAAAGTATGCCTGTGACTTTTCTGATTGTTCCATCAACTTTACTATATCTCCTAGGAGACTAGTGTCACTAGACTTCGATGCAACTATACGAATTGGTGCTGAAATATTGACCGTCCCGGCAAACACCCTATCGTCCTCTCTGACGCACTTGGGTATCGTTTCTCCTGTAATCAAACTAATATCGAGTTCAGAAATGCCCCAGGATACTTTACCGTCTACAGGAACATTTTCACCAGCAGATACTAGTATTGTCATGCCTTCTTTTAGGTCACGTATTGGCACAACCCTCTGTTTGCCATCCTTGAGGACTGTGGCGGTTCCCTGCATCTTTGAAAGTAATTCTTGTGCAGACTCCTTTGCTTTGCCTTTTGCTCGCACATCGAGATAGCGCCCAATCAACAAAAAGAAGAGCAGCATAACTGCGGAATCAAAATAGATATGCTCGCCATGATTGATTGTCTCGGAAACGCTCATCGCGCTTGCCAGAATTATTGCCAGAGAGATAGGCACATCCATATTAGTATGCCTTTTTTTCAAAACAGATATAGCTGAATAAAAGAACGGTCTACCTGCATACATGATAGCTGGCAGCGCAATAACGATAGATACCCAATGTAAAAAGTCTTGCGTCGCGTTGCCCATTAATTTTGACTCTTCAGACCAAAGCCCTATAGAGATCATCATCAAATTTCCCATTGCAAATCCTGCAACGGCAAGGCAGCGTAAAAGGTATTTTTCTTGGTCGTTTGAATGATCCTTTTTAGAGCCGCCAAAAGGGACTAAATCGTAGCCAAGACCTATGACGGCATTGGCCAAAATATCTCCATATTCCTTGGCGCCTTTCCATGAATATGTCAGTCTATCTGTTGACATATTGACTCTTGCGGATAATACCGCTTCATGCTCGTAGAGCCCTCTTTCGACCCTTTGTACACAAGCAGCGCAATGAATATTTTTTATCGACAGTGTTAGGCTATAGTGCCCAGCAGAGTCTTGCACGGCAAATACAGAGAAAAGGGGTTTCTGTTCCTGTGCCACGCTTTTAGCCTCCTCAATATTTCCATAGGCCTCCTCACAGCCCGAACAACAGAATTTTTGTCCGGTCGATACAGGTGTATTGCAGTACAAACACCTTGCTAATTCACTATGATGCGCTTGCTTTGTTGGTATTTCTGTTGGTTCCATTCTGCTACCACTATTATATCCCACTGCCCTTTTAAGGGAAAATTCATCGCATTACTCTCATACTTGCCTTCAGCCTTATGATAAAGCAATACTTCAAAATCCAACCCTGATTTAGTAGCGC
>Ga0208640_1000210_pt1 | contig 27662 bp, 24 predicted proteins | sample ETNtaG_23_FD_185774 | JGI IMG/M metagenome (GOLD analysis project Ga0208640, IMG submission 185774) | Marine microbial and viral communities from oxygen minimum zone, Eastern Pacific Ocean - ETNP201310SV72 (SPAdes) (version 2) | ecosystem: Environmental > Aquatic > Marine > Oceanic ... | reverse complement strand
CAACTATCGGAGAACTTGAATTTTTAGGGGTACCATTTGTTGCTATTCCCTATCCATTTGCCAAAGATAATCATCAATATCAAAATGCAATTTATTATGAAAAAAAGGGATGTTGCTGGGTATTAGAACAAAAAAATTTATCCTTCAATAATTTGAAAGAAATGCTGATCAAAATTTTAGATAATAATATTGAATTAAGCTTGAAAAGAGAAAATATGTTTAAAAATGATAGTAAAAATACTCTTTTAAAAATAGAAAAAGAAATGGAAAAATTAATTTAATGAAAATGAAAATAGCAAGCAATGAAGTAATCCATTTTGTTGGTATTGGCGGAATTGGTATGAGTGGATTAGCACAAATAATGCACAACATGGGCTTCATGGTACAGGGCAGCGATTTAAGTCAAAGCAAAAATACAGATCAGTTAAAAAAATTTGGTATTAAGATTTTTATTGGTCATAAAAAGGAAAATATTAAAAAGGCTACCATGCTCGTTATTTCTTCTGCTATTAAAAAAAATAATGTTGAATATTTGTTAGCCAGAAAAAAAAAAATACCTATCCACAAACGTGGAAAAATGCTTGCTAACATTATTTCATTAAAAAAAAATATTGTTATTACAGGATCACACGGAAAAACGACCACTACTTCTTTAATATCTAGCATTTTATTTGCAGCAAAACTGGATCCAACAATAATTAATGGTGGAATCATAAATTTTCTGAAAAATTCTGCGAAACTGGGAAAAAGTGACTGGTGTGTAGTAGAATCGGACGAGTCAGATGGTAGTTTTTTAGAGATACCAGCAACATATTCTGTAGTTACAAATATTGATAAGGAACATTTAGATTATTATAAAAAATTAACAGTTTTACAAAAATATTTTCAATTATTTGTTGAAAAAACACCTTCTCTTGGAAAGTCAATTATTTGTAAGGACGATTGTAATAATAAAATATTAATTAAAAATTTAAAAATAAATAACTATTTAACCTATGGTTTTGATAAAAATTCAAATTTTCATATTAATAATGTTAAAAAAAAACTTAATAATTCAAGCTTTAATATAAAATTAAATTTAGTTGGAAAAAATAAAAAAAATTTAAAAAATTTTCAAATACCTTTACTTGGGAACCATAATATAAAAAATGCTACAGCGGCAGTTGCGGTGGCATTAAGCCTAGGTATCAAAATAAATATAATCAAAAATGCTTTAAAAAATTTTGAAGGAGTTCAACGTCGATTCAATAAAATATTTTCTTATAAAAAAATTGATTTTTATGACGATTATGCTCATCATCCAACCGAAATACACTCTTTACTTGATGGCATTAGGTCGGTACACCGTTCTAGAAAAATAATTTCTGTTTTTCAGCCTCACAGATTCTCTCGAGTCCGATTATTAATAAAAGAATTTGCCAAGGCTTTTAAATTTTGTGACGAGGTTGTTCTATGTCCAGTTTATCCGGCCGGAGAAAAGATTAATAAATATTTTGATTATCATTCATTTGGAAAATTAATTGTAAAAAAATCTAACGTAACAGTAGCAATATTAAAATCAGAAAATGATTTATTAAATTATTTTAAAAAAAATCTTTTTGACAATGAGTTAGTAGTATGCATGGGTGCAGGGAGCATATCTTCATGGATTAAAAATATATCAAAAAAATTATGAATATATCAAAAATAGTTCAAGATTTATCAAAAAAATTACCAGGAAAAATTCATTATGAATATGATACGAGTCTATTAAATTGGTTTAAACTAGGAGGTCCAACTAAGGTTTTTTTTAAACCAGATACATTAGAAGAATTAATTTTTTTTTTAAAAAAATTTCCAAATAGTTTGCCAATCAAAGTTCTTGGAGTTGGCTCGAACACATTAATCAGAGATGGAGGATACGATGGTGCCATTATCAAACTTGGAAAATACTTCTCACATTTGTCTAAACTTGATGATAATACAATAGTCTCAGGTTCCGCTGTGTTGGATAAGCAATTATCAAATTTTGCACTAGAAAATTCTATTGCTGGACTAGAATTTCTCTCTTGTATTCCTGGTTCTATTGGCGGTGCAATAAAGATGAATTCAGGGTGCTATGAATACGATATCTCAAAATACATAGTTTCAATTCAAGTAGTAGACTGCAATGGGATTGTGAGAACGATTAAGTCTGAAAAAATCAATTTTTTTTACAGAGGTTCAGATTTATCTGACGATTTGATTTTTTTAAGCGGAACTTTTAAGGGCAAAAAACAAGACGGAAAAAAAATTAAAGAAAGAATGGAAAAACTTTTAGCGTTAAAAAAAAAATCACAACCAACGGGAGTTAAAACTTGCGGGAGTACCTTTAAAAATCCGACTAATCAGACACAAAAAAAAGCATGGGAACTTATCAAAGAGGCGCAATGTGAGAATATTAAAATTGGGGATGCCACAATTTCTGAAAAACATAGCAATTTTTTTGTTAATCAGGGTTTGGCAACTTCAAATGATATGGAAAATTTGATTAGCCTTGTAAGAGAAAAGGTTCTTAATACCACTGGAATAAAGCTTGAATTGGAATTACAGATTATTGGTGAAAAAAAATGAAAAAAACAATTTTAGTTCTAATGGGAGGAATTTCGGAAGAAAAGGAAATTAGCATTTTGTCTGGAAGAGCATGTGTAAGAGCATTAAGAAAAAAAAAATATAAAGTTAAAATTCTAGATCCAAAGGGAAATTTTATTAATGAAATTAGAAAAATAAAACCAAAAATTGTATTTAATGCCTTGCACGGCCGTTTTGGTGAAGATGGTTATATCCAAAGTATTTTAGAAGCTGAAAAAATAAAATATACACACTCGGGAGTTCTTGCTTCGAGTATTGCCATTGATAAATTAGTATCTAGAAAAATATTTATTGATAAAAAAATTAATACTCCAAAATTTTTTACCTATAATTATAATGACAGTTTGAATATTCATGCCTTGATAAAAAAATTAAAAATTAATTTTCCTGTTGTTATTAAACCAATTAATGAGGGTTCAAGCATAGGCGTTTATATTTGTACAAAAAAAAATCTAAACAAAAATTTAAAAAAATTAAGAAAATATAACAAAATATTAGTCGAAAAATATATTCCCGGAAGAGAAATACAAGTAGCTGTCATGGACAATAAGGCTTTGGGTGCCATAGAGCTTAAACCTAAAAGAAAATTTTATGATTACTTTGCTAAATATTCAAGTAAAGCAAAAACCAAGCATATTATGCCAGCTCCCCTAGAATCAAAAAAATACAAAGAGGTTTTAGAGATAGCAAGAAAGGCTCACCTTTCATTGGGGTGTAAAGGAATCACTAGAAGTGATTTTAGATACCACAATAATAAATTTTTTCTATTGGAAATTAATACACAACCAGGAATGACAAATCTTTCTTTAGTACCTGAAATAGCAGCTTATAGGGGTATTAAATTTGAAAATCTTGTTGAATGGATGGTCAAAGATGCTGGTTACGATAGGTAATAAAAAAATTAAAATACTATTTTACATTTTAGTGTTTATTTTTTTGTCTACGATAAGTTTTTTTGAAAGGACAAATATTTTCGGCAACAAAGTTTTCTTTCAGTTAAATGAGATCGAAATATCAGGATATAAAAAAGTTAATCATGAAGAAATGCAACGCAAATTAAATAGTTTAATAGGACAAAATTTGCTTCTAATAAAGCGTAAAAACATTGAAGATATTATCAATGAAAATAAATTAATTAGCGAATATTCAATTAAAAAACAATATCCAAATAAAATTAATATTAAATTAAAGGAAGCAATTTTAGTTGCGAAGTTAGTAAAAGATAAAAAAAAATATTTTTTGGCAGATAACAATAATCTTATTCCTTTTGTAGATCATTTTACTGATCAAAATTTACCAAATGTTTATGGAAAAGATGCGGAATATTATTTTAATGATTTTCAAAAATTACTCAAATTAAATAATTTTAATTTAAATATCATATCAGGTTACTACTTTTTTCAAATTAACAGATGGGATTTAGTCACGAATAACCAAAAAATAATAAAATTTCCTTCAAAAAATTTGAAGGAAGCTATAATAGTAGTTAATAAACTTTTAAATAATAAAGATTTTAATAAATACTCTGTTATAGATTTAAGGATAAATAATAATATTATCACTCAGTAGTGGAAAACAAAAAAATTATTGCTGCAATTGATTTGGGAACTTCCAACATTAAATGTGCTATTTTTTCACTTGGTAGCGATGGGTTACCAAAACTTATTGGTTCTTCTAAAAAAAAAACAAAAGGCATACACAACTCAATCATTGTAAATATAAATGATGCAATTGATTCAATTCGTTCATGTTTGATTGAAGCAGAAAAGAAATCGCAAATTCATCTAAATAAAATCAATGTTTTAATTGATCCTATCGAAATTATTACCACCAGGTTGACCAAATTCAAAAAAATTAATGGATCTAAAATAGAAAAAGACGATGTCAGTTTTCTTCTAAAAGAGGCAAAAAAACAAGTCGAATTAAATAATTCTAAATTATCTAATATTCATATATTTAACTATAAGTACATAGTTGACAATAAACTCTTTAAAGATTTTCCTTTTAATATTTATGCAGATCAATTTAGTCAAGAAAATGTTTTTATTAGTGTCCCAAAAAATATTTTAAAGAATATTACAAAAGTATTTCATTCTTGCGATATTGAAATTAATAAATTTATTTCTTGCTCTTATGCTTTAGGCATTTGTTATTTTAATCAAGATCAAATTGATTATGGATGTGGTATTATCGACATGGGCTATGAAAAGACTTCCCTGGCGTTATTTAAAGATTCATCATTAGTACATGTTTCTTCTTTTCCAATAGGATCAAATCACATTACAAAGGATATTACCCGCGGTTGTTATTTATCTGAAATTGAATCTGAATTAATTAAGAAAGATATATCAATAATTAATAATTTAGATAGGGAATTAAATAATAATGAATTTTTATCAGATAAATATTTCTCCGAGACCAAATTCAGAAAAATTTCATCTAAATTTGTTAGAGATATAATTTCAGCGAGATTGGATGAAATTCTAAACAAAATTATTAAAGAAATAAATTTTTTACATGCCGAAAGTATAAAACAAAATCTAATTTTTACAGGAGAAGGTTCGAGATTAAATGATTTAAAAAAAATAGCTAATGCCAAGTTATCAAATTATATTTTTGATACTAGCTTAGCTAATTTTAAACCTTATAGAGATATCAATAGAGAATTACTGGCCTGCTATGGTGCAGTAAAAATACTAACAGAAGGCTTTGTTTCAGAGGCAATTGCTGTACCAAATAAAAGTCATAGAGATAAAAGTGGCTTTTTTACTAGAATTTTCAATATTTTCAATTAGTTCTTTGTATTGTATTTTTTTGAAACAATTGTTGTTTTTGTTATTCTACTTTTGATCATTATAAAAGCTTTATGCCTAGTTTTTATCAAAAAACAATCAAACATGAAATTCAATTCAAGGGCGTTGGTTTGCACAATGGCAAAAAGGTTAATATGAAACTAGTTCCTGCGGCACCCAATCATGGGGTGGTTTTTAAAAGAACAGATTTAAAAACAAAAAATTTAATTCCCGCAGTTTCAGACAATGTTAGAGAAGCAATTCTTTGTACAAGTATTCAAAATGAGTTTGGGGTTACCGTCTCAACAATCGAACATTTAATGGGAGCTTTATACGGAGAAGAGATTGACAATTTATTAGTTGAGCTCGATTCAAGCGAAGCCCCTATTATGGATGGCTCGGCTAAGGAATTTATTCAACAGATAAGAGCGGCTGGAACTAAAAAATATGATACTTCAAAAAAATTCATAAAAGTTTTAAAAAAATGCGAAATAGTTATTGATAAAAGATTTATATCAATAGAACCTCATGATAATGATTTAACAATTGATTTTGAAATTATATATAAAAATCAACTTATTAGCAGACAAAGGAAGTCAATCAGTCTGTCCAATGGCGGCCTTGATCCGGTTTACAATTCTAGAACTTTTTGTTTGTTTGAAGACGTAGAAAAGATTAAACGGTTAGGTTTAGCAAGAGGTGGATCTCTTGAGAATGCAATTGTAGTGGGAGCTGATAAAATTCTTAATGAAAAAGGATTAAGATATAAAAGTGAATTTGTGATGCACAAAATTTTAGATTGCATGGGTGATTTGATGTTAGCTAATTATAAAATTTTAGGTAAAGTGAAATGTAGTCAGGGAGGTCATCAATTAACAAACGCATTACTAAAAAAATTTCTATCTGATAGCAAATACTTTTCAGTGGTGGAATTTAAGGAAAGAAAATTACCGAATAGTTCATTTTACAGCAGACCTGTAGCTGTAAGCGCCTAAATTTCAGTCTATTTTAAATTTAAAAAAAATTTGGTAATCTCTATTATCAATGTTTAAAAAAATTATTTTTCTATTCATATATTTAATATTAGTTGCTTCATGTTCAAAAGACAAAAGCAAAGTTAATACGGATTTACTTCAAGAAGATGTCGAAACAGAAATGATCCTTGCTTACAAAGAAGGAATGAGGCAATTAGAATTAGGTGATGCACTTTTTGCAGCAAAAAAATTTGATGAGGCAGAAATTATGTTTCCTCAATCTATCTGGGCTGCTAAGGCGTCATTGATGTCAGCTTATGCGTTATATTCTCAAAATTATTATGAAGATGCTCTCTTTAATTTAAATCGCCATATTAAAAATTATCCTAAAGATAAAAATTTAGTTTATGCTCACTACTTAGCTGCAATGTGTTATTTTGAACAATTACATGACGAAAAAAAGGATTTAAAACCACTAGTAAAGGCGCGTGAAAAGTTTGAGTATATTTTAAAACAATATCCCAACACAGACTATGCAATTGATGCAAAATGGAAAATGGGGTTAATTGTTGATCAAATGGCAGCAAAAGAAATGTATATTGGACGCTATTACATGAAACAGGAAAAATGGGCCGCTGCAATTAATCGTCTTCAATTTGTTGTAAAATATTATGATACCACAATTTATATTGAAGAAGCATTGCATCGGTTAGTTGAAATTTATTATAAAATTGGTTTAGTTGAAGAGGCCCAAAAAGTTGCATCAGTACTTGGATACAACTATGGTTCAGGGGAATGGTATGAAAACTCTTATAGAATACTTAATAAAATTTATAAAACTAAAAAAATTACTAAGAAAGAAAAGGATTCTTTTATAAGAGAAAAATTCAAAAAGTTGTTGGGCAAGTAGTGGAAAAAGAAAAAATCAAAGCTTTGTATTTTGATAAAATTGCTAAACTAAATGAATATAACAAAGCATATTATGATCAAGACAACCCAATCATTTCGGACCATAAATATGACAGATTAAAAATCGAAATATTAAATCTAGAAAACAAATACAAATTTTTAAAAAGTAAATTATCTCCCGCTAATAATGTGGGTTATAAACCTTCGGGTAAGTTTAAAAAAATTAAACATAAAATACCTATGCTTTCACTTTCAAATGCGTTTTCTGAAAATAATATTGTTGATTTTCTAAAAAAAATAAAAAATTTTTTAAAATTAAGCAATGATTGCAAAATAGAAATCAGCGCTGAACCGAAAATTGATGGAATTTCAGCTTCGCTTCACTATATTAATGGACAATTTAAATTAGGATTATCAAGGGGCGATGGTACCACAGGAGAAGATATAACATTAAATCTCAAAACAATTCAAAGTATACCGACAAAATTAAAAGGTTCAAAATTTCCTGAAAATATAGAAGTAAGGGGCGAGGTTTACATATCGAAACAAGATTTTAAAAATATAAGCAATAAATTTGCTAATCCAAGAAATGCCGCAGGTGGTTCTTTAAGACAAAAAAATCCACTTGAGACAAAAAAAATTCCTCTTCAATTTATGGCGTACAGTTTTGGATCCGTTAAAGAAAAATTATTCAAAACTCAGTCAGAATATTTGAAACTTTTAAAGAATTGGGGTTTTAAAGTTAGCCAGCATAACAAAGTTTTTACCAATATTAAAGATATAATGAAAAATTATTTTGAACTTGAAAACAAAAAACCAGAAATGGAATATGATGTTGATGGAATCGTTTACAAAATTAATGATTTAAATTTTCAAAAAAGGCTTGGGTACGTTTCAAATTCTCCTAGATGGGCGATTGCACACAAATTTTCATCTACAAAAGCTATATCCAAAATATTAAGCATTGAAATTCAAGTTGGAAGAACGGGAGCATTAACTCCTGTAGCAAAACTTAAACCCGTTAATGTTGGCGGTGTAATAATTTCCAATGCTACCTTACATAATAAAGATGAGATTATAAGAAAAGATATTAGAGAAGGCGACGTTGTTACTATTCAAAGAGCCGGAGATGTTATTCCACAGGTGATCTCAATAGATATAAACAAAAGATCTTCAGAATCAAAAAAATTTGTTTTTCCAAGCAAATGTCCTTCATGTCATTCAAAAGTGGTTAAAGAATTTAATAGCAATACTAACAAAAAAGATGCTGTAACAAGATGTCCCGATCCAAATTATAGTTGCCAGGATATTTTAAAGGAAAAATTAAAACATTTTGTATCAAAAGACGCTCTCAATATAGAGGGACTTGGGAAAAAGGTTATTGATAACTTTTGGAACAAAAAATTAGTTAAATATTCATATGATATTTTTAATTTAGATATAAACATACTAAAAAAATTTGATGGATGGGGTGAAAAATCAATTGTTAATTTAAAAAATTCAATAAGTAAAAGCAAAAAAATTTCATTGGATCGTTTCATTTATTCCCTTGGTATTCGTCATATAGGCCAAGAAAACGCAAAAGTATTAGCAAAACATTTATTAGATGTTCAGCAATTTTTTGAAATTTGTAATAAATTAAATAGCAAAGGTCAAAATTATCTTGATGAACTTCATTCAATCGATGGTATTGGAATTTCCCAAATCGATTCATTAAAAAAATTTTTTTTAAATAAACAAAATTTAGAAGTTGTTTCTAATTTAATTAATTTACTTGATGTTAAAAACTATAAAATTTTAACTAAAAAAACTCCGGTAAGTGGAAAATTGATTATGTTTACGGGCACTTTTGAAAATAAAAGTAGATCGGAATTGAAAGCTGTTTCTGAAAATCTAGGTGCAAAAATTGTCAGCACTATTACCAAAAAAACAGATTTTTTGGTGGTTGGATCACAAAAGCCTACAACAAGAAAAATTAATGAGGCAAAAAATTTAAATGTAAAAATATTAACCGAAAAAGATTGGAATAAAATTATCAATAAATAGACGATTTCAACCAATCTTTTTCATACTTGTTAAGATAAGGACTTAAAATAAAATATATTTTTTTATTATATTCGCTTAAATATTTTTTTTCTCTTTGATTTAATAATTTAAAGTTAACTAGATCTTTTTCAATAGGTGCAAATGTTAAATTTTGAAATCTCAATTTATTATTGTATTTTTTTATAAAAATTAAGTTTTCAATTCTAATTCCAAACTTATTAAATTCGTAATATCCTGGTTCATTGGAAAGAATCATTCCTTCTTTTAATTGTATATTATTAATTTTGGAGATTGCTTGAGGACCTTCATGAACATTTAAAAAATATCCAACTCCGTGGCCAGTGCCATGAGTATAATCTAGGTCAGATTTTTTCAAGGCAGATCTAGCAACAATGTCCAATTGTTTGCCGGTGGTATTTTTCTTAAGTTTATATGTAGCCACACCAATATGTCCCTTTAGAACTTTTGTAAAAATATTTTTTACTCTTCGAGATTGTTTACAAAAACAAATTGTTCTTGTGACATCCGTCGTTCCATAATGATATTGTCCTCCCGAGTCGCAAAGATAAATATCATTTATTTTAATTTTTCTATTTGTATTATTATTTACCTTGTAGTGAGGCATCGCACCATTAGGTCCGGAAGCTGAAATAGTATCAAAACTGGGAGAAATATAATTTTTATTTTTTTTTCGAAATTGTTCTAGTTTTTTTTTGGCACTTAATTCAGTAATTTTAAGTCTATTTATATTATTTTTTATCCAACAAATAAATTTTGTTAAAGCAACTCCATCGAATATATGAGATTTTATTGTATTATTTATTTCGACATTATTTTTTTTTGATTTTAAAAAAAATATTGGGTCTATTTTTTCAACATATTTATATTTTTTTGCTATTTTTTCTTTATAAAAAAGAGAACAAGTTATTTTATCAATTAAAAAGCTTTCATTACTATTTAAGCTATTAAAGTATTTAATAATATTTGATGGATTTAAGTATTTTAAATTTTTTCCAAAATGGAATTTAAAATTTTTACTGATTTTATTATTTTTAACAATAAGGGTTACTGTTTTTTTATAGTTAATTATTGCATTACAATTAGGTATTGGAGAATAGGAACTATCTTTACCTCTAATATTTAGTAACCAAGCTACATTTTCGGGTGCAGTGATCAATAAATTTTTTAAATTTATTTTTTTTAAAATATTACAAATTAAATTTATTTTTTGTTTGTAACTTTGTCCAACATATTGAGTTTTCAATATAAAAAATTTGTAAAATTTAGGTTTGGGTTTACCTGACCAAATTTTATCAATCAAATTTATTTTTATTGGAATTAATTTGACGTTTTTAGATGTAAATAAATTTGTTAAAATTGCTTGTGTATATAATTTTGGATCAAACCCTATAATTAATTTTTTTTTATTTTTTCTTAATAATTCCGAGGGTTTAGTTTTGTGAATTTCTACTACTTTAAAACCTTTTTTTGTTTCTTTTTGTGCTTGTAGCGTATAACGACCGTCTACAAACAAAAATGCTTTCTTCTTTAAAACCAGGGCTTGTCCAACAGAGCCAGAAAATCCTGTTAAGTATTTTAATCTTTCATTGCTTGGGTTTACATATTCCCCAAAAAATTCATCATTTTTTGGAATTATATACCCATCAATACCGTAAATACTAAATTCTTTTTTCAATATTGATAATTTATTTTTTTTCATTTAGTTTTTTTTGCAATCTTAACCAACCAGGGCTTCTAATTTCTTCTTTATAAGAAAGATCTTGGTTGAATTCAAAATCATCGATACGGTTTTCAGTTACACTATCTTGTTCAACATTTTCTTCTGGTAATTCTTCAATAAAACGTGAAGATAAATTTTCTATCCAATTGCCCTGATAAAATCTATTCATTGAAAAAGAAATATAAACTTGTTTTTTTGCCCTGGTAATACCTACATACGCAAGACGTCTTTCTTCTTCTAAAGCAACATCTCCCTTTTCTTCTAAAGATTTTTGATGTGGAAACAATCCTTCTTCCCAACCTGGTAAAAAAACAACATCAAATTCTAATCCTTTTGCAGCATGCATTGTCATTAAATTTATTTTTTCCCCTTTCCAATCATCATCAATTGAAGTTGCTAAAGCAACATGTTCTAGAAAGCTTTCTAGATTTTCAAATTCTTTCATACCCCTTAAAAGTTCTTTAATATTTTCTAAACGACCTTCGCTTTCTGCATCTTTTCTATTTCTTAACATTTCGGAATATCCTGATTCATCTAATATAATTTGTATTAATTCGACGTATTTCTTTAATAATAAATTTTTTCTCCATTTTGTTATAAGACCAAGTATTCTAAGTAAACCTATTTTTGCTTTAGGTTTTAATTTGTTCATTTCTATCATTTTCAAAGAAGCATCTTCTAAACAAAGCTTATGTTTTCTTGCGTATTCATTAATTTGTTTCATTGTTGTTTCGCCCACAGATCTTTTGGGGGTATTTACAATTCTTTCGAAAGCAAGATCATCTTTTTTTTGAAAAACAATTCTTAAATATGCTACTAAATCTTTTATTTCGGCTCTTTCGTAAAATTTGGTTCCGCCTACAATTCGATATCCAACTCCAATTTTTAAAAATCTTTCCTCAAATTCTCTTGTTTGGAATATGGCCCTGACAAGTATCGCAATATTATTGTAGGAAAAATTTTTTTTTAATTTTTTTTCAATAATATCCGATATATTTATAGCTTCATCCCTGCCATTTTTGTAGCAACTTAACTTAATTAACTCTCCGTCCTCTCCTTTAGTCCATAATTTTTTTCCAAGTCGACCAAGATTTTTTGATATTAATCCTGAAGCGGTTGATAAAATATTTTGAGTAGATCTATAATTTTGTTCTAACTTAATTTTTTTTGAATTTTTGTAGATCTGGTCAAAACTTAAAAAATTTTTTATTTCTGCTCCTCTCCAGCTATAAATTGATTGATCATCGTCTCCGACGCAACAAATATTCTTATGTTTCTTTGATAACAAATTGAGCCACTTACTTTGAATAAAATTTGTATCTTGATATTCATCAACTAAAATATATTTAAAATTATTTGAATAAATATTTAAAATATCTTGTTCTTTTTCAAAAATTGATACACAGTGTAAAATTAGATCACCAAAATCACATGCATTAAGAGCCAAAATTTTTTCTTGGTATATCTTATAAACATTTAAAATTCCCTTTTCCCAAATTTCTCCCTTTTTAATTATAACGTTATTGGGAAATAGGCCCTTATTTTTCCATTTATCAATAATAGTGATTATAAATTGAGGAGATAATTTTTTAATATCAATATCATTTGCTTTGCAAATATTTTTTATTAATCTCAATTGATCATCTCGATCAATAATTGTGAAATTAGAATTTAAGCTTACCGTAGCTGCATGCCTTCTAAGTATTTTTGCGCTGATCGAATGAAAGGTTCCTAGCCACGGAATTGCAGTAGCTTGTTTATAGAGCAATTTACTTACTCGAACTTGCATTTCTCGAGCGGCCTTGTTTGTAAATGTTACGCATAAAATTTGATTAGGCCAAGCTTTTTTTTCTTTGATTATGTGGGCAACCCTTGTTGTTAACACTCTAGTTTTTCCCGATCCAGCTCCAGCAATAATTAAGCAAGGTCCATCTAAATTAATTACTGATTTTATTTGGTTTTTGTTTAAATTTTTTAAATAATTTAAATTGCTGTATTTCATTTAATATGTATTTTATACTTTTTTTAATGTTAGTAAATTACACTATCAATTTCTTTCATGAACATATTAAACCAACCCGGATTTAAAAGTTTTTTTACCTATGTATTAGGTTTTATATTTTTAACACTTTTTATATATTTGGGAATACCTTTTTTTTTTGATTATGAAAATAATAAATCAGATTTAGAAAAAAAAATATTTGAAACTTTTGGTTTAAATTTAGATTTAACCAATGAAGTAAAATATAATATTTTTCCAAGCCCAAGATTAAACTTAAAAAATGTTGAAATATTAAATTTTTCAGAAAGTTCCAATAACATTGGTTCTGTTGAAAAGGTTATTTTAAAGATTCCATTTAAAAAATTGGTAAATTTTCAAATGTTAGATTTTGATTCAGCAGAGTTAATTAATGCGGTCATTAATATTGAAAATTCAGAAATTAATAATTTCAAAAACTATTTAGATAACAAAGTACATGAAAAATCAATTCAACTAATAAAAAGTAAAATTAATCTATCAAATAAAGAAAATTTGCTTTTTAGTGCTAATATAAAAAAATTACGTATTTCCGGCAAAGGCTTGTTTAGTAAATTAGTTCTCAAAGGCAAAATATTTGATACAAAAATAAAAATTAATTATCAAAATAAAAAATTTAACAAAAATCCCGCAAAAAATGTTGCAATTAACTTTCCAGAGATTGGTTTAAATTTAAAGTTAAGCATAAATCCTGATAAAAAAAATAACGAAACTACCCATGGCAATGCTAGAGTTTTTTTTCCCAATAATCAAATGTACTTTGATTATATATTGAATAATAAAATTTTAAGTATTTCAAGTTCAAGATTAATAAATAATTACTTTAAGGGTCAATTATTTGGAGATTTATTTTTATTTCCATTTTTAATTTTTGATTTAAATTTAGATATTAATCTTCTAAAATTTAAAAACATATTAAATAGCAAATTTATAAAAAATAATAAATTCTTAGGTAAATTAATACCAATTAATAAGAAAATTAATGGTAAAATAAATGTTAAGATTAATAAAATACCATCTTCATCAAACATAATAAATTCAGGTAGTGCTAATCTAGAATTTAAAAATACAGTTCTAGTAGTTAAGAAAATTAAATTAAATATCAATAATATTGGTAATATCAATCTTATGGGTAAAATTTTACAACAAAAAAAGAAAAAACTATTTATTTTTAATGCCAAAATCAATCTGGATAATTCAGAAATTTTCTATTCGCGTTTTTTAATACCGAAAAAAAGTAGAATAGATTTGGTGCCTATTAATTTTCATGGAAAAATTGATCTTGAGTCTTATAAAATTAGCTTAGACAAACTATACTTTGAGAATGAATCGGGCCAAAAAGAATTAGACGAAGAAGAATTATTTTTTTTACAAGAGAGAATTAATGAAATCTTTTCGCAAAACTCGTTAAATAATATTTTAAAATATCAAAATTTAAGAAAAATTATTCAATCTTTCTTTAACTAAATTAATTGGATTTATTAATTATTGAGGTCCAATCATTTTTTTTGGATTTGTAAGTTTATGAAATTCTTTTTCATTTATTAATCCGGATTTAATTGTTTCCTCCTTTAAAGTAGTACCGTTTTTTAGTGCCTTTTTTGCAATTTTGGAGGCATTATCATAACCAATTTTAGGAGCAAGAGCGGTAACCAACATTAAGGAATTTTCAAGCAATTGGTTTATTCTTTTTTTGTCTGGTTTTAATCCTTTGATACAATATTTTGCAAAATTTTTTGAAGAGTCTGCCATTATGTGAAGCGATTGCATTATATTATGGATAATTAAAGGTTTGAACACATTTAGTTCAAAATGTCCATGAGAGCCCGCCATTGTAATTCCATTGTGATTACCTATTACTTTTACACAGACCATTGTTACGGCCTCACATTGTGTAGGATTAATCTTTCCAGGCATTATCGAGGATCCAGGTTCATTTTCTGGTAAAATAAGTTCACCGTATCCTGCTCTTGGACCAGATCCAAGAAATCTTATATCATTTGCAATTTTCATTAAACAAACGGCAGTAGTGTTCATGGTTCCAGAAAAATTTACGATTGCATCATGAGCTGCTAGAGCAGCAAATTTATTATTTGTTGGTTTGAATGGAAGTTTTGTAATTTTTCTTAGTTCTGAGATTATTTTTTTATCAAAATTTTTTCTGGTGTTTAAACCTGTACCAACAGCCGTGCCACCCTGGGCCAAACAATATATTTCCTCAAGAGCTTTTTCGATTCTTTCAATGCATTTTTTTAATTGCGCATGATAACCAGAAAATTCCTGACCCAACGTGAGTGGAGTAGCATCTTGTAAATGGGTTCGTCCTACTTTGATTATTTTACTAAATTGTTTTACTTTTTTTTTAATTTGTGACTCTAGTAATTTTAGCGAAGGTAATAACTTGCCTTTTGTTCTAATTGCTATTGCCATATGCATTGCTGTAGGAAATACGTCATTTGTTGATTGACTTTTATTCACGTGGTCATTGGGATGTACTGGTTTTTTGCTTCCCATTTTTCCACCAAGTATTTGAATTGCTCGATTAGCAATTACCTCATTTACATTCATATTTGTTTGTGTTCCAGAGCCAGTTTGCCAAACTTTAAGAGGAAAATGGTTATTTAGTTTTCCTACAATAATTTCATTTGCAGCTCTTATAATGGTCTTTCCGATTTTTGGATCAAGATCTTTATTATTAATGTTTACTATGGCCGCAGCCTTTTTTATCATAGCGATTGATTTGATAACTATTGGTCTTACTAAAAAATCACCGATATCAAAATATTTATTTGATCTCTGAGTAGAAGCTCCCCAATACTTATCTGAGGGCACCATAACTGGACCCAAACTGTCAAATTCTTTTCTAAATTTCATTTAAATATATTTTAGTATAAAATAATTAATATCTTAATTAATTAAATAATTAAATAATTAAATGATAAAAAATACGGAATTATCTCTTCCCAATGCGGTAGAATTAGAAGATTTAAAAATTCTTTTCGATAAAGAAAATTATGACCTACTAGAGGCAAGAGTAAAACCATTAATTCAAAAATATCCTAATGTACCTGTTCTGTATAATATTCTTGGCGTTTCTCAATCTTCAAGAAAGATGTTTAAAGAAGCGATAATTAATTTTGAAAAGGCAAAAAAATTGGATCCAAAATTATTAGATGCCTATAATAATCTTGGCATAGCTTTAAAAAATTGTGGCGAACTCCTAAAATCTTTTAATGTTTTTCAAGATGCTTTAAAAATTAATCCTAATCACCATCTTTCAAATTTTAGTTTAGGAGATTTATATACAAAATTTAATGAAATTGAAAAAGCAACAAGTTGTTTTAAAAAAGCTATTGATGCTAAACCCGACTTTAGCTTAGCTTATAGTAGCTATTTATTTTTTTTAAATTATTCAAACCAATATAATGGCAATTTTTATTACAATCAGGCACTTGGTTATAGTAAATCAATTAAAAGATTAGATAAAAATTTATTAACACCATTTAAATACAATAAAAACACCACCAAACTTATGGTTGGTTTTGTTTCGGGCGATTTTAAAAAACATCCTATCGGTTATTTTTTATTTGAAACACTTAAATATCTTAAGGATATGAATTTGGAATTAGTTGCATATAGCAATTTAATGCAAAAGGAAGAAGATAGTCTTACTTACGAATTAAAAGATTTTTTTTCTAAATGGCATCAAGTAAAAAAGAAGAGTGATTTAGATTTAATTAATTTAATAAGAGAGGATAAAATTAACTTGCTCATAGATTTGTCAGGTCATTCCGCAAAAAATAGATTGCCGATATTTATTAACAAGCCAGCTCCTTTGCAGATAACTTGGTGTGGATATTTAAATACGACGGGACTCAAAGAGATAGATTATATCATAGCGGATCCTTTTGTAGTTGATGAAAATCAGGAAAGCTTGTTTGTAGAAAAAGTTTGGAGGTTGCCAGATATTTGGAACAGTTTTTCTCAACCAAATTATGATATTAAGGTAGCTACATTGCCGGCGATCAAAAATAAATTTATTACCTTCGGTTCATTTAATAATTTAAATAAAATGAATAACTCGGTAATAAAATTGTGGTCTACTCTTCTTAAAAAAATACCAAAATCAAAACTTTTTTTGAAATATAGAAATCTGCTGGATAATGATTTTTATAAAAATAATATAATAAACAAATTTCGTAACTATGGAATAAATAAAGATCAACTTATTCTCGAGGGATCGTCTCCGAAAAGAAAAAATTTATTGGAAACCTATAACAGAATTGATATTTCTTTAGATCCATTTCCTTACTCAGGTACAACTACAAATTTTGGTAGCATATGGATGGGAGTACCAGTATTGGTTTTAAAAGGAAAAAAATTTATTTCAAAAAGTGGAGAAAGCATAAACCATAATCTAGAAATGAGTGATTGGATAGCAAACAATGAAGAAGATTTTATATTCAAGGCAGTTAATATTTGCTCTGATTATGAAAAATTGTCAGATTTAAGAGCCAATCTGAGGCACAAAGCCCTTAATTCGCCGTTATTTGATACAAAAAAATTTGCGAAAAATTTCCATGAGGCCTTGTGGAAAATGTGGAAAATCTTTTTGAACAAAAATTAATTTTATCTTAATTTTATAAATTTAATAAGGAGAAAAATGAGTAATTTTGAAGATGTTAGAATCTTTATGCAAATTTTTGGCCAAATAGTAAGAACTAAACCACAATTTCCAGACGACAAAACCATGCAACTTCGATACGATTTGATACAAGAAGAATTATTTGAATTAAAAGAAGCAATGAAAAATAAGAATTTAAAAGAAATTGCAGATTCTTTAACAGATATTCTTTATGTAACTTATGGTGCCGGCTATGCATATGGCATAAATTTAGATAAATGTTTTAAGGAAGTTCAAAGAGCAAATATGAGCAAATTAGGAGAAGACGGAAAACCTATATTCAATGAAAAAGGAAAAGTTATGAAAGGACCAAATTACTCCGAACCTAATTTGAAACAATTTGTTGAGTAAAACTAACTTTTTTCAAAAGTTAAATAATAGTATTTTTTTAATTAATTTTTTGAAACGTAATCTAGGGCATCATAATGGCCCATTACCCAAACTTCTAAAGTTCCATTACCATGTAAACATTCATTATCGCCACCAAAAAATAAGGTTTTAGCTTTATGCGAAGGTATGGTTACGTTTTCTAAGATATAATAAACTGGCTTCAGATTACTTCGAATTTCTGTAAGCAAATGTTTTCCTGAAATAATCTCCTTTTTTTTTAAGGGATAATATTCATGAAAACAATTACTTCTAAAAGGATTGTGTGCCGTAAGCACACTAAAGCGAAGCACTTTAGCCATATCTTTTCTAGTCATACCTTTGTGTAGTTTTTCTTCCTCAAAAACAACTGTTGTGGGTGCTTTACAGTTACTGAGAAACAAAATTAATGGAATTAGAATAATTGCGGAAATCTTTTTGATCATAATAAATAGTATATATTATAAGATGATTTTTGGAAAAAACATAAAAAATGACACATAATTATTGTTTTAAGAACAAAGTTTTAGGTACATTGTTTTTGGGTTTGTTGCTTTGTAACATAGCTCGAGGCGATAGTTTATTGCCAGGATGTCGTGGAAGTAACTTTCCTACTTGGACAAATTGTTATGGTAAAGCAGGACCTCTTCCAATATCGGGTGACGTTTATGATGGAGAATGGAAAGATGGCAAATATCATGGAAAAGGAACTATCGAATATTCGGATGGAACAAAATATGCTGGAAAGTGGCAAGATGGTTTACCAAACGGACAGGGAACCTTAACGGATTCTAGTGGAAATAAATATGTTGGAGAATTTATAGATGGTAAGAGGCAGGGCATAGGAACCCATACTTCTGCCAATGGAGGCAAATATAGCGGAGGATGGAAAAATGATAAATATCATGGACAAGGAACTAATATTTCCGTTGATGGAAGAAAATATGTAGGAAAATGGAAAGATGGTTTGCCAAACGGACAGGGAACCTTAACGGATTCTAGTGGAAACAAATATGTTGGAGAATTCAAAGATGGTAAGAGACATGGACAGGGAACCTACACAATTTCAGATGGTTCAATATATATTGGACGGTGGGAAGATAGCTTACCAAATGGGGAAGGCACTTATACATTTGCAGATGGAAAAATTGATAAAGGCATTTGGAAAAAGGGTGAATTAATAAAACGAAAAAAATAAATGAAGAAACTACTTTCTTATGTATTTTTAGTATTATTTTTTTGTAACATTGGATGGACAGAAAGTTCATTGCCCGAATGTAAAGGAAATGATTATGAGCAGTGGACTGGTTGCCAAGGTACAGAATCATGGGAAAATGGAAGAAAATATGTTGGAGAATTCAAAGATGGTAAGAGACATGGACAGGGAACCATGACGCATCCAGAGGGAGCAATATATATTGGACAATGGAAAGATGGATTACCAAACGGAAAAGGAATCGAAACATGGCCAGGGGGAATCAAATATGTTGGAGAATTTAAAGATGGTAAGAAAATCGGACATGGACAAGGGTCCCTTATATATCCAGATGGATCTAAATTTATTGGAGAATTTAGAGAAGGTTTACCAATAGGAAAAGGAACCATGATATGGCCAGATGGATCTAAACATATTGGAGAATTTAAAGATGGTTCAGCAACTGGACAGGGAACTTTTACAACACTGGATGGAGCCCAATACGTTGGACAGTGGAAAGATGGCTTTCCTGATGGCAAAGGAATTGAAACTTGGTCAGATGGAAAAAAATACGTTGGAAAATACAAAAATGGTTTGTTTAACGAACAAGGAACCATGACATGGCCAGATGGAAGAAAATATGTTGGAGAATTTAAAGATGGTAAAAAGCACGGACAAGGAATTTATACATATTCCGATGGAGCTGAATATATTGGAGAATACAAAGATGATTTTGAAAATGGACAAGGTACCTACAGATATCCAGGCGGAGAAAAATATGTTGGAGAATGGAAAGAAGGTAAATTTAATGGAAAAGGAGCACTTACATATACCAATGGAGTCGTAGAAAAAGGTATCTGGAAAGATGGCAATTTGGTTGAAACACAATAATAAATTATTTGTTACCGAGTGGTTATTTCTATTATGGTAAGACTATCCATTATTGCTGCGTGGGTTATATTTAAAATTTTTCTTCCCAACTTTGTATTTGCATCAAATTTAAATCCTGAAAAAATTCTTGATAGCGTTGATGATCTTTACCGTTCAAATACGAGTTATGGTATTCTTACCTTATCGGTGACAACAACAAATTGGCAAAGAGCACTTACGTTAGAACAGTGGTCCAAAGGAGAAGATAGACATTTGATCAGGGTATTAAAGCCAAAAAAAGAAAAAGGACTTACTACACTTCGTGTTGATGCTAATGTTTGGAACTATATGCCTAAGGTTAAGCGTGTTGTTAAAATTCCTTCTTCCATGATGGCATCTTCTTGGATGGGGTCACATTTTACCAATGATGATCTGGTCAAACAATCACGTATGGTTAAGGATTATACTTTTTCCGTAACCTACGAAGGGAAAAGAGAAGGAAAAAATATTATAGAAATTTCATGTATTCCAAAAAAGGATGCTGCGGTTGTTTGGGGCAAAGTAGAAGTTATTGTTTTTCGTGATAATTATATTCCATTAAGCATAATCTATTATGATGAAGATTTACAGCTTTCGCGTACACTCAATTTTACAAATATTCAAATGATGGATGGCAAGAAAATACCAACTCAAATGATGATGATTCCAGTTGACGAGCCAGGTGAGTCAACGGCTATTCAGTGGAAAAAAATTCAATTTGATTTAACAATCAATGATGATTTTTTTTCTTTACGTAAGCTACAACAATAGTGATTGAAAAAAAGGATATGAAAATAACAAAACTCAGTTGGCGTAACTTGTGGCGCAATCCCACCAGGACCAATGTGACAATCTTATCCGTATCTTTATGTATTGCTGTTTTAATTATTTTTCAATCTATGATCGTAGGACTGATTGAAAAAACAAAATTTACCACAACGAATTTAATTATTGGTGAGGTGCAGGTTCACGCCGAGGGCTATCTTGATGATCGTTCAATATATAAATCACTACAAAATACAGAAGAAATACATTTAGTTGCAAAAGAAAATAATATCGGTTTGGTCGAACGAAGCTATGGGTTTGGATTAATTTCTTCAGGAACAAAATCAGCAGGCACGCAGTTTTGGGGAATTAATCCAGAATCTGAGCTTCAGCATTTTGATTTTGCTAACCATATTGATAAAGGAAACTTTTTAACCAATACATCTTTAAAAAAAATTGTATTAGGCAGAAAACTAGCAAACTCAATAGCAGCGGATATAGGAACAGAATTAGTAGTGTTTGTTCAAGGTGCTGATGGCTCTTTAGGTAATGAACTTTTTTATGTCGCAGGCATCTTAAAAAATATGGCTGATAATGTTGATAGAGGGGCAGCTATGATTTTAAGAGAAGATTTTGATATCTTATTTTCTGCCAATAATTTAATTCATGAAATTGCTCTAAATTCAAAAGGAAGATTTGAATCTGAAGAAATACAAAAACTTTTATCTGCCAGAACAGCAGACGTGGATGTAGAAACTTGGCAGCAACTGATGCCAACTATTGCTTTAATGACAGAAAAAATGAGTGTTTTTATGCGGACCTTTTTTAGTTTAATATTTGGTATTGCTGCAAGCCTTGGGGTAATGAACACAATGATCATGTCAACATATGATCGGATGAGAGAATTTGGCATCATTAGAGCGATTGGAACAACACCCTGGAGAATATTAAAACAGGTATCTTTAGAGGCAATATTATTGACGACTATTGCCTCAGTCATTGGTGCAGTTATTGGATTAAGTATAGCTTTATATTTTCAAAAATATGGATTTGATGTTAGCGGCGGTGGGAATATGTCGTTTGGGGGAGTGGTTATGGATCCAGTTTGGAAAGCGAGTGTTTCTGTAGGAATTGTTTTACTACCAGTTGTGTTATTGATGTTAGTAAGTATTGTAGCATCAATATATCCAGCAAGTATTGCAGCTCGCATTAAACCCGTGGAGGCTATTCATTATAAACCATGAAATCCAAATTATTAATAATCATAAAAATTGGGTGGCTCAGTATTTGGCGCAACAAAAGACGTACATTAATTTCATTGTTTTCTATTGTAATTGGCACAGGAATCCCAACTTTTTTTGTATGTGTTGCTTGGGGATTTTATGCAGGACTTATTGATGATGTAGCACGTTTGATGGCAGGACATGTAACCTATGAACATGTGGACTATCGTAATTCACCTTCCAATGACCTTTGGGTAGATGATATCAAAGCAATTAATAAAGCTTTAAATAATAACGCTGAAGTTTTGTCGACAAAACAAATAGTAAATTTACAAGGTGTAGCTCATACAGCCAAAGGTTCTGTTGGAACAGCATTAATGGGAATAGAACCATCAAAAGAAATTGCAGTTTCTTTTTTACCGGAATCCATTGTCAAAGGAGAATATTTATCAGGAGGAGATGGTCGTTGGGTCATTGTAGGGAATAAATTAGCAGAAAGTCTCAATGTTAATGTTGGAAAAAAATTTGTTTTTACTACAAACGATGTTAAAGGCGAACTAGTTGAAGAACTGCTTCGTGTCAAAGGTATTTTTAAAACTGGATCTAAAGAAATCGATGGTCATTTTGTACAAAGTGATATTAATCTTACCAGAATGGTTGCTGGTTTAAGTAGCAATGATGTCTCACAATTGGGTATTATTGTAAAAAACCCTGATACTCACGAGCAATTACTTAAAGAGTTGCAGAAAACACTGGCAAAAAAAAATGGAGTATTTTTATCTTGGCAGAAAATAATGCCTGATGTAGCAACAACGATTCGTATGGATAGAACTGCTATTTCATCTATTATGGTTTTGCTGGTTGTGATTGTGCTTTTTACTATGTTTAGCACTATCCTGATGTCTACTCTTGAACGCAAAAGAGAATTTGCGTCTCTATTGGCAATTGGAACGCAACAAATAGAACTAAAACTTCAAATTTTTATTGAAACAATAATATTTGGACTCATTGCTTGTCCACTAGGATCTTTGTTAGGTATTGGTTTTGCAAAATGGGCGGAAGGACACGACTTTATGGATGTAGTTGGAGGCAAGGTAGAGGATATGAGTGTAGGTGGATTTGGAATGGATACAATCATTACACCTTTGTTTTCCGTTCCTCTAATTCTACAAATTAGCTTTTTTTTCTTTTTAGCGGTTCAATTGCTAAGCATTTTACCAATATATTTAATATCACGTATTTCAATTACTGATGAATTGAGATCTGCATGAATACAGAAAAAGAAATTGTATCATTACGTAATGTTATAAAAGATTACGGTCACGGGAAAATCATAACAAAAGCCTTGCGAGGGATTAACTTAAAAATATTTGAAGGTGATTTTTTAGCAATGATGGGTCCTTCAGGCTGTGGAAAAAGTACTCTACTAAATATCATTGGCGGTTTAGATAGAGCAACAAGTGGTGAAGTAAAATTTAATGGTAAAGACTTTAATACTCTATCAAATAAAGATTTAAGTATCATACGTCGCAATAATATTGGGTTTGTATTCCAAAATTATAATTTACTTCCTGTTTTGACTGCCTATGAAAATGCAGAATATGTGCTGATGTTACAAGAAATGCCAATTTCCCAGCGAAAAGAAAAGGTTATGTATTTTTTTAAAGAAATGGGTTTAGAGGGTCTTGAACATAGGTTTCCCCGTGAACTAAGCGGGGGTCAACAACAGCGGGTTGCTATAGCTCGAGCAGTTGTTTCTGACCCTTTGTTGATATTGGCCGATGAGATAACAGCCAATGTTGATTCTGAAACAGGTCAATCTCTCTTGAAATTAATGAAAAAATTAAATGAAAATAATAAAATAACTTTTTTGTTTTCGACTCACGATCCTGCGGTAATAAAATTAGCAAAAAAAACGTTTATCCTGAAGGACGGCAAAATTGCCAATGAACAAATATCTTCAGAAAATATAGAAAAATATACGTAGAGATAGCTCATGCTATTAATGTTTTTAGATAAATACATAAAAATTCTATTAATAGTGTTAGTATTTTTTCCATTCAAATCATTTGCACAGGATTCTTCAATAGATGTTAGAGGAAGTATTCAAACTGGTTATAATCTTTATGACAATTATAGTTTTGCACCCTATTTTGACAAAAACATTACGCAAGATTTTTCTTCAGTGGCCCGTATTATTATTGAAGGGGATAACCGTGATAAATATTCATACGAACTACATGCAGTACAAACGTACAATTACTCCGATATTAATACCGGAATCACTGATAGAGATACATCAATGTCAGTTGTTGATTATGGTGGCAATTGGATAAAAAAATCAGATCAATCTGCTCATTATTATATCGACAGAGCCAATATTAAATTTGCAGTTGAGGATTTAGATATTCATTTTGGCAGGCTTGCGGTTAGTTTCGGCAAACCTTTATTTTGGAATCTTTTTGATTATTATGGAGAAGCATATCTTAACCAAGAATATAAAGCTGGCATAGACGCTCTAAGATTAGACAAAACTATCAACAATTTTAGTGGTTTAAATGTGGTTATCAACAAACAGAAAACACTCACTCAATCTGGAAGTTATTTAGAAAATAGTGCTGTTAAATCATACCAATGGTTAGGAACGGAAGAAGAGGTAGGCTTATTATTAAGAGGCTATATGACTGTCAAAGATACGGACTACGCATTGTTATATAAAAGGGAACCAGAAGGACAACGTATTGGAATAGAAGTCGATGGCGAAATAGGATCAGTTAATTTTTATGATGAAATTACTTACCTATGGGGAGCAGAGAAAATTTCGATGCCAGGATCGTATCAAGGAAATTTACTCAAAAATTATTTAATGAATGTTTTAGGAGTCAATTACCGTTTCAATAATGGTCTACAAATTACAGCGGAACATTTATTCAACGGAATAGGGGATTCTAATAATCTAGATGCCTCTGAAGTTCGTTACAAAAATAGAGTGAGCACTTCACTAAATGACCATCTGAGCGGAATGTCATTAAGTTATGAAATTAATCCATTGCTAGTGGGTCGATATGACACTAAGGTGGCCTGGGCTGATTCTTCTCATCAGCACAACTTCTCATTTGTTCAATCAATAACCGACAACGTAGATTTCATAGCAGGCGGTCAGATTAATATAGGAGACAGACCTGATGGCGGTAGCTGGCAAAATTCAAATATACAAAGTGAATTTGGTAGATTATCTAATACATATTATTTGAAGTTGAAGTGTTATTTTTAAAGAAATATTCTTATCATTTGTTTTTTATAGGGGCGTTCTGTTACCAGGTGCCCCAGACCCTGCTTTCTTAATATAAATTAAGCAGCTAGAGCAAATTTATCATTTGCAATTATAATTTAGCCCGTTACGGCGGAACAATACCGAACGAAAGAATAGCCTTTAGACACTCGTCGATCCTAGTTCACCCCCGCTAGTTGTAAATGGTGGAGGTGGTGGGTACTGCCCCCACGTCCGCAATGTTTATTACGAAATTCATTTATCGTCGTAGTTGGAAATCCAACACTATTAATATAAAACTTATGCATTATAATTCAATAATTTTTTAATCATGGAATTGACGGATCAGCAAAAAAAAGAAATAACCGAACAACAATCTCAAATAAATACCACCAAAAGAGTAACTGCTCCCGGACTTGAAAAAATACTTTATGAGATATTACCCGTTTTAGATCATGGTTTTGTAAGAGTGGTAGACTATATGGGAGATGATACATCTATAGTTCAATCAGCTAGAGTTTCGTATGGAAAAGGAACTAAAAAAATATCTACAGATAGCGGACTCATTAAATATTTAATGCGTCACAGGCATAGCACACCCTTTGAAATGTGCGAAATAAAATATCATATAAAACTTCCAATCTTTGTTGCAAGACAATGGATCAGACATCGTACGGCAAATGTAAATGAATATTCAGCGAGATATTCAATTTTAGATAAAGAATTCTATCTTCCTGCTAAAGAAAATCTGGCAGCACAATCAAAAAGTAATAGACAGGGAAGAGGAGATTTAATTAATGATAAACAAGCAGATGATGTTCTCAAAATATTAAAAGAAGATGCTGAAAAAAACTATAACGATTATGAAACAATACTTAACGAACGTTATGATGGAACAATAATTGATGAAAATAAAAAGGGCCTTGCAAGAGAGCTCGCAAGAATGAATTTGACGCTTAATACTTATACGCAGTGGTATTGGAAAACAGATTTGCTGAATTTGTTAAATTTTTTGTCTTTAAGAGCTGATGATCATGCCCAATACGAGATTAGAACCTATGCTGAAGTAATGATTGATTGTTTAAAAAAGTGGGTACCTATAACTTACGAAGCCTTTATGGATTATCGCGTAGGTGGAATGGAATTATCTTCTAAAGGTAAATCAGTAATCTCAAAAATGATTAGAGGTCAAGGTTGTGATTTTGAAAATTCCAAATTGTCTAAAAGAGAATGGAATGAGTTAATGGAGTCCTTTGGTTTTAAAGAAAAGATGATTTAATTTTTTTTGCTAATTCTAAATATACTTTTGAAATTTTATGTTCAGGGTTTTCCTCAACTAGTGGTTTTCCATTATCAGCAGTTTTTCCGATATCTGGGTTAATTGGAATTTTTCCTAGAAAATTTTTATTAAATTCTTTTGCAACTCTTTCAACTCCACCTTCACCAAAAATATTATATTTTTTTCCATCATCCCCCTCAAAGTGGCTCATATTATCCACAAGACCAATTATTTTAACTTTAAATTTATCGAACATTTTGATTCCTCTTTTAACATCTAGGAGAGCAATTTCTTGAGGAGTTGAAATTATTACCGCACCGTCAATATTAATTTCTTGTGCAAATGTCAATTGAGTGTCCCCAGTTCCTGGAGGCATATCGATAATAAGAAAATCTAAATTATTCCAAAGTACTTTTTGAGTGAAAGTTCTTATTGCATTTGTAACCATGGGTCCTCTCCAGATCATGGGTGTTTCTTCATCTACTAAAAAACCAATGGATATACACTGCACACCATATTTTTCTATTGGAGCTAAATTATTTCCATCACTATTAGGCTTTTGATTAATGTTCATCATCTTGGATAAAGAAGGTCCGTAAATATCCGCATCAAGGATACCTACTTTTGATCCAAGATTTTTCAAAGCCATTGCCAAATTAATAGCAAAAGTTGATTTACCGACCCCACCTTTAGCGCTTGAGATAGTTATAGTGAACTTTGTTCCTTGGATTGGTTTTTTTACGAAGCTTTTTTGAGCTACTTTTTCTTTCATTGATTCACTTAGACCAACAGTTTTTTATTCATAGCAATATCTTAACTTGTTTTTCACTCTAAAAACATTATATACATTGGCATGACCA
>Ga0208640_1000183_pt1 | contig 29896 bp, 24 predicted proteins | sample ETNtaG_23_FD_185774 | JGI IMG/M metagenome (GOLD analysis project Ga0208640, IMG submission 185774) | Marine microbial and viral communities from oxygen minimum zone, Eastern Pacific Ocean - ETNP201310SV72 (SPAdes) (version 2) | ecosystem: Environmental > Aquatic > Marine > Oceanic ... | reverse complement strand
CAGGGGATACAGACATTGCAGTGTTCAAAGATGGAGAAACGACAATCCTTCCGGAGCCAATTAACCTTCCAGGAAATCTGGAACTCCAACCTTTTCTAACAGACGATTGCCAGACAATGTATTTTACTTCGTCACGGGGCCAATTAATTAGTATTTTCCCTCTGCAGGTTTACAAATCGCAGAGACTGGGAGAATTCGAGTGGAGCGAACCGGAGCTATTCATCTCTTATCCACAACCGGAAGGAATGCTTGGAGGAGTTGGAGAATTCTCAATGACTCGAGATGGGAACCAGATGGTGTTTTTGGAGCTCACGATAACAGGGGAAGGAGAAGATTTGTTTGCAACAAATAAAATGTATTATGCCGAAAAGATTAATAATTAATTATAACTTATCAATAAACATCAAACCCCGGTCACTCGGGCCTCTTTGTAAAAAAGTGGGAAAACCTTCCAAATTGATTCCTCTGGGTAAATTGAAATAAGATGACTACAATGAACAGGTATATTCTTTTATTGGTTGTTCTTACAGCAACAGTGTTTTCTCAATCGGAATGTGACGGAGAACGATATATGTCAGACATCTTTCCGGATATACAGATAACCTCAAATATCGAATATGGAGAAAATATTACCGAGGATATTTTAGGAACAGAATACACGCAAACTCTTTATTTAGATGTCTATGAACCGGAGGGTGATAATGTCAATGAGAGACCCCTGATCATTTTCATGTTTGGAGGGGCATTTATTTCCGGTTCAAAAAACTCACCCGTCATGCAGGAATTGTGTACACGATATGCAAAAATGGGTTATGTTGCTTCTGCCATTGATTACAGGCTCACCCCGACATTGATTTGGAATGGTACTGAAGAAAATGCATATAAAGCCGTTCTAAAAGCAATTCATGATTTAAAAGCGGCTATCAGGTATTTCAGGATGAATGATAGTCTGTATGATGACTTTGGGGTAGATACATCCAGGATTTATACCGGGGGTTCATCTGCAGGAGCGATTGCGTCAGTGAATACGGCATATTTAAATGAGGAAAGTGAAATCCCTGACCTGGTTATTGATTTCGTGAATGAATCCGGTGGACTAGAAGGATTGAGTGGAAATCCGGGTTTTGACTCTCATTTTTATGGAATTGTGAATTTATGCGGAGCAGTCGGAGATACCAATTGGATAGAATTCAATGATATACCCATCGTAAGTGTTCATGGGGATGAGGACACTGTTGTTCCTTATGCTGATGACCTGGTAACACTGTTTGGAATTAATCTCCAGGTCTATGGGAGTTATAGCATTCATCAGACAATGATTGATTTAGGAAATCAAAGTGCATTGTATACTTTTGAAGGAGAAGGTCATACACCTTATGGCTATTCAGATGCATACATGGATGTGACGATTGATTTTACGAAAGAGCACATGTATGATTTGGTCTGCGCAGAATCTCAGTCCGAAGAAATCTCTATTTATTACGAAGCAAATTGGAATCTGGTTGGTTTACCCCTTGAGGTTGAAGATGCTTCGTACGGTTTTTTATTCCCTGAATCAATAGATGGAACTTTATACTCTTTTGATGATGGATACATATCTGGATCTGACCTTACCCCAGGCGAGGGATACTGGTTACGATTTGAAAATGCTGGAAGTACCACTATTCCCGGCACCACAATCAATGAACTTACAGTCAGTTTAAATGAGGGATGGAACCTTGTTTCTGGTTTGTCAGAGGATGTATCCATCTATTCTGTTTCTGATCCAGACAGTATTATTGTTCCAGGAACCCTGTACGGTTTCAATGAAGGATATGTAGGAACAGATATACTTGTTTCGGGTAATGGGTATTGGGTGAGAGCTTTTGAAGAAGGTGAGATTACACTGACAAGCGGAGCATTAGCGAAAACTTCGCCAAGAGAGTTTAGTCTTAAAGGTAAGGCCAACAACTTAACCATGAATAATACGGACTTATATTTCGGTGTTGAAATGTCAGCAGGAGACAGACTCAGCTACAGCTTACCTCCCAAACCGCCTGCCGGAGCGTTTGATGTGCGTTTTTCCGGTAACTGGAAATACTGCGAAGATTCCGGTGTAATTGAAGTGATGAATCCTGGAGAAACTCTGGTAATTGAATACAACGTAAAAGAAGGTGAGCTGTGGGAGTTGGTCCCTGTCATTGCGAATGGAACGGGGTGGAGTGCGGCAATCCCATTATCTGATCAAGGGCAGTTAACTTTGGGTTCAGGTGTTGAACAGTGGATATTGAGAAAATCCGTATCAACCGTTTCAACTACCTTCGCCTTGCATCCTGCTTATCCGAATCCTTTCAACCCAATCACAAGCCTATGCTACGACCTACCAGAACAGGCACAGGTTACTCTCACGATTTACGATCTAATGGGCAGGGAAGTCACTCAGCTGGTGAACACAACTCAGACAGCAGGATACAGGTCAGTCCAGTGGGATGCTACAGACATCCATGGTAAACCTGTAAGTGCAGGAGTCTATCTTTTCCAGATACAGGCAGGAGAGTTTGTGCAGACTAAGAAAATGGTGCTGTTGAAATGAATTGATTCTTCTGGGTAGATTGAAGAGTTAGTCTTCTATTAGAAGAATTATGAAAATAAGAATCGTTAATATATTATTTATAGGATTGTTAGGTGCCCAACCGAATTCTGATCTTGATCAAATTATATTGGACCATATGAACTCTGGATATATACCGGGTTTATCTGCATGTATAGTTGTAAATGATCAGGTAATATGGTCAAACAGTTATGGGACAGCGAACATAACACTAAATATTCCTGTTACTGAGGATATACACTTTTTATTGGCATCTATTTCTAAATTAGTGACCGCAACAGCTGTAATGCAGTTATATGAAGACGGCAGCATCGAGCTCCATGATTCTATAAACCAATATCTTCCATTTACAGTGACCAATCCCTTTCATCCTGACACAGAAATAACCCTCTATATGCTCTTGACACATACCTCCAGCATAAATGAGGATTTAACTTTTTCAGAAGAATACTCCATTTTCGGAAATAATCCAGAAATGGACTTAGAATATTTTCTCTCCAATTATTTGGTGGTGGGTGGAGAATTTTATTCATCAAACAACTACTATAATTATGAACCTGGTGATCAATGGAATTATAGTAACATAGGATTTGCACTGATTGCATTAATAGTTGAATCCATAGCTGAACAATCATTTGAAGATTATTGTGATGTAAATATCTTTGATCCTCTTGGCATGGAAGAAACCTCATGGCATTTTGAAGAGATGGATGAGTCAACTGTTGCTATGCCCTATGAATGGATGCCGGGCTGGGAGGGAATGGGGCATTATTTCATTCCGTATTATCCTTCAGCACAACTCAGGTCAAGTGTTAATGAGCTTAGTTCCTTTCTAATTGGTTATATGGAAAATTTTTCAGGATTACTGGGTGATGAGACTATTGAACTAATACTCACAGAACATATTGATGACGGCTGGAGCTGGATGAATATGAGCGAAGGGTGGGGCCTTGGTTGGTATCATAAAATTATAAATGGAAGGGATCTTTGGGGCCATAATGGTGAGATGTGGGGAGTATTGACTGAGATGTTTTTTAGTCCAGAAGATAATGTTGGTATTATTATCTTAACCAATGGAGGGGACTATTATGGAAGTTGGTATACTGACGTTATTGCCATTGAAAATGCCATGCTGGATTATGGATATGAGTATTTGGAATCAAATCAAGTAATAAATATAAACTATAATGCTGGTTGGAATATTATTGGACTTCCCTTAGAAGTGGAGTATGCATACTACCAGACACTATATCCTGAGTCAATTGAAGGGACACTTTACTCTTTTGATGGGAACTATGATCCTGCAGAAAACTTAATAAATGGAGAAGGCTACTGGCTGAGATTTAATGAGGAAGGCAGTACTAATATTTCAGGCACCATAATCAATGAACTAACAATTAACCTGCATGAAGGATGGAATCTCATCACAGGTGGAAGCACTTCTTTAAATATTTTAGATATACAGGACCCGGATGGGATAATAATTTCAGGCACTATTTATGGTTTTAACAACGGTGTTTACACAGTTACAGAAAACATAGAACCAGGAAAAGGATATTGGGTTAGGACAAACACCTCTGGTTCAATTACTATAATTGGTCATTAAATTCTTCACACCTCTTTGTAAAAGTGGGGATGGGGTAAATTGAAGAGATGAAAAGACTTTTATTTAGAGCATTGTTTGTTGTGTTCGCCTGTGAGGATAAAGAATCTGTAAGGAAATTCTACATTCTATCGTAAACAATTTCACACTCATACTGACAGATGTTTGTAAATTTTAGTATATGCAAGCTTCTCCCAATATTAAAGAGCTGTCTTATATAGTATTTAATTTTTTAGTTGATAATGCAGAGCTAACATTGTATAAGTGTAACCAAGATTTACGCTTAATTCTTGTTTTGATGTTTCAGTAACGTTGTAATAGTTACCATTCCCCATATAATAAGATGATTGGTTTGTGCTTTTCGTGCTAAAATCCCAGAAAATTAAATTGAGCCCTACACTTGCAGTTAAAGAAAGTTGTTCACTGAATTCGTACTCAATAGCATGACTTATTTTGATGCCAAATAGACTAAGGGCATCTTCAATTTCCTCATCAACTTCGTCCACTGCATCCTCCAATTCACCTTTCCCAGTTACCATCGGAATAATTAGATATCCTTCAATCTGATTATAGGTGTTAACCCTGCCCATACTATTAGCAGGCATCCTGTATCCTATCCGAGGCATAAAGACATTTATAGATATACCCCCATCACTTGAATTGCTGGTAAGATAACCATCAGGTTCATATTCTTCTTCAGATATTTCTGCATTCATAGAAAAACGAGCAAAATCTAATCCACAAAGTAATTTATCCTTATAGAAGGTTGCTGAGTGATTTGTATTTGACCCACTGACTCTAATACTGAAAGAATCGTATTGTGCCATAATCATGATGGGGAATAATAACATAGCAAATAAAGTGACCAATTTCATGAGTGTTTCCTTCCCTTGTTAAGCGTTTTCCTTATCGTAAGGTTTAACAATTCCTTTTAATTAATACAAATTATCATATTTTGTCTTAGAAATGTGATTATTCAATTCGTTGTATCGCAGTCTAAATCCACCTCCCCTTCTCCATTCAATATTGATATTGTCTACTCCAAATTGATTTCTCTGGGTAAATATGGGGAGCGCTCCCACCTCTTTGTAAAAAAGTGGGGATGGGATAAAGAGCAGTTTTTATTTGTGCGCGGGGGTATTAGATTAGATTGATGAAAAATAATCACTTTTAGTACCAGTTTCCTTTTTGCGCTGTTGCATGTAATAACAAAATGATCCGTCTAGAGAACCTTTCCAAATCTTTTCCGAACGGCGACCTTTTTTCCGATGTAAATATTTACTTCAAGAGTGGTATGCGGGCAGGGCTGGTGGGCCCAAACGGTTCAGGAAAAACCACCCTCCTTAGAATTATGCTTGGGGAAGAATCCCCCGATTCCGGGAATGTTCAGATTGGCAAAAATGTAACTATCGGGTATTTGGCCCAGGAAATCGTTCCTGGGTCCCGCCGTTCCATTCTGGAAGAAGTGCTTTCAAAATTTCCGGAGGTTCGTGAGTTGGAAGGGAAAATGCTATCATTGTCTCATGATATTGCCAATGATCCTGAAAACCAGGCATTGGCAAACCAGCTGGGTGATACCCAGAATCGATTCGAAGCTCTTGACGGGTGGTCGCTGGAAGAGAAAGCCAAAAAGATCCTGGGAGGCCTTGGCTTTACGGACAGGCAGTTTACGGAAACCATGGATGTGTTCAGCGGCGGCTGGCGGATGCGGGTTGCTTTGGCGGCAATTCTTTTGCAGGAACCGGATATAATATTTCTTGATGAGCCCACCAACCATCTGGACCTGGAAGCGACGATTTGGCTTGAAGCCTTTTTATCCGACTGGAAAGGGGGGATGGTGATGATCAGCCACGACCGCGCTTTTTTGGATCGCTCTGTGAATCACATTCTTGAAATCGATTTGAAAAAGATCACTCTGTACCATGGAAATTATTCCAGATATAAGGACGAAAAATCCCTGCGGATGGAACAGCACCAGGCGGCCTATATAAACCAGCAGAAGCAGATAAAAGATACAGAGCGGTTTATCGAACGGTTTCGCTACAAGAACACAAAAGCAACCCAGGTCCAGAGCCGGGTGAAAATGCTAGATAAAATGGAAAAGATTGAACCGCCTTCAGAACACAATTATGCTATGAATATGAGATTCCCTCAGCCAGGCCGACTGCCCCAGAATGTGGCATCCTGCCGAAATGTGACGAAAAATTACGGGGATGTTGAAGTATTCAAGGATATGGACCTGACCGTGGAACGAGGACAGAAAATTGGACTGGTTGGGCATAACGGTGCAGGGAAATCGACTTTATTAAAAATGCTGGCCGGTGTGGAAGATGTGACTGGCGGTGCAGTGCGTATCGGTGCCAATGTGGAGAGAGCCTATTATGCCCAGCATCAGCTGGAAATCCTGGATCCAGGGGAAACTGTCTTTGAATCAATTAGAAAGGCGAACCAGGAGTGGAGCGAAACAGAGATTCGTACTTATCTGGGCAGTTTTTTATTTACGGGAGATGAGATTGAAAAACGTGTGAAGGTCCTCTCCGGTGGGGAAAAAGCCCGGGTGTCCCTGGCGAAGATGCTGGTTAATCCGGCACATTTACTCCTGCTGGATGAGCCTACCAACCACCTGGATATTGTTTCTAGGAACGTAGTTGAAAAAAGCCTGGATCAGTTTACAGGTTCCATTGTGTGCATTTCCCATGACAGGCATTTTTTAAATAATGTCACCAATCTTACCTGCGAAGTAGGCGGAGGGGATATCCGGATGTTTGAAGGCAATTATGAATATTATGAATGGAAAAAATCAAAAAGACCATCAGAAGAGATTATTGAGCCAGAACCCAAATTTCCCTCTAAAAATAAACTGGATTATCAGGAAAGGAAAAGAACCCACAATCGCCTGGCCTGGATAAAAAAACGATTCAATACCATTGAAAAAGAGATGGAAAGAGAGCGGTCCACCATTCAAGATCCGATTCATGTTGATGACTATGAAATTCTCCAAAAGGCCATGGAAAACCTCACTGCTTTTGAAAATGAATATTTGGAGTTGATGGAAGAACAGGATGCTCTCCAGGCGAAAGATGTGCCTTGAAGGAGCAATGCTCATGGGAGTTTTTTTATTTGTGGGGGCAGGAGTAGATTGAGACCGTCAGGATTAAACTATTTCATGAAAATAATTTCATTATTACCGGTTATTGTGCTGATTGTTGGGTGTCTGCCTGTTCACCTTCCCCAATCCATGAGCGAACCTCCAGAAAATGCTGCATCCTTTCCAAAACTAAAGGAGCGCAACCGGCTGCTGGGGGCATTATCGCCGGAACGAACCTGCTATGATGTCCAGCGTTATGATATCAATATTGACATCGATGTAGATAAAAAATATGTAAAAGGATATGTGGATTTTACTGCCGTTGCCGTTGATGATTTTACTGTCCTGCAGGTTGATTTGGCAAAGGATATGCAGTTAAACGGCGTCTATTATCTCGGAAACAAACTGGAAACAACACGAAAGAAAGATGCTGTTTTTGTGGAATTTCCAAAGATCAATCGTGAAACAATGTTCAGTTTTCGTGTCCATTATGAAGGGAAACCCCGGGAATCTTCAAACCCGCCCTGGGACGGCGGTTTTGTGTGGGAAAAAGACCGGAAGGGCCGTCCCTTTGTTTCTGTTGTTTGCGAAGGAGATGGGGCTGGGTTATGGTGGCCTCTAAAAGATCATATTATGGATGAACCGGATAAAGGTGCAAAGATGACATTCACAGTTCCATCGGGATTGTTTTGTGTCAGCAATGGCCAGCTTACCAGCACAGCTGAAGATTTAGAGAATGGGAAAAAGGCGTATATCTGGGAGGTGAACAACCCCATCAACAATTACAATATATCCGTTCAATTAGGCCATTATGTTCTGGTCCAGGACACCCTTCATCGAAATGGAAAAATTGAATCATTAAACCATTATGTGTTGGATTATCATCAGGAGGTAGCTAAAAACCATTTCCAGCAGGCTAAGAATGTCATCCGGTTTTTCGAAAAGTATTTTGGGGATTATCAATGGTGGGCGGATGGTTATAAGCTGGTGGAAGTATCTTATCTGGGCATGGAGCACCAGTCAGCTGTAACCTATGGAAATGCCTGGAATAATTGGGGAGGGCCCCGTCACTGGACAAAAGCATATTACGGGATAGTCGATGGTCTTTTATTCCATGAAACTGCACACGAATGGTGGGGGAACAGCGTCACTGCAGGAGACCCTGCCCATATGTGGATTCATGAAGGTATGGCTGTATACAGCGAATCGATGTTCATTGAAGATCAGCTTGGTTATAACGTGATGATAGATTTTATGCTGCGGAAGCGTACGAACATCCAGAACAAACTCCCGATTGTCGGGCCGGAAAACGAAAACTACTGGGCTTTCGGGGATTCCTACAATAAAGGCGCATGGGTAATGCATACCCTCCGCCATGTGATCGACAATGATAGCCTGTGGTGGGATATCCTAAGATCATTCGCAGTTGACAATGCCCGAAAACATGTGAAAACCGGTGATTTTCAAACCCATGTGGAATCCAGGACCGATCAGGATTTAGAGTATTTTTTTGATCAATATTTTTTTGACCACAGGCCTCCTAAATTGGAGTATTATCAAAAAGGGAATAAACTATTCTACCGCTGGGCTGATGTGATCCCGGATTTTCGAATGCCGCTGGATGTTGATATAAATGGCATAGAAAAACGCATCTACCCGACTTCTTCTGTTCAAACACTTGAAATTCCAGAATTTGCCGTGGTTATTTTTAAGGAATGGCAATTTCTCATAAACGTAAAGGAAAATTCTAAATTCACTGCAAATTGATTCCTCTGGGTAAATTGAAGAGATGAAGAAAATTCTTTTCTATGTGTCTATGATATATGGCATTATTGTGACATCATTAATGTCATTAGTATTTGGATCAAAAATCATTGGATTAATTCATGAAGAAGGCATTAAATATTTTATAGAAATACCACGGGCATTTGTTAATTGGTATGATAATCCAACTGCATTTTTCTTTACCTATTTAATAGGCTATGGAATAATTTTTTGGAATCCTCTAAAAGGTTCAGCAATCATCATAATTGGTGACATTTTATTTTTCGTTTTCAACAGTCAAAATATGGGAACTTTCATATTTATTATTCCCACATTTTTAGTTGCTTTTCTCTATATTTTATATGGTGTAATAAAAAACAATGGATTGAATATTAGGAGACTGATATGGACTCCTCCAAATTGATTCCTCTTGGTAAATTGAAAAGATGAAATGACATTATGCAGACTTAAATTGAGCGTATGTGTGGTCCTCTTATCAGCAATTGCTGCTTTTGATGGGCAGGAACCTGCAGATCGTTTTGAGAAGGTTGTCACACGGATGGTGCAGGCCATAAACGCTAAAAACTATCCAGGCGTTCAAGAAGATTTCAGCAAAGTCATGTTAGATGCTTTCCCTTTGGAAAAGTCGAAAGTCTTTTTCAAGGATCTGTCAATTCGATATGGAAAGATTGAGAAACTCGACCCGCCCCGGCTCATGCCTCCCGCTCAGGCTGTTTTTGCTGCTCATTTTGAACGCGTTGTGCTGGACATCAAGTTCGTGCTTGACGATCAAGACAAGATCATCGGTTTGTGGTTTCTTCCGCATACTCCTCCCCTTCCGGTTCCTGAAAAGCATGTCACAAAACTCAGGCTGCCGTTTGATGGAGAATGGCTGGTTTTTTGGGGTGGTGATACCAGGGAACTGAACCGGCATCATGATGTCCCAAACCAAAAATTTGCTTTTGATTTTCTTATTGCGGACAGCAGCGGCAAAACGTATACGGGTGAAGGTAATAAGAATGAGGACTACTTTGCCTTTGGTCAGGAAATACGGTCTCCTGCCGATGGAATAGCTACTGACGTGATCACAGGTGTGCGTGACAATGTACCTGGATCTATGAATCCGTATTCAACTCTTGGCAATGCTGTTCTTATCAAGCATCGCGAACATGAAGTATCTGTTCTTGCCCATTTCAAACAGGGAAGCATCCGGATTGAACCTGGAGACAAGGTCAAAAAAGGACAGGTTCTTGGTCTGTGCGGAAATTCTGGTAACTCATCTGAACCTCATCTCCATTATCACCTTCAGAATACGCCGATTATCCAGGATGGTACAGGGATAAAGTGCTTTTTTGAGAACATCATTGTAACGGGAAATCGCAAGGGAAAGTCGCTGGATAGATATTCTCCTGTACAAGGAGATATTATACGTGGAAAAACTGAATGAACTGCCCAGATGGATCTTTTGTTCCTATTCACTATATATTGATTCCTCTGGATAAATTGAAGAGATGAAAAAGAACTTAGAACCAATCTTGATAAATATTCATTCCTAAAAAAAAGAATAGCAAAACTTCTAAAGGGGACTTGTATATGAAGATGGCCCGGGCAGTACCGCATCAATTTCACAATAAAATATACCAGCACTATTCTAATTAGCTGAAGTCCGAAAGGAATATTTTGTTTTTCCATTCACGCCGTTTGAAATTTATCTTTGGGTCTGCATTATCCTTTTTAGGACTATTTGTCTTTTTTAGGATGTTTTTTGTGGCCCTCTTTTTTGGTGAAATGGATGGAACTGGGGCTGAATTGATCCGCGCTTTATGGGTGGGTGTCCGGTTTGACCTGCGGTTAGCCGTTTTCATTCTTGTTCCTGTTGGACTCTTATTTATGATTCCATTTATCAATCCATTGCGTATGGCGATTTCAAAACAACTGGTTAATATTTATCTTCGAACCGTCGCCGTTTTAATCACTTTTTTTTACGCTTTTGACATAGCCCATTATGGATACCTCAATCACCGAATTGATGTGTCCGCTTTTAAATTATTAGAAAATCCTATGATAGCCCTTCAAATGGTATGGGAAACCTATCCAATTGTTTGGTCAATATTTGGCTTATCTATTATAATTTGGGCAACATGGCATGCCATTGAGAAAGCCTTCGAATATTTAGAAGGCAGTCAGCGTCTTGTCCGGTTCAGGGATAAATTTTTCGCTTTCACTATGGGTGGCCTCATTCTGCTTTTTTCCATGTGGGGAACCTTTCGTCAATATAAATTATTGTGGAGTGATGCCCATTTCAGCGAAGATCCATTTATTGTTTCTGTTGCATTGAATCCTGTCTTGTATTTTAATGAAACACGAATGTTTGTTCTTGAGGACTTCAATGAAAAAATCACAAGATCGTATTATGAGGGCATGGCTAATGACCTTGGGGTGGATGAGCCCAATGTAAATAACCTGGATTTTAAACGCTGGAAATCCGCTCCCAATTCTGACACAAAAAAGCCGAATATTGTTATTGTGTTTTTAGAATCAGTGGGTCTTAACCGAATGGGGAGGGTGGGCAATCCATTGAATCCTGCACCCAATCTCGACCGGTTTTCCCATGAGGGTATTTTCTTCGACCGATTTTATATCCCTATGGTTGGCACGGCCCGTTCGGTATTCGGGATGGTGATAGGCATCCACGATGTGGCCAGTGTGGAAACGGCATCTAGCAATCCCCGGATCGTGGATCAATACTCCTTGATCAACGCACTGGATGGATATGAAAAACATTATTTATTGGGGGGCAGCGCCAGTTGGCGAAATATTCGTGGACTTCTCCAAAATAATATTCCAGATATGCAAATTAAGGATCAGGATGATTTGGATTTTCCCCGCCTGGATGTATGGGGTATTTCAGATCAAGATCTGTTTACAGCGGCACATGAGACATTTCAATCCATTGATAGTGATCAGCCATTTTTCGCCGTGATTCAAACTGCCACGAACCATCGGCCATATTCTATACCAGAAGGGGTTGATGGGTTTGAAGTAAAAGAAATTGACGCGACTGTTCTGGCCAATGCTGGATTCGATTCCCAGGAACAGTATAATGCCATGCGATTCCTTGACCATGCAGTGGGTGAGTATATGGCCAATGCCAAAAAAGCGGATTATTTTAAAAACACTATTTTCCTTTTTTTCGGAGATCACGGTACTTCAGACCCGCGAGCGATTCATATGCCGGCGGCGGATTTTGATTTAAAACTGCGTTCTTACCAAGTTCCCTTAATAATTTATGGTCCTGACAGGATTCCAAAAGGATTGGTTCGATCTGACATAACCCAATTGGTTGATTTAATGCCGACAGTTTGCGGTATAGCTGGGGCATCCTACGAGAATCGCACCATGGGACGGGACCTGTTGAATGATGAAATCCCCGATGATGCGGTAGCTTTCATTGTTAATAAAAAAATGGCCAATCAGCATATTGCCGTGGTGGGGCAGGATTATTATTTATCCATGCAAAAAGACGGAACTGATATTCGCCTCCATGATTTGCGCTCCAAAGAGCCACTACTTGATGTAAAGTCGAATTATCCGGAAATTACAAATGATTATTCCCGGCGGTTGAGAGGGACTTATGAAACAGCAAAATATATGCTGTACCACAATAAGAAATGAAAAAACGGGGACGAAGGAGGGTTCGTCCCCGTTTCATACAGAGTCAAAACATTGGATACAAAACAAATGAGACTTATAGCATTGCTGCTGTTTGGTACTTTATCAGCTGCTGTCATCAATGGAGAGGGTTCTTTCCCGTCACGTGTTGAAAAGGGAGAATTCAGTGGCAGAAAGGTTAGCCCCCTTTTCCGGCAGTGGAAACTGGGGAATCTCGATGGAGGGAATTCCTTTGTTTTTGGAGTGTACCGGAGTTATCACACAATGTATGTTGACCTGGATCCAACGCCCGAAATTAATCTCTGGGATGAAAATGAGTTTCGTCTTTACAGGCAGCTTATGATTCGGTCACTGAAACCCGGCTTTATTGCGTTTGAAATGACTGGATATCCACTTGCGTCTCTTTCCGCCTGGCTGGAGGAAAAACAAGGAGAGTTCTTCAGTTCTCTTACTCTTGGAGAAGATTTTAATATTCTGAAGAGTTTGGGAGCAGGCGTTCAGGAACCGTGGTCGATGAGCCTGTTTATAGGGCAGCTTGCTGATTTTTTGGAGGTAACAGGGAAGGAAGAGGTTGTCCGGGCAGCTTCAGGAGCAAGCGGGTTAGTGATCACAGGAGGGTTATACCAGCTTTTTGACAACTGTTTTGTTCCGTCAAATTGGTTTCGCCTGGAGTGGAAACTGAAGGGAGAAGGCAAAAGGGGATCCAAGAAACAGGAATGGGACATTAAGGCAGGCTATAGAAATTATGGTCTTCCAGATATTTCCAATACTGTATCTTTCGTATTTTCACGCCTTAGAGCAGATAGAAGTGACACTAATTGGGGATTAACAAAAAACAGTCTATCGATGGTTGATCTTCAGGTGCCGATATCAGGATTTGACAGTGGTTTCTCAAGGATTTTAGTTTCTTACGGGAAAATCATTCCTTTCAAGGGAAAATTTGTCGGGTTGAAAATCGGGTTCGGCTATGAAAATCGCAGGAAATATGATAGAGAGACAAAGGAGTTTCGTGCTGAGAAAGAAGAGCTGAGGGAAATATTTTTTCATCCTGTTGTTATGTTTTGAATAGAGTGATAGGTTTTCCAAAAATATCGGCAGCCATTGCCGGCGGTGTGATCCCATTGGTTGCGGAATAATTATATGAACAGAGAACAAAAAAAATTTGTCAAACGGGTAAAGAATGGATTTTTATTCAAGCTGTTCACAATCGCCAAGCTACCTTTAGGTTTCATCGCCGGATTAAAAGTGCTGGATTTAGATGAAAATCAATGTTCTACAAGCGTGGGGTATAAATACCTTAATAAGAATCCATTTCAATCAACGTATTTCGCAGTCTTAAACATGGCAGCAGAATTAAGTACCGGCGCTTTAGCCCTCCTTGCTACGAAAGGAAGGGAACCAAGTGTTGCAGTTATTATTGTTTCAATGAAAGCAGACTTCCAAAAAAAAGCAACCGATAAGACAACCTTTACATGTTCTGATGGAGAAATACTTTTCCAGGCAGTAGACAAAGCAATTGAAACCAATGAGCCTCAGACAGCTACCGTAGCAACTGTTGGAAAAAATGAAAATGGGGGAATTATATCATCCTGTGAATTCACATGGTCATTTAAACAAAGGCAGTAAAGGTTACAGAATAAAATTTCTCATCTAATTATCTGGAGAAACCAACGTAATCTCACCGTTTCCAGAACTTCTGATCCAATACCCCTGCCCCGGTTCGATTGTTTCAGCTGGTTCGTAGCCATTATTAAAGCCGTACACTGTTCCATTAATGATTAACTGATCAGGGTCGTCAATGGAACTGACGCTTACTGTTTGTGAAATTCCTGAAATCATGTTCCAGCCACTAGTCAGTTCAATGGATAATTCATCCAGTGATTGTCCTGAAATTGTGGATGTTCCATCAGATTGGAATCTCAGCCAGTAACCATTTCCTGTTTCCAAAAACTCTGATTGAATATAATAATTATCAAAACCGAAGAGTGTGCCCTCAACAGCATTTGGAAAAATGGAAAGGCAGTATGTGTCATCAACATTCAGCGGTAAACCGATCATATTCCAGCCGGAGAGATGATCAACAACGATTGTTATTTCACTATTGATTTCTTCAGGGATGGGTGCCCGAAACACACTAACCGTCCCTCCAGTTTTGAATAAAAATTCATTTGTTGAGATGATATTTGCGAAGGATAGACTGTATGATTCCAGTCCACCGCTGTACTCTGTCCAGTTTTCATAGTCATTGGTATAGAATAAACCGTCCTGGGATGTAGCTGTGCCGGCAAATAGGTAGTCTGACAAGCCTGCCAGTGCGTTTACATTATTATCTCCCATACCGCTTCCGGACTGGGACGGAAACGTATTGATCCATTCCCAGGTATCTCCATAATTCTCTGAATAAAATAGTCTCCCCACCCCTCCGTACCAGTACATACTGGTGCTCAGTTTATCTGCAACCATTTCCATGGCCTGGATTGAAGTGCAGCCGTAAGGTTCAGGAGGGCCAATATCGTCCAAGACACCAGTCACATCTTCCCAATATTCACCCATGGAATCGGTTCGGTAAAGAGTACACCCGTGGCTCACATAGAGATAATTGTTATCAACAAACGGAATATTTATGTATCCTTCAAGAGGGGGCTGGGACATGAGCGTCCAGGTATCACCGTAATCATCTGAGTAAGCGATTCCACCAGAAATAATTGTGAATAGATAATCAGCATTTGATTTCATTTGTGTAAAGGATGATGTTTGATAAGGCAGAGGTTCCCAGGCTTCCCAATCTTCACCATTATAAAAAGATCGAAAATTATAATCATCACTGCCAATATTGTGGCTGAAAAAAAGGACATTTTCTTTTTTATGAAGTACATCGGTTGCATACGATATCTCATCGATATCTCCTCCAACCTGTGTCCAGCTTTCCCCTTGGTCAACCGATTGATAGACCTTGGCAAGAACTGTTCCTGCATACAAAATATTTTCATCAGCAATAATCTTATCAATCTGCTCATTATTTGGCCAGCTTATTGTCTCCCATTGAGCAGAGAGAAAACTGATCCAAATAAATAATGCTATAAAATTGAATTTCATTTTATTAAGATTAGTTTTTGTGATTGAGAGAAGGATCCTGATTCAAAGCGGAGAAAATAGACACCGCTGGTTAAGGGGGACGCATCCCACTGGATGGTATGTTGACCGGGAATAAGGACTTCATCGATCAGGGTTGTAACCAAACGACCGTTGGTGTCATACACATTTAAGGTTGATGCATGCATCGACCCAACGGAAAAGCGAATGGTGGCGATTGGATTGAAAGGATTCGGGTACGCTGGATATAATTCGAATTTCTGGGGGAAAACATTATCAACAGCGTTAGATAATTGGTTGTTTACAAAAAGCGTATCAACCTTATACCGAAAAGGAGCATGTTGAGGCATTACCGTGAACATCAGGGTATCAATTATTCCAGGGTCAGAGATAAATCCGCTCATTGGTATTATTGCGTATGCACCGGGAGATATTTCAATTGTCCCAGTTTCGGAGAACCAGCCTAAGTTATCGTTGATGCTGTACTCATAGGTTTCATTCATCCAACCTTCATTATGGATCTCATATTCCAATGTTGCCTCCCCGGTTGGCAGATAAATTGTTGGTCCGGATTCTTCATCAATAAAGTCAGGTTGGATTACACTGAATGCCTGAGGATATAGGCCGGGGATGCGTTCTGAACGAAACGTGGATCCCTCCTGGAATGGCAGCAGTTCCCATACTTTTACAGAATCCGGTGATACTTCCAGGATATGATTGCTGGTTGTAGCAGTCAACAATGAATTTCCATTAGAAAGGCGGTCGCAATCACTCATCAAGCCACTGCTGATATCTTCTGGAAGTTCATATTCCCACACAATTTCTGTATCTGGGAGAGAATCGGGTCCAGAAAAAGAGACTTCTAAACCCCGGGAATAGAAAGGATCGTTTTCGTTGCCATTATCGTACATCATTAAATTTTGATTGTCAAGTATCTTCACCGAGTGCTGCCAGGAAAATCCAAGATCTGTACCGACTGTTACATCTCCGCTTGGCATTTCCGATCCCATGTTCCAAACAATATTTCCGGTATCATAGTCGATTTTTGTAATTCGTGACATATTCCGCACAGAGAGATACACTGCATTGTCAATGGGATCATACCAGACCGTGTTGCTATGGGTCCATTCATAATGGAAATCTGCAGGAATTGGGTGGGTATATAATAAATCCTGATACAGATTGGGATTCCAGTCTATGAAATTGAAATGACTGAAAACACTCCAGCTCCAGACTTCAACACCATCCCTGTTCCATTCCACTATTCGATCACCCTGCCAGGGTAGAGCATCAATGCCGCTATATGTTTCTGGTAGTTCAATTTCATCAGGAACGGGAAGCAAGGTGTCTTGAGAAGTGAGTGCAATGATGTTCCCGTTCGGCATGGGAAATACATCATGATGTACTCCAATTCCTTCCAGGTCTCCCGGGCCCTGCCAGGCAAGATCGTTATCAATCGTCATCTCAAATACTCTTCCGGGTTCATTGTTTTCCCTTCCATCAGCAAGCCCGATAAAATTCCCGTTTTTCAGAAAATAGGTAAATTGAACTTTGTAGTCCATTCCGTTATCCCATTCCACATTACTATCCACAAACCAAACTGGATCACCATGGACATTTATGGCATAGATTAATCCTGACCCAAGCAAATCCATGATGGTAATTCCGGGCTGAACTTCGGATGAATCATATATTACTATGTTGAAAGAAGATAATTCTGGATGTAATGGCAGAATATAAAAACTCCAGTTTTCACTCCAGGGTCCATGATTATCATTATCATCAATTCCCCTGATCCTCCATTGGTAAGTCTTATCCCATTCAAGTCCATCTTCAATGATTAATAATAAAGTAGAATCTACTTGTTCAATCAGAGGATTTTGAAATCCCAGTGAATCATTTTCTGCTATTTGAAGTTGGTAGGACTTAGCGCCGGAAATCTGTTCCCACTCAAAATAAACTTGTAAATAATTTAGAGAATCACCGTTAGCAGGTTTCACCAATTGTGCTGTGGCAATACTGATTGAAAAGAGAATAAACGTAAAATATTTCATCCCATCTATCTTTTATTAAAAAGATTCCTGAAACTGAGAAATTTCTTTTTGGCACAGGATTTTAAGCTGTTATCCATTTTCTGCCAGGATCCAACCCTGGGAAGACAGCCATTCCCGGGCTTCCTTTTCCCGCTGGTTATTCACAATCATTGTTACTTCGTCCCCAGCCTTAATTTCAGTGGTATCATCAATCGGTTGGGACTTGGACTTCCTATGTAAAACCAGAGGTAAAATGAGGCCTTCCGCTCCATCTTGGAAATTATTATTTGATGCAGGTGAGGTTAGAGAATACCTGCATATTGATGTTATTTCACGCTGAATCCAGCCAGCCCATTGTTCAATATCGCACTGTCTTCCAAACGGAATTCTCCCGCCCATTTCTTTGACCATTTCCGCAGTAATTCCCTCAGCCATGCTTTTAAGACCCACAAGGATCACGCTGGGTTTCCCGATCTCCTTTGCTTTGGTTCCAAACAAGAGATTGACTTCTTCATTAGAAGACAGCCCCATGGCGCCCAGGCGTGTGTCAATTTCAGCCCGGAGCAATGTTTTCTCATCCAGCCCATTGCCATAGATAACCTTGATGCCTTCTTCTTCTGCGAGTCTGCAGGCTTTTGGATTTTGATCGATACAGATAACCTCTTCCCCGGATCCTATTAATACTTTTGCTAATGATCGGCTAAGATTGTTTGCGCTCAGTATTACCCAGCCAATATTTATAGGTCGTTTCAAACCTAAGAATTGTGCAGCAAGACTCCCTGTTAACCCGGAGAGCAACACTGTAACGGCAATAAGGGAAAACACCATTGCCCGTAGCTGACTTCCATCAACGCCGTGTTTTCCCAGTTCCAGGGCAAATAAGGAAGCAACCGCAGCAGCAACGATCCCTCTTGGAGCAATCCATGACAAAAGAGCTTTTTGACGGATATTAAGATTTGACCCCATTGTCCCGATATATACATTCAAAGGACGTAAAACACAGACCAGAATGGTTACAGTTATTATTCCTCCCCATCCAAGCTCTGTTACTTCTATAAGTCTTACATCTGCGGCTAAAAGGATAAAAAGCATACCGATAAGTAACACAGTCATCTGTTCTTCAAATTCCCTTAATTCTCTCTGTACATGAGTTTTCATATTTCCTACCACCAGTCCTGCCGCTGTCACAGCAACGATCCCGCTTTCAGGACTTATGGAATTGGCGCCTTGAAATAAAGCAAAAACAAGGGAGAGAGTAAAAACGTTTTCCAAACCTTCTGGAACAAGATTACGAAAACGGAGAAGGAAAGCCAGCAAAAACCCGCCTGCGGCTCCAATAGCACTTCCAACGATGAGTCGGGTTATAATATGAAAGAGTCCTGTCAGGAAAGACAACCCTGACGGACTCAGGGCAATTTCAAGGGCGACAACTGCGATCACTGCCCCGATAGCATCCAGCAGGACTCCTTCTGCTTCCAAAACAGTCGACACGGATCTTCTCAACTTGAGCCGCCGTAATAAAGGGGTAATCACTGTTGGTCCGGTAACAATTACAATGACACCGAATAACAGTGAAATCCTCCAATCCCATCCTAAAAATATTTTGGCAGTAACTGTGCCTCCCAACGCAGTAACCAGGGCGCCTGTTGTAATGAGCTGCCGTATTGTTTTTCCTTCACGTCGAATTCTGTTTATGCGCAGGTTCATCCCGCCTTCAAAAAGGATAACAGCAACGGCAAAACCGACAATAAAGGGCAGAGCATCACCCAGGCTGGAAGGATGTACAATTCCCAAAGCATCCGGACCTAACAAAAGACCTGCCCCCAGTAACAATACAATCCCCGGGATACGAAGATGACGTGCCAGCACCTGGGCTATCATTCCGAAAGCCATGGCGAAGGCGAGGGTGAGCGCTGGATTATTCATAAGTAGTTCTCAAAAAGGATATTGTTAAAGTTTTCAACTAAAATCAAGCTTTTTTATCAACCATTTCTGTAAAGAGTCAAAATTGGTAAAAACTAAAGCTCTCGTTTTTTTGAGTCTTTCATGGCTGGTATGACCGTGAGAAAGTAATACACAGTCTGCCCCAATTTCATTCGCAACATCCAGGTCATGAATGGTGTCTCCCACAAACAGGACTTCATGTGCGTTGTAATGCAGTTCATTGACCCACTCTCTTCCTGCTTCCGTTTTTCCATAGGCGTAATGGTCATTTTGTCCAATGACATTGATGAAATAGCCATGAAGATTATGGTGATTCATCAACGTGTCTAACATTTTTTTTCTTGCTGCGGATAGCAAAGACTGTGTTATTCCTCTGCTGGAAATTTCACTCATCAGCTCCTTGGCACCATGATGAAGCTGTGGCTTTTTCTGGAGCCTGGTATATTCTTCAATAAATTCCGTTCCGACAACTTCGAAGGGATGTTTATTAAAATCAAATCCAAGAAGTTCATAGTAGTCCACTACAGGAAAAGTAAAGATGTCAAGATACTTTTCTTCAGTTATTGCAGGGAGGGAGTACCGTTTTAAAACGATATTAATTGCCTTGATAGATAACCAGAGATCGTCTAACAACGTTCCGTTCCAATCCCAAATAATGTGTTTTATCTCCATAATTCAAATAGAAACATCAGCCAGATTATTTAAAGAGACAAGCATATATTCCAAGGGTTTTACAATCACTTATTTTCCCGTAAATTTATAGGTTATCATGAGCATAATTACTGATTTGTTTTGAATATTCACACATTGAAAATAAAATTAGCACAGCATTTAATAAAGAAATTACCGGGAAAATCTGCGCAGAAAATAATGCTGGCGAAACCTAGAAACCCCATCAATTATTCCTCGAATAGTGAATGTGCCAATCCAGCTGCAGTGTTAATCCTCCTTTTCCCCGTAATACAGGACATTCGATTTTTCCTCACAAAACGGACCAGTGTGGTTCAGTACCACAAGGGACAGATTTCCTTGCCGGGAGGCGCTTGGGAAAAAGGGGAACAGTTGTGGGGAACAGCCCTGAGAGAAACGAATGAGGAAATTGGAGTTCGAGCAGAACATATTCAATTCATTGGTGAATTGACACCCCTCTTTGTGCCGGTTACAGGGTTTTTGATCCATCCTTTTGTAGGCTGGGTGGATGATGAACCAGAGACATCTCCGGATCCAACCGAAGTTGAGTCTTTGTTCTCGGCTTCGGTCTTATCACTTACGGATCAAAATTCCTGCCAGTGTGAAGAACGGACTATTCGGGGTCGTGTATTTGATGTTCCCTATTTTCAGTTAAACAGGGAAAAGGTTTGGGGTGCAACGTCTATGATTTTATCAGAATTTAAAACAGTATTAAAAGAGGTTATTGATGAATAAGATAGGTATTGATCTTGGCGGAACAAAAATTGAAGGGATTGTGCTGGATGAGAATTGCAATACAATCGATCGGAAAAGAATTCCAACAAATCGAGAGGATGGCTACGAGGCCATAATAAACAGAATAACCGGTTTGGGCCATCAATTATTAGAGAAATCAACTGGCGTTGAACAGATTGGTATTTGTACTCCAGGTGCTGTGGACCCTTCTAAAGGAGTAATGAAAAACAGCAATACAATTTGTCTTATTGGTAAACCCCTGCAAAAAGATTTGGAAAGAGAATTTGATCTTCCTGTATCAATGGAAAACGATGCAAACTGTTTCGCCCTTGCTGAGGCAATTTTGGGAGCGGCTAAAGGTTATGGTGTGGTATTTGGTGTTATTATGGGCACAGGTGTTGGGGGTGGAATAATCATAAATAGCAACATCCATCGGGGCCCAAATCATATTGCCGGTGAATGGGGCCACCATGTTTTATATCCAGATGGAAGAGATTGTTATTGTGGAAATAAAGGGTGTACAGAATCATATATCAGCGGTACTGCTTTAGAAAAAGAATGGTATGAATTAACAGGAGAGAATCATACCGTAACTGATATTATCGATAATGGTTTATATAAGTCACACCCTGAATGGAAAGATAAATTCATCCTCAACTATGGACGTGCTTTAAGTAATATAATCGATATAATCGATCCTGATTGTATTGTGCTGGGCGGTGGGCTTTCAAAAGTTGATATACTTTATTCTGAAGGAAAAGATGCTGTGTATAGTGAAGTATTAAGCGATCACGTTTTAACCCCCATTTTGAAGAATCAACTTGGAGATTCAGCCGGCGTATTTGGGGCAGCACTACTCACGGGAGATGGTTAATGAAGTTTGCGCGGTGGCTGAATTCTCTTTCAAATCTTGATCAGCTGGTTATCCTCTTTCTATTCATCTTGGCAGGATTATTGGCACATCTCACTTTACAACAGGTAGGGAAATGGTACACGAAACAACAAGAGGATAATCCCTTTGCAAAGAAAATGCGAGTCAGCCCCATTGCCTTTTTTGCTGTGACGATTCCCTACACAATTGTTCTGTACAAACTATTGAGTGGATACCTAAAAATTTGGATCGGGAAATTATTCTAGAAAGATATCTTATTGTTATCCAAAAAACAATATACTCGATTTTAATGTAGAAACAGAAAGCCCACAGGAGCATTGGGGGTATGGAGGGAAAGTTGCCCCTGCAGACTTTAAATTTTTAAGAAAAAAAGTGAACAAATGAATCAATTTTACAAGGGACAGACTATTACAAGATTAATATTCAAGGCAACAATTTATTTTTGAATGTTCAGGATATTTTCGTGATCTTTTTCCCCTTTTAAATCACCGAGGGAAGATTAACAAATGTTCAGGTGATTGTTAACAATTACTTTTTCTTTGATTTTGTCCGTAGTTTTTCCATAATCTTCCATGCAGTCTTGGGAAGGCGATCCAAATCATTAAACTCCCCGGCTCCTTTCAGCCATTCTCCACCATCAATTGTCACTACCTCTCCATTGATATAACCAGAACCGTCACTGAGCAGATAAGAAGCCAAATCTGCCAATTCCTGATGTTTCCCAAATCGCTTTAAGGGGATTCTGTTTTTCATTTTTTTCTCAAACCCAAGCCCTGGCGGTACAAGGCGTTTCCAGGCACCTTCTGTTGGAAACGGACCCGGTGCAATAGCATTGGTTCGGATGCCATACTTTGCCCATTCCACAGCCAGTGAGCGGGAAACAGCAAGTACCCCCGCTTTTGCTGCTGCGGATGGAACTACGTATCCGCTGCCGGTCCAAGCATAGGTAGTAACGATATTCAGGATGGTTCCATTGCCTTGGCTGATCATTTCCTTTCCAACGGCAAGGGTCATATTGAAAGTTCCAAGAAGAACAATATCTACAACGACCTTGAACGCTTTTTCTGTAAGGTTTTCCGTTGGAGAAATAAAATTCCCAGCGGCGTTATTTACTAAAGCGTCAATGCGGTCAAATTTACTTTTTGTCTGTTTTAGAAGCTCATCAATTTCCAGCGGATTGCGCACATCACAGCTAAAAGGAAATACTTTTGCTCCAGTCTGCCGGAGTTCTTCCGCAGCCTGATCCAGCACTTCCTGTTTTCGGCTGGAAATGATCAGGTTAGCACCAAGTTCCCCAAACCTGGTTGCCATGGATTTTCCAAGGCCGGTGCCTCCTCCGGTTATAAGAATGGTTTTATTTTTTAACAGGTCTGGTTGAAACATAGCCTTCTCCTTTACTTGCAGACTTATGAGAATCCCTTGTACTTTTCAGCATGAATCCCCTGGTTATGATTGGATCCATTCTTTTTATGTTCGGGCTGCTTGTTTTCAGCCTAAAACTCATCGCATTCAACCGTAAAAAGTACATGTATGAGGATTCTCAAACAACCCCAACTGATTTTTCATCTGCCTATTCCAGTTTGTTCATTCGGATCCTTGCACTGGTTGTCCTCGTAATTGCTTTCGTTATTTTATATATGTTTAACCATTAATGAAAATACAGAGGATTCTTGTGTCCTGCTTATCCCCTGAAATAAATTTCAAAGGAGAGTTTTGTGTTATTAATAGAAAAACCTCTCCAATTGAAGAAATGAGAAGAACTGAAAAAGAATCCACCTAATCCTAAACCAGAGAAAATAATGGATGATATTTCGGAAAACACGCCCAAGCTGAACTATGGACTGGACTATCATGGGAAAGATGTCCTTTTAAAGCTGGCCCGTTGGAGTAAATTTGTAGGATTAATTAATATAGCTTTTGGATTCATTTACTGTTTAACCATTTTTATATTTTCAATACCCACAGTTATTATAGGTATTTTTTTAATACTTATTGGCACACGATTGACTTCTGTTGCGGGGAATCTTAACCATTGTGTTCTCCATGAAGAATCAGCCAGTTTTTCAGAGGCATTGGATCAGTTGCGGTCTTACATGTTTCTCTATGGAACGATGATGATTGTGATGGTTGTTATTATCATCATACTCATCATTATAGCAATAATGTTCGGTGTGGCCGTACAGGATTTTTTCTTTGAAGCTGCTGATGATATTGTCATTCGTTCTTTGCTATCTCAACTCATTTAAAGCCCGGAAACATCACGTATGACAACAATTGATTGAGTAAGGGTTTTACTCTTTATCAAACACCTGGTCTATCTTTTCCCCGACTTTCTTTTCAAGTATTTGTCCGCCTTTTTCCTTTCCTTTTTCAACTGTATCCTGGATTGTTTGCTGCACATCATGGAGAGATTTCGGGATCTCTTTTCCCGTCCAAACCATATAGGCGATATAGAGTACAAATATTGCCGCTCCAATGATAACCAATTTTATGAGTTTTTTTATAACTCCAAATAGAATGATCAAAGCCAATACCACAGCTACGGCAAGATAAACGGGGTTCCCTGCCAATTGATCAATAATTGTTTCCATTATTTTTCCTTGTGTTTCAATTTTGCACGATTAACAAAACCTGATTTTTCTTCATATTCCTGGATGAGTTCCATAATTTTTGGATGGTCAATCATCCCCAGGGTCATTTCTTTCAGATACCCAGTTTTAGATACTATTTTTTTTTGTTTTTCCATTTGTATTTTTATCACTCCCACGTAATGCCCATCCTTCCCCGCCTGGGTAATGAGGACACCGTTTTCCTCCTTTGGGTCATGGACAACTGTCTGGCTGTGCGCTCCGATGATGATATCTATTTCTTTCAATTGTCGTGCCAAAGATACATCCTGGTCAAAGCCCTGGTGTGAAAGCACTAAGACGACATCCACTTTCTCACGAATTTTCTTTAAAATATTTTTTACTGCTGTGACAGGATCATGGAGTATAATAGCGTTGCTGATTTCCTTTGGATAATATTTTAATGACCGATTTCCCAGGACCCCCAGGATACCTACTTTTAGACCGCCTCTTTCCACAATTTTTAATGTCATGGACCCTTGAATCAATGGCGATTGAACATTTGATACAACTAAATCTGCCCCAATCCGGCGTAGGATTCCATCCATTGATTCCTGCCCGCGAGTGAGTTCCTGATCCCCGGGAAGAATTGCATCATATGGAATAAAACTGTATGCTTCTGTAACGAGGCTGTCTTTCAAGGGCTTATGGACGGGCGAAAAAAAATCCCCTGCATCTACTACTATTGTATTGGGATGTTCTTTTAGAAACGATTGAACAAAAACGGCCCGCTTTTCCAGCGATCCAAGAGGCAGATCAGGACAGTAACAATTTTCAAGCTTACCATTGGTGTTATTTGTATGAAGAACATAGATGGTGAAGCCATTCCCAAAGACAGGATATACTAAAAAAAGAAAGAAAATAATTGTAAATGGAGTATGTTTGTACATTGGTATCATGGCAAAATTGAACGGTTTTGATATAGGATTCAAGGAAAATATCATAAAGATTATTTTAAAACTCAAAATTACCAGTTTATTCATTCTTTTGGTTGTCCCTGGGCTTTTTCTTTCGGAGGCACAGGCTTCATATCCTGCAGATACAATCCTGGTACCGGAAAACACAACTATAACAAAGAGGATGGGAATTCTCCCTGCCGCTGGAGAGGACTTTTATTGGTGTTTATCTACCAGGTATTTTCTCGGGATAGGATATTCCTTTGTTTCTCGATTATAATAAATGCTGATAATCCACCATCTTTTTTCATCGTAAAGTAATTGAATACTATTTATACCTCGAGCAAATGGTTCTTCGTCACTTTTAGACCGTTTGCTATCATATGTTGAAAACACGTGAGCGATGTACCTGTATTGTTCAGCCTTTCGGCTAATTTCGCGCTCGAAAAATCCTACGTCAAGCAGGAATGGCTCTACCCATCTAATGAAATCTGCTGATGTCAGAGGTCGTGTATCAATTTTACCATCTTTATCTTTATCCGCAGACATTAATCGACCAGTGTGATGAAAAAGATATTTAAACCGTTCCCAGTCACGAGATTGTCCTTTCTTATTTGAAATAACATCATAGAGTGCATCAATAATGGAATCAATCGACACCACATCTTTTTCAAATTTATTTGGAGTTGTATTCATTAGAGTAGAAAATAAAATCGCTGGACAACGGGATTAGAATAGATGACGAAGAACAGTTTAGAACAACAATAGAAAGATCAATTTTCGTTATTTCCGAATTGCTTTTCTTCCGTCGAACCTTTTAATGCTCCTACAGAACTTTCACCATCAGTTATGCAATTTATCACCCGGTCAAAGTAACCTGTGCCCACAAATTTCTGGTGGGTGGTTGCCATATATCCGCTGTCTCTTTCATGTTTAAACTCCACTTCCTGAAAATTGGAGTACGCCAGCATTCCATCTTTTTTATAACTTTTAGCCAGGTCAAACATTCCCAGGTTCAGAGCGTGGAATCCAGCCAGGGTAACAAACTGGAATTTGTAACCCATGGCAGCAAGTTCCCTTTGGAATTTTGCAATGGTAGCATCGTCTAAATGTTGCTTCCAGTTAAAAGAGGGGGAACAATTATAACTTAACAGTTTATCTGGAAATTCGGATCGAATACCTTCGGCAAATGCCTTGGCCTCCGCTATGTCTGGATGGGAGGTTTCACACCATACCATATCTGCATAAGGTGCATAGGCTAGGCCCCGTGCAATAGCAGCGTCAATGCTCCCATTGAAACGATAAAACCCTTCAGAAGTTCTTGATTCGTCAGTGATAAATGGATGGTCCCTCTCATCAATATTACTGGTAATTAATTTTGCTGCATCTGCATCAGTACGGGCTATGAGAATAGTGGACACACCGCAGATATCTGCTGCAAGACGAGCCGCAATGAGTTTGGTAATGAATTCACTGGTAGGTACCAGCACTTTTCCGCCCATATGACCGCATTTCTTTGCAGAGGCAAGCTGGTCTTCAAAATGGACACCGGCGGCACCAGCTTCAATCATTCCCTTCATTAACTCAAACGCATTCAGAGGCCCGCCAAATCCCGCTTCGGCATCAGCAATAATCGGGGCAAACCAGTAGGGACCATCTTTTCTGCCATCAAGAACCTGGATCTGGTCTGCACGGAGCAATGCGTTGTTGATACGTTTTACCACTGCGGGTACACTGTTGCTGGGGTATAAACTTTGATCAGGGTACATTTCACCAGCCAGGTTGGCATCTGCCGCTACCTGCCATCCGCTGAGATAGATTGCCCTCAAACCTGCTTCCACCTGCTGGACAGCCTGGTTTCCAGTCATGGCTCCAAGGGCAATGATGTAATCTTCTGTATGAAAAAGCTGCCATAATCTTTCAGCTCCAGCCTGTGCAAATGTGTGCCAGATTTTTAGCGTCCCGCGGAGCTTGAGCATTTCTTCCGCTGTATATGGCCGGGAGATTCCAGACCATCTGGGATCATTTTTCCACAGGTTTTTAAGATGTTTTACATCCTCCTTGGCAACCATGTGACTTATAATTTGTTTTTCTCTTTTTTCAATAGATAGCGATGATACTTTTTCTTCAATACTGCTCATAAGACCTTCCCTGTCAGTTTATAAGTTAATTCAAGTAATTATATGCTGGTAATGTGAGAAATTCATCAAATTCGTCTTTTTTGATCATTTCAGAGAATAGGGAAGAGGCTTCTGAAAACTTCCCGCTACTGAATCTCTTTTCCCCGATTTCAGATTGAATAGCCTCCATCTCTTCTGTCATCCACTCATCAAACAGGTGAACGGTTATCTGTCTTCCATCGTTTAATTTGGCTTCGTGGTGGATCCACTGCCATAGCTGGGATCGTGAAATTTCAGCTGTTGCGGCATCTTCCATGAGATGATACAGGGGAACACAGCCATTTCCCAGAAGCCATGCTTCCACATATTGTATTCCAACCCGGATGTTGGTTCGCATGCCGGATTCGGTAATATCTCCGGAAGGAACCTGCAGAAGGTCACTAGAAGTAATACTCACATCTTCCCGCAGATTCTTCAGTTGATTGGCATCCGGCATCACCTTGTCAAAGGCCTTTAGGGCAATGGGAGCCAGCTCTGGGTGAGCGATCCAGGTTCCGTCATGACCAGCCTGGGCTTCCCGTTCCTTGTCATTCCGGACTTTAGTCAGGGCCCGTTCATTGGCAACCGGATCATTTTTGATGGGGATCTGAGCAGCCATTCCGCCCATGGCATGGGCACCTCGCTTGTGACACGTCCGGATCAACAGATCAACGTAGGATTTGAGAAAGTGACGATCCATTGTGACCATTGCTCTATCCGGCAGGAGAAAATTGGAATGATTATGAAATTTCTTTATGAAACTGAATATATAATCCCAACGACCGCAATTTAGTCCAGTGGAATGATCTCTTAGTTCATATAGGATTTCATCCATTTCAAATGCGGCAAGAATATGTTCAATGAGAACTGTTGCTTTAATTGTTCCAATCGGCACCCCTAACTCGTTTTGTGCAAAAATAAAAACATCATTCCAAAGACGTGCTTCCAGATGATTTTCCAATTTGGGCAAATAAAAATATGGACCGGTTTTATTTTTCATCAGAGTTTTTATGTTATGATAAAAATACAATCCAAAATCGAAAAGACTTCCAGAAGCAGGTTTGCCATCTATCAAAACATGTTTTTCTTCCAAGTGCCAGCCGCGAGGCCGCACGAGCAGTGTAGCAATATTTTCATTTAATGAATAACATTTTCCGTTGGGGTTTATAAAAGAGATCCTTTTATTGACAGCATCTTTCAGGTTGATTTGGCCCTGTATAATATTGTCCCATGTAGGCGAAAGGGAATCCTCGAAATCTGCCATAAACACATTTGCTCCGGAGTTGAGAGCATTGATAATCATTTTTCGCTCTACAGGTCCTGTGATCTCCACGCGCCTGTCTTCCAAGTCCGCTGGGAATGGAGCTACTGTCCAATCCCCATTACGAATCTCTTCCGTTTCAGCGAGGAAATCAGGGAATTTTCCTTCATTTAGTTCCCTCTGTCTCTGGATTCGTTTTTCAAGGAGTTCTTTTCTTCTTTTATTAAATTTCCTCTTCAGCAAGGCTACAAAACGAAGAGCATCCTGTGTAAGAATCTCAGAATATTCAGGTGTTATTTTTCTAAGAATTTGAACTCCTTCCACTTGGAATTGTGGGATGACTTGCGAAGGGGAATTTTCTTCGATATATTGTTTTTCCATTTTAATCTTTTTGAGCCACTGAAGGGACTCGAACCCCTGACCCGTTCATTACGAAAGTAAAGTTATACTTACAATGATACAATCCTGTAAGTTACGTAATATAAACATATACATGTATTTAATAATTTATATAGAGCCACCGAGAGGATTCGAACCTCCGACTCCCTCATTACGAGTGAGGTACTCTACCAAACTGAGTTACGGTGGCAGAATGATTTACATAAAATTATAACAAAATTTTATATCATATAATGTAAAACTATGAAGTGTGTAATTAAATATAATTTGGAGTTCTTTGTGTAAGTCACCAGTTGTTGGGTTTGGACTGATAAGTCTTGGTTTGTTGTGGAACAACGTACGTAAGACCAGGTGATTACATTTTGTTTTACCATATTGAAATCCTCATTACTGAATAGATTTTAATTACCATTTTTACTGAATGATTTACTGAATACTTTTTGGTTTGTT
>Ga0208640_1000153_pt1 | contig 31999 bp, 34 predicted proteins | sample ETNtaG_23_FD_185774 | JGI IMG/M metagenome (GOLD analysis project Ga0208640, IMG submission 185774) | Marine microbial and viral communities from oxygen minimum zone, Eastern Pacific Ocean - ETNP201310SV72 (SPAdes) (version 2) | ecosystem: Environmental > Aquatic > Marine > Oceanic ... | reverse complement strand
ATGTTGTTCATACCAAAAGAACAAAACGTTTAGGTGAAAGTATGCTTAGAATGTTTATGACTAATATTGCATATCGATTGATCAATATTACATCAAATATTTCAATGCCTATACAAGCTGGTGATTTTAAATTGTTATCAAGAAGAGCTATTGATCATATCAATAATTTAAAAGAGTATAACCCTTACGTAAGAGGTTTAACCGTTTGGATAGGTTTTAAGCAAGAAACAGTTGATTATGTGAGACATGAACGATCTGGAGGAAAAACAAAACAAGCTTTTTTTTCAGGTAATTTATTAGCAGGACCTTGGGCAGAATTTATTAGAGGAATCACAGGATTTTCAATTGGCCCTTTATTTTTTGGAGTCTTTGTTGGTGTTTTAGCGATAATTTTTTCTATTATTTTAATTGTTTACGCATTAATTGATAAATATTATGGTAACGCTGTTTTGGGAACGACAGGTATTCTAATTGCTATTTCCTTCTTTTCAGGAATAATTTTAAGTACAGTAGGTATTATTGGAATTTACATAGCAAGAATTTACGAACAAATACAAGGTAGACCAAGGTATATTATTAAAAATATTGTGAGGCCAAAATAATAAAGTTAATCTTATATAAAAAATATAACGACTTTAAAAATAAATGAAAAGTAATTTCCTAAATGATTGCTGTTTTTTGATTTCTTCAAGCGCAAAGCAATCTTATCAAAAACTTTCTGAAACCTATTCAGCTATTGAACCGCCTACATGGGCACTCTTATTAGCACAATCGTGCAGGTCTATAGGCTATAAAGTTTCAATAATTGATGCTAATGCAGAACGTCTTTCGGATAGTGAAATTTTATCTAGAATAGAAAAACAAAAACCCAAGGTTATTTGTTTTGTTGTTTATGGAAATAATGTAAATGCAGGTACCGCCAGTATGAGTGGAGCTGTACAACTTGCAAATTTCTTAAAAAAAGAAAATGTCAAACCAAAAATTTCATTTATTGGCTCACATGTTCAAGCCTTACCAATTGAAACTTTAAAAAAAGAAAAAAATATTGATATTGTTTTTACAAATGAAGGTGTATATGCGCTTAGGAATTTATTAAAACTTGATAATTTTTCTTCGGACGCATTAAAAGATATTAAAGGAATAGCTTATAGGAAAGATAATAAAGTTAAGATTAATTTACCAGAGAAAGTAGTTCCGACCGAAAGAATGGATATCGATCTTCCCGGATATGCCTGGGATTTACTACCTTATAAAAACAAACCTATGGATTTATATAGATCTCCTATGTGGCATGCTGAATATGATTTTGAAAAGAGATCTCCTTATGCAAGTCTTCAAACAAGTTTGGGATGTGTTTTTAAATGTGATTTTTGTATGATCAATCTAATAAACCGCAATGATGCCGAACGAATAGGTGTGGCGAGCAAATATAATAATATGAGATTTTGGTCTCCTGATTTTATTATTAAAGAATTTGATAAATTAATTTCAATGGGTGTTCAAACTATTCGTATTGTTGATGAAATGTTTTTATTGAATCCAAAGTATTATGTACCTTTATGTGAAAAATTAGCGAAGAGAAATAAGAATGACAAGTTAAGAATGTGGAGTTATAGTCGTATTGATACGGTTAAAAGACCAGAAATTCTTAAACTTGTTAGAAAGGCTGGAATAAAATGGTTATGTCTAGGTATTGAAAGTGGAGATAAATCAGTGAGATTAGAGGTTGCTAAAGGAAAATTTGAGGATGTTGATGTAAAAGAGGTGATCAAAAAAGTACATGAGGCAGACATAAATGTTATGGCAAATTATATTTTTGGTTTACCCGGAGATACTAAAGAAACAATGAAAAAAACATTTGATCTAAGTTTAGAACTTTGTACGGTTGGATGGAATACATATGCCGCAATGGCTCTACCAGGCAGTCAACTTTATAAAAATGCATTGGAAAAAAATTACAAATTACCAGATAGTTACGAGGGTTATTCTTTTCATTCCTATGAAACGCAACCCTTACCAACCAAAACTTTAAAACCCGAAGAAATTTTGGATTATAGAGACAAATCATTTATAAATTATCATACACATAAATTTTTTTTAAATAAGATAGAAGCGAAATTTGGGAAAAAGGCCTTAAATAATATAAAAGATATGACAAAAATAAAATTAAAAAGGAAAATTTTAGGAGATTAATTATGAAAAAAATTAATGATCTAGAAAACTTGGCCAAAAAATATAGGCGAGAATTATTCGAAAAATTTCTTATTATGAAACAAGGGCATGTAGGTTCTATTTTTTCAATGATGGAAATTGTTGTTTCTCTATATCATTGCGGTTTTGTTAAATTTGACGAAAAAAAAAAAGTATTCTTAGATAAGGTTTTAATAAGCAAAGGCCATGCTACAGCTGCGCTTTATCCTATATTAAGAGATTTTGGTGTTATACCTGAAAAAGAATGGAATAACTGGGGTCATAAAAATTCGATGTTAAGAGTTTTTGGAAACAAATCAATATCTGGTATTGATGTCACGTCTGGTTCTCTGGGTCACTGTATAGGTGTTGGAGCAGGTATGTCTATTAGTATAAAAAAAACTACTACTAATAAAAAAATTTTTGTAATTATAAGCGAAGGCGAACTTTATGAGGGGTCAACATGGGAAGCCTTACTTTTTGCTAAACATTATAAACTAAATAACTTAACTATAATAATTGATATTAATTCACTCATAATTTTAGGAAAAACAAAAGATTGTTTAAATTTAGATCCAATAAAAGACAAAATTAAAGGACTAGGAATAAAGGCCTTGGAAGTTGATGGGCATAACTTTAATGATTTAATCTCAACTTTTGAAACTTCAGCAAAACAAAATGAACTTTGCTGCATTTTAGCAAAAACAGTTAAAGGTAAGGGTTGTTCAGTGATGGAAAACAAGAAACATTGGCATTATTGGAATAATATGTCAGAAGAAGAAATTCGAAAAACAATAAATGATCTTAAATAAATGTTACAAAGAGATGCGCTCATAGAGGAAGTAACAAAGAGATTGGATCAAGATAATAGTATATATTTTTTAAGCGCAGATTTTGGCGCGGCTGCTCTTGACGATCTTAGAGAGAGATTTCCAAAAAACTTTTTACATTGCGGAATATCTGAACAAGCTATGTTAGACGTTGCTACTGGCTTATCATTAGAGGGAAACAAAGTGTTCGTTTACGCGATGGCTCCTTTTCTTTCTTTAAGATCGATTGAACAGACAAAATGTGGACCAGGTTTAATGAATTTACCAATTTGTTTAATATCTGTTGGAATTGGACTTGGTTATGCAGATTCTGGTCCCACTCACTATTCTACTGAAGACTTTGCTTGCTTTAGAGCTATAGTGGGTTCCTCTATATATACGCCATCTGATGTTTCTTCGGTCAAGTTAATTGCAAAAGACATGTTAGAAAAACCTAAATTTTCATATGTAAGACTTGATAGAGATATTTTACCAAATGTATTACCCGAAATAAATCTAGATGATTACAATAGAGGTTTTACAATTTTTGGTAATGCAAATGATAAAAAGATTGCACTTATTTCTCATGGAAAAATGTTTCATAGATGTTTAGAAATTTATAATAATGAACCAAATAAATTTATATGTGTAGATATCATTAGAGCAAAACCATTTCCACAAGAATTGCCAAAAAAAATTATTTCATGTAAGGGCATTGTTGTTGTCGATGAACAAAGCCCATCAGGAAATCTTTCTTCTTGTATATTTGAAGGTTTTAGTCAACAAAATTTATATCCAAAAATAATTTCCAAATCCTTACCTGAAAAATATATTTTTGAAAATGGAGGGAGAGATTATCTATTAGATAAGTTTGGCTTATCGATTAAAGATATAAGAGAGTCAGCTAATAAAATAGATTAAATAATTAATAAAAAAAATCAAAGATTTATAAAAAGCCAATGAAGATATTATTGCAGCCGTTGAAAAAACTAAAGATAAATAAAAAAATCACTTTTGTTTCAATATACTTAATTTTTTTTTTAATAGGGGATATTTTTTTCAGTAATTTTGTATATAAAAAGGACATTAAACATAATTGTTATAAATATTTAAAAGATTTTTACTATCTTCAAAAAAATTGTCATGCAAAGGAAAAATGGGCAAGAAATGTAAAAACTTACGATGTGTATACTGATGATAACGGTTTTAGATTTTCTGGTAATAAAAGTAATAAAAATAAGATTGCTGCTTTTTTTGGAGGCTCATTTACATATGGTATGGGTTTAGATTATGAGAAAACTTTTGTCGGGTTAATAGAAAGCAATCAAAGTGAATTTGAAATATTAAATTTGGCTGTTCCAGGCTATAGTCCTACAGTATTTAACTATCAATTAAAAAAATTAATAAAAAACGAAATAATTCCAAATAAAATTTTTTTGGTTTTTGATATATCCGATGTTTCTGAAGAAGCTTCACAATGGGATAAAAATGATAAGTATGAACAACCAATTCAAATAAAAGAAATAAAGGAAAAAGATAATAATATTAGGGATAATAATGGTTTTAAAAATTTTACAGTAAATAACTTTAAAGGATCTAGATTAATAGCAAGAAGTATTAATAATTTTTTTAGATCTATAAGGCTATATTTTTCAAGTTTTAAAGAAAAAACCGAAAAGCCAGGATACACTGGATGGGGTAATTTTTTATATATGAATTTAGAAGATACTGATCAAAAATTATGGACACCTTTTGGTTTTGATAATGGTATTGCTAAAATAAAAAAAAATTCCAAAGAAATTGCAATGTTAGCTAATTCAATAAATGCTGATCTTTATATAGTTATTTATCCTTGGCCAGATACATTAGAATATGGTCAAAATAAATTTAATTGGGAAAAATTCTCTGAGAATTTATGTAATATTGTTTCTTGTACAAAACTAATAAATCTCTTTCCAGATTTTAGAAATATTAAAAAAAATTCTAATGACTGGCTTACCAGATTATATATAGGTGGAGATTTACATTTAACTGAATATGCACAGAAAATTATTGCAGAAAAATTATTGGATGAAGCATTTATAAATTAATTTTCTTGATCAGATTAATAAAAATGAATCAAAAAAAACATCTTTATAGTTTAGATTTGTTAAGAGGCTTTAGTGGTTACGGTGTAGCATTTTGCCACCTACATGCCTTTATATATAAAAGTATTCACCTTGAATATCTTTCGTTATTATTTGTAGAATTTTTTTTTGTATTAAGTGGCTTTGTTTTATATCCACAACTAATCCAGATCTTTAACAATAAAAGCAATCTAGCTATTTTTTATCAAAGGAGATGGATCAGAACTTTGCCTCTTTATTTTATTGTTATATTTTTAGTGTCGGCTATTTTTGACGAAGTACTAGGTAAAGATTTTTTTAAATATTTACTTTTTATTCAAAAAATTATACCAAATTTTCTATCCAGTGATTATTATCCTGTCGCTTGGTCGCTTTCAATTGAGGAGTTTTTCTACTTATTTTTTCCTCTTATTTTAATTTTTTTAGGTAAAAATGATCTTATCAAAAAAGTCATAATATTTTTTGTTTTAATTATGGTAGCTAAATTTTTCCTAGTCAGCAAGGTTGATTCTAATTTTTTTAGAACCGGCACATTGTTTAGATTTGATGCAATCCTTTTGGGTTTTATTTTAAGATTTTTTCAAGATGAGTTTTTTAAATTTAAATATTTTTCTTTAATTTTTCTAGTAGTATTATTTTTTGTATTTTATTTTAGCGAAGGTTACATTTTGGCTAATAATGAAGAATATATCATAAAAATCACTTTTATTATTCTCTTGCAAATATTAAGTTTATTAATGTTGAACGTATTTTTAATATTCGAACCTATAATGGAAATAAAATTAATTAAAAATTTTTCAATATTAGTTTCTAGACAAACATATTCAGTTTATCTAATTCATATAATTTTCATTTATTTTATTGAGAAAATTCAATTGAGTGTCTTTAACACGGTCTTTCTATACTTCTCGTTATTGTTTATTTTTTCAAGTTTAATTTATTACTTTATTGAAAGTCCGCTATTGAAAATGAGACCAAAACTAAAGTAATATAATTTATTAATGGAAAAAATTCTTACTTTTATTAAATTTGCACTTAAAAACAAGTATCGTTGGTTAGTTCCTGCTATTGCAATTTTAATAGTTTTTATATTTATAAATTACTTTTTGTCTAATGAAGGGTTCAGACCATTTGGATACAGAATATTTTAACTATAAAAAAATACATATATTATTTTATCAAAATATTGATTGAAGAAATTTTTAAAAGTATTATAAAGCAATAATAATTGAACGGCGGGGTAGCTCAGTTGGTTAGAGCACAGGACTCATAAGCCTGGGGTCGGCGGTTCGAATCCGCCCCCCGCTACCATTCAAATTGATCTTAAAATTTTTCGTAAAATTTTTATAATTTTTAATACTTTATTCTCTTTTAGTTTTGGATATAAAGGTAGTGAAAAAATCCCTTTAGCCATTTTTTCAGTCATAGGTAAATAATTAAATTTGTTTAAAATCTTATTTTTGTAGGCCTTCATTTTATGAATTGGGAAAGGGTAGTTTATATTTGTTTGAATGTTATTTTCCTTAAGTTTTTTGACAATTTCATCTCTCTTGGTATGGTAAACTACATAAAGATGAAAGACATGTTTGCATTTTACATTTTCAATAGGTAATTCCAGTGAAGTATCTTTTAACCCCCGAGAATATATTTTAGCAAGTTTTCTTCTTTGTTTAATCCAAAGTTCAACCTGAGATAATTTTAAATTTAAAATAGATAATTGTATTTCAGAAATTCTCGAATTTGTTCCATGTTCATTAGCATAATATTTATTGTTAAATCTATTCTTTTTATTATTTTGTTCTATACCGTAATATCTTATCCTTTTAACTTTTTTATATAAACTGACAGAATTAGTAGAAATAAATCCGCCATTTCCATATGCTCCCAATATTTTAGTAGGATAAAAAGAAAAACAACCTACATCACCAAAAGACCCAACATATTTATTTTTAAATTTAGCACCTTGGGCCTGTGCACAATCTTCAATAATTTTTAATTTATGTTTTTTTGCAATTTTACAAATTTTTTCCATGTCACAAGCTTGTCCATATAGATGCACTGGTATTATAGCTTTAGTTTTTTTTGATATACATTTTTCTATATTGTCAGTTTTAATTAAATAATCAGATCCGACGTCTACAAATCTTACTTTTGCACCACAGGTTTTTATTGCCGAAATTGTTGGAATTGCTGTATTGGATACAGTTATAATTTCATCATTTTGTTTAATTCCCAATCCTAGCAGAGCAATATATAAGGCGTCAGTTCCACTGCCAACAGCCACTCCGTATTTTAAATTGTTTTTTTTAATAAATTGTTTTTCAAATTTTTGAAGTTCTTTTCCAAAAAAGATTTGACCTGATTTAAGCGTTCTATCTATAGATTTTAAAATTTTTTTTCTTAAACTTTTGTACTCTTCGGTATAAGACCAAACTTTTATCATTTTAGAACTTTTTTGAGTTTCATAATATTCATTGATGGATTAAGTGGATAATTATGACTTAAAGTTTTTTTAGCATAAATTTTTTTTATTTTTGGATTAAATTTTTTTGCAAATCTGTATACTGTCTGAGTTTTGCCACCAAGATTAATTATTCCTTTCTTGTTAATTAACTTAAAGAGAATTTTTGCAACTTCATCATGAAATATAAAATTTGTATTAAAATCGCAAAAGGCTTTCTTATGAACAAATGGTTTTTCAGTCATACATACCCTTAAGATCAGAGAATTGTTGTACATTTGAACAGAACTTTCGCCTCCAAGTTTTGACCAGGAATAATTATTTTTTGGTAGCAAGGGTTCATTTTCTTTATAATTACCCTTAGTTCCTGGATAAACGTAACTGGTTGAAAAATAAATTAATTTTATTCCTAGTTCCGAACAAGCTTTTGTAATGTTTGCTGTTCCGATGATATTTAGATCTATACTTTTGTTAATATGTCTTTCATGCATTTTCATGGGTCTTGAGAGGCCTGCCAAATGTATCAAATACTTTGGTTTTTGTTTTTTTAGATACTTTTTAATAGTCTTTGAATCTAATATATTTAATTTCCTTTTATTTGGAAAAAGTAATTTATATTTATTTTTTATTTTTTTTAATTCGACACCAAAACGTCCACTTCCACCTGTTATAACGATTTTATTTTTATATAGAAACATGGGACACCCATTTACCACCTTTTTTAATAAAGTTTTTTTCTTTTGCAAAAATTTCTTCTTTATGGTTCCAAGCGAAGAGGTAAGCGACATCAGGCAAGTTATTATGAAAATGAGATACAGGTACTATAGGAATATGTGTACCAGGTGAAAAATTGCCTATCTTCTCTTTAGTTGTGTCACAAATAAAATTAATGATATTTTTGTTAAAATTACAGTAATTTAAAACCGTGGTACTTTTTGATGTAGCTGCATAGCCACAAATTTCTTTTCCTTCATTTTTAAATTTTTTTAATCTATTTATGATTTTATCTCTTGAATTTTCACAATTTTTTTTAAATTCTAAGCAAGATTCCAAATTATCTAAATTATTTTTATTTTCCATTGATAGGCCTTCGATAACTCTTCGACTGACGTTATATTTTTTTTTTCTTGATATTATATATCTCATTGAACCACCGTGTGTTGGTTGAGGAAAAATATCGATTAATTCAAAATTATACAATTCAAAAATTTTTTTGACCGAATTAATAGAGAACATAAATATATGCTCATCGTATATTTGGTCATAGGATATTTTTTTAATCATTGAGCCCATATAAGGTTCTTCAAAAATAAAAAAACCTTTTTTTGATAGTAGTTCATCAATTGAAAATATTAAATTTTTTAGGTTGGGCATATGACATATAACATTAGAGGCGCAAATTACGTCAGTATTATTTTTGAAATTTTTTAAAATTTTAATATTTTCTAGATCAAAAAAACCACTTATCGTATTTATGTTATTTTGTTTTGCTTTTGTCGCCACATTTTCTGACGGTTCAAAACCAACATAATTGATATTAGAATTATTAAAATTATTTAAAAATGTTCCGTCGTTTGAGCCGATTTCTATTAATTTTGAATTAGATTTTAAATATTTTTTTTTTATCCAGTTAGCATATTTCGTAAAATGAAGTTTCATTAATTTTGAGCTTCCAGTATAAAAAGGATATTTTTTATTAAACATTTTTTCAGGTTTTGGATGATCATTGAGCTGAAACAGAGATAAATCTTCTGAAAATCCAACCTCCATTTCAAAAAAATATTCCGAACTAAATTCCTCTTTACTTAAAAACCCGTTTGCCAAAGGCATTTTTCCGAACGACATAAAAGGTTTTATTTTTTTACCTGTTATTTTACATTTCATTGTTAATGTTTCTAAAAATTTTTAAAGTAGATTTAATGTCGTAATAAATATTTGATTTTAATAAGAATGCTTTTCTAGTAAATTTTTTATTAGAAATTTTATAAGAGTACTGATTTATAAGTTTAGATTTTTCGTATTTTATTTTAATCGTTTTTTTACACTTTTTAAAATAACTAATAATTTTTCTTAATGTTAAGTTGTGAGATAAAATATTGTATGTTTCGTTATCGAAAAAATTTTTTTCAATTGTAAATTTAATTACCTTAAAAGCATCTTTTAAAGATAAATATGGACGAGGTTTGTTCATCATACTTTTCCAAATTGGTAAAGGTCTTTTTAGTAATAAGTAAAAACTAAATTTATTTATTGCAGTATGAAATCTCATACCTTTAGAAATACCACTAATGGTTCCAAATCTGTAAGTGACAAATTTAATTTTATTTTTATTCATTTTTAAAATGTTTTCCTCTTTAACTTTAATTTCAGCATACGGTGATTTTGGTCTTAATTTTTTACAACCTTCGTTCACCAAACCCTTTTGTTCGCCATATACGCTAGTGCTTGAAATATGTATCAATTTAGATGAGTTTTTTTTACAATAATTAAGAACATTATTGAATATACTTAAATTATTTTTGTAAATTTTATTTTTAATTTTTAGACTGCCTTCTGCGTCTGTTAACGAGGCTAAATTTATTATTACATCAACTTTTGTAAAATTTTTTAATGCATTATTTGTAGCTAAATCTTTTTGATAAAAATAAATTTTCTTCCTAGTTTTTGGCAAATTGAATAAACTACAGTACCTGTTTGTTGATAGATTATCGATTACATAAATTTTTTTTATATATTTGATCTTATGGATATTTTCTAGCAAATAAGATCCTATGTGCCCTAATCCACCAGTAATTAAAATTTTCATTTTTTTCTTAAGTTTTTTTTGTATTCATCAAAGTTTTTCAAGTAATCATCGGCATTATAATGTTGATCACATACAACCATTAAAATGGAATTTTTATTAACAAATTTAACACTGCACCAATGTTTTGGAGGAACCATTACAGCAGTATTTATTAAATGATTTAGTATAATTTTCTTATTAACATTTGGCGTTTTAATATTTAAAATTAATTTACCATATATAGGAATAAAAACCTGTGAGCATTTCTTGTGGGCATGATCACCTCTAATTTTATTTTTTTTTCCATATAATAGAAAAATTCTTTTAACTTTTATAGGAAATTGTTTGTTAAAGTATATAGGTATAAGTTTTCCAGTTTTGTTTGAAAATATTTTTGTTTTAAATTTATTAATTTTTTTCATTTACTGGTATCGTAAAAAACTACAGGCCATAACAATGGCTTTGTGTATTTGTTAAACCAATAAGATAAGTATCTTTCTGCTAAGAATGCATACATTCTTGTATTTCCATAACCTTCTAAATCAAAACCAAAAATTTTTTCACATCGTTTTAACCATGGAAAGATTGAGTTATAATAGTTGTTGATAACTTTTTTTGAACGGCAAACAAACATATTTCCTCTGCTGAAAGAAATATTTTTTCTTGTATACTCTCTAAAATCCTTTCTATCATTGTCATCTAGCAGATCGATTGCTTTATCCAAATTTCCATTTCCATGCCACATATCAAAGTGAAATCTTAAATTTCTCCTGGATTTTAATATAGCATATGGATTTCTTATCAAGGACCAAATTCCATGTTTGACTAATTTTGAAAATTTCAGGTCGTTCATATAGATGTGTTCACCAACTATTGTATCAAATTTTTCCCATTCAATTGGAATTTCCTTTAACACAATATCCTCTACTTTAGAATCTTTTGTAATTTTTTTTTTATTACCCCAAAATTCTCTATAAGCACAAAATCCAACCCATTGGTCGTCCTTAATTTTTGGCAGGATGTTTTTCCAAAACCAGTAGTGAAATGTGTATTCCCCGTAAAATTTATTTTTTCTAGTGATATTATCAAGCGTATTATCTCTTAACCAATCTTCTGAAAAATTGTTGTTACCAAGCCCAACAGGCACATAACCCAATTTTTTCATTATTGGAAGCTCCTTATTGTTAAGACACAAACAATACATTGTTGCATTATTCATACTTTATAAATATAAATTATTAAACTTTTTGAAAGTTATATTATTTCTATCTTTCTTAGAAACTATTGGTTTTTTTATTGGCCATTTAATTTTTAATTTTTCATCATTCCATAAAATTCCTGTTTCATTTTTTTTTGATCTATAATTTGTAATACCGTATAAGACTATGTTTTCATTTTTTAAACTACAGAATCCATGTGCAAAACCAGCTGAAACAAATAAAGATGTAGAATTTTTATCTGACAAAATATTGTGAATATATTTGCCATATGTTTTTGAACCTTTTCTTAAATCTACTACTACATCGAAAATTTTTCCCTTAATCACAGAAACAAACAAATCTTGTTGAATTTTTCTCTGTATGTGCAAACCTCTAACTACATTTTTTTTTGATTTTGACACACTCCAAAAAATAAAATTTTTATTTTTGACAAAATTGTTTTTAAAAATTTCTCTAAAATATCCTCTTTTATCATAATGATTTATGCCTTTAATTATTTTAAGGCCATGGAAAGAAGTATTTAAAGTTTTCATTTAAGTAATTTATTTAAGTAATTTGAATAATTACATTTTCCGTAAAATTTTATAGCTAATTTAACTTGTTTTTTATTTATCCAACCATTTCTATAAGCAATTTCCTCTAAGCAGGCAATTTTTAATCCTTGTCTGCTTTCTAAGGCTGACACAAAGGCGGAAGCATTATAAAAATCTTCGATTGTACCCGCATCAAGCCATGCAGCACCTCGGCCAATAAGCTCAGCTGATAATTTATTTTTTTTATTGTATTTTTTTAACAAATCAACAATTTCCATTTCTTTTCTTTTAGAAACTTTTAATTTCTTACTATATTCAATAACTTTATTGTCAAAAAAATATAGTCCAGTAATAGCTAAGTTAGATATATATTTTTTTGGCTTTTCAGCTATTTTTAATATTTTTTGTTTGTTATTAATTTTTGCAATACCGTACTGCGATGGACTACTCACTGGATGCAAAAATACTTTTGCGCCCGAATGTAATTTTGTACATTTTTTTAATTTTTCCGTTAAACTTTGACCATAAAAGAAATTATCACCAAGTATTAATGCGACATTGTCTTTATCAATAAATTTTTCTCCAATAGTAAACGCTTCTGGTAAACCTTTGGGGTATTTTTGTTGAGCAAAACTTATTTTAATTCCTAAATTTTTACTTTCTGGTAAAATTTTTTTAAATTGTGTTAATTGATCTTGGTTTACTATAATTAAGATATCTTTAATTCCAGCTAACATTAATACAGACAAAGGATAAAAAATTAAGGGCTTATCATATATTGGAAGAAGTTGTTTATTAACTGCTTTTGTTAGAGGACTCATTCGTTTTCCAGATCCACCGGCAAGAATAATTCCCTTTTTGATCATTTTTTTTTTAACCCTAGTCTTTTATCATATAGTTTTTTCGATACGCTTGTAAAAAAATCTCTATTATTTAAATACCAATGAAATGTGTCAGACAAACCTTCATTTAAGTTTGTTCTTGATTTCCACTTAAGTTGCTTATGTATTTTTTTACAATCCAAGGCATATCTAAAATCATGTCCAGGTCTGTCTTTTACAAATTTAATTTTTACATTATTTCCAATTATAATTGATTTTTTTTTTAATATTTGTATTAGTTTTTTTGCTATATCAATATTTTTAATATTTTGGTTAGATCCAACATTATAACTTTCACCAATTTTACCCTTAAAAAAAATTTTCAAAAGTGCTTCGCAATGATCTTTTACATGTATCCATTCTCTAGAATTTTTTCCTCGACCATAGATTGATAAAGGTCTATTGGTAATAATGCTGTAAATAAGTTTTGGTATCAGTTTTTCCGGAAACTGATTAGGTCCATAGTTATTACAACAATTAGAAATTACTGCAGAAATTTTATAAGTTTTGATGTAAGATTTAATTAATTGGTCGGCGCTTGCTTTAGATGCAGAATAGGGAGAACTAGGATTGTAAGGGTATTCTTCAGTAGATCTTTTTCCTTTTTCAATATCTCCGTAAACTTCATCTGTAGATATGTGTGTTAACTTTAATTTTTTTTTATTTTTTTTTGTATAAAGGTTAATTGCTTCAAGCAAATTATAAACTCCAAGAATATTACTTTTGATGAACTGTTCAGGATTATCTATAGATCTATCAACATGTGTTTCGGCCGCGAGATTAAAGATTCCAATAGGTTTAAACCGATTTAAAATTTTCAATACTTTATTTTTGTTATTGATATCTTGTTTAAAAAATCTGTAATTTTTATTTTTTCCTATGTCTTTCAAATTATAAGGATTAGCCGAATAACTTAATTTATCTATGTTAATGACAAAGTAATTTTTTTTTAGTAAAAATTTAACTAAATTGCTTCCTATAAATCCTGAACCACCAGTTACAATAAATTTTTTCATATTTGTTTTACAAAAAAGGTATGATCTAATAAATTAGATTATTAAAAGAATTAGATTATAAAATCAATTATGTTTAAATAATGTCAATTCAAGATATTACAATTGTAATAACCTCATTTAAAAGTGATGCTATAATTAAAAATTGTCTAAAATCGATTAACAGACAATGTCAAATTATAGTTGTTGAAAATTCAAACGACTTACAATTTAAAAAAAATATAGAAATCGAATTTAGTAATGTGGAGTGTATTTTGACTGGAGAAAATCTTGGTTATGGAAAAGCAAACAATATCGGATTAAAAAAGGTCAAAACTAAATATGCTTTAATTTTAAATCCAGATGCTTCTTTATACAGATCAACCCTCGAAAATTTTTTAAAAACAGCAAAGTTAATTCCTGATTTTGCTATTATTGGACCTCATGTACAAGAAAAAAAAAATGAAAATAATAAAAATAATTTTAAAAAATCTTTACCAATTTCGGTAAATAACGTTAAAGGTTTTGCTATGTTTTTAAATTTGTCAGAATTTAAAGATGTAGGTTTTTTTGATGAAAATTTTTTTATTTATTTTGAAGAAATAGATTTATGTAGAAGATTAATTAAACATAATAAAAAAATTTATTTAGTACCTTCTGTAAAAATCAATCACGAAGGAGGACAATCACATGACAAATTAATAAATAAAACAATGGAACTATCTAGGAATTGGCATTGGATGTGGTCTACTTTTTATTATCACAGAAAATATAAAGGTTTCTTTATTTCTTTATTGATCATTTTTCCTAAATTAATTTCTGCTATTTTGAGAGTTGCACTTTACTCCATGACCCTAAATAAGGATAAAAGAGAAATTTATTATTACAGATATTTAGGTTTAATAAATGCAATAACTGGAAAAAATTCTTGGTATCGTCCACAGCTATAATGAACTGAGACTTAAACATTGATTTATAGAAATTAAAAATATACATAACCTTTAATGAATAAATCATCACAGAAAATTTTGGTCACAGGTGTAGCGGGTTTTTTAGGATCACATTTAGCAGAAAAATTAGTTGGCATGTGTCACGATGTTTTAGGAATTGATAATATGAGCGGTGGTTACAAAGACAACATACCAAATAATGTAAAATTTTTTGAATTTGATTGTTGTGATTTGAAAAAAATGAATGATGTCATGAAAAATATAGATGTGGTTTATCATTGCGCCGCTACAGCGCATGAGGGTTTATCAGTGTTTTCTCCATACGAAATTACAAAAAATAATTATTTAGCATCAGTTTCAGTTTTTACTGCAGCTGTGTCAAATAAAGTTAAAAGAATAATATTTTGTTCATCTATGGCGAGATATGGGGATCAAAAAACTCCATTCATTGAAGATATGAAGCCTAAGCCTGTTGATCCTTACGCCATTTCAAAAGTTGCTGCAGAGAATGTTCTAAAGAATTTGTGTGAACTTAATAACATCGAATGGGTAATTGCAGTTCCCCATAATATCATAGGTCCCAGACAGAAATATGACGATCCTTTTAGAAATGTTGTATCGATAATGATAAATAGAATGTTACAAAAAAAACCTCCCATAATATATGGCGATGGAGAGCAAAAGAGATGTTTTTCATATATTGATGATTGTATTAATTGTTTAATTCCAATGTTGGATCAAAAAAACCTAGATAAACAAATTATAAACATTGGTCCGGACGAAGAGTTTGTAACAATTAATAATGTTTCTGAAATTTGTTCAAATATAACTGGCTGTAATTTAAAACCAATTTATAAAAAGGACAGACCCAGAGAAGTAAAACACGCAACTTGTTCGGCGGACAAAGCCAGAAAACTTCTAAACTATAGTACAAAAACTGATTTAAAAACAGGAATCCAAAAAACATTTGATTATATTAAAAAAAGAGGACCAAAACCATTTGAATATCATATTAATTTAGAAATTAAAAATGAACTGACACCCAATGCTTGGTTAAAAAGAGAAATTTAATGACCTGGAAAATCTATTAAAGCTAAAGTTTTATATGACTCTTTTTCTAATAGATTTTTTCCACCAAGATCAAAAAGATTAATTACGAAAATAAAACATTCAACTTTACCACCAGATTTTTCTACTAATTTTGCTGCGGCTTTAGAAGTTCCTCCAGTAGCGATTAAATCATCAATGATTATAACATTATCATTTTTTTGAATTGAGTCTTTATGAATTTCAATTGTAGCTTTTCCATATTCAAGCTCAAAATCCTCAGAATATGTATCCGCTGGCAATTTATTTTTTTTTCTTATCAAAATTAATGATCTAGATAATTTATTTGCAACAACCGAACCAAAAATAAATCCCCTTGATTCTATAGCAACGATTCTATTGAAATTTAAGTCTTTGATCATTTCTACCATTTTATCTGTTGTATAATTGAAAGCCTTGGTATCTTTAATCAAAGTGGTAATATCACGAAAAAGTATTCCTTTTTTTGGATAGTCTGGTATTGATCTGATATAGTTTTTGAGATCCATTTTTTTAAAAATTTAATAAATGGATTTTAGTAATTTAATTTTGATATGACAAATCCAAAATTAGGTATTATTGGGGGCAGTGGACTTTATGAAATTGAAGGGTTAGAAAACCTTAAATGGAAAAAAATAAAAACACCTTGGGGAAATCCATCTGATAAAATACTAAATTTTAAGTATAAAGGGAAAGAAATTTGTTTTTTACCTAGGCATGCAAGAGGTCATAAAATCTCTCCAACAAATATTAATTTTAGAGCTAATATTGACGCATTAAAACAATCTGGTGTTACTGATATAGTGTCTGTTTCGGCCGTAGGCTCTTTGAAGGAAAATTTATATCCAGGAACTTTTGTTTTGATAGATCAGTTTATTGACAGAACATTTGCCAGAGTTAAAACATTTTTCAATGAAGAAATAGTCGCCCATGTTTCAATGGCACATCCTACTAGTGTTGGTCTAGCGAATGCTTGCGAGCATTCTCTTAAACAGCTAAACATTAAGTACCAAAGAGGTGGTGTCTATGTTGTTATGGAAGGTCCTCAATTTTCTACTCTTGCTGAATCACAATTATATCGATTCTGGAATGCTGATGTAATTGGAATGACTAATATGCCCGAAGCCAAATTAGCAAGAGAAGCTGAAATTAGATACACGACAGTTGCTATGGTAACAGATTTTGATTGTTGGCATCCTGATCACGAAAATGTTGACGTGCAAATAGTAATAAAGACTTTGATCAGTAATGCAGCAAAAGCAAAAAATATGATCAAGTTAGTTATTGAAAATTTTGAAAAAAATATTAAGGAAAATGATCCTGCAAATAATTGTCTTGATACTGCAATTATTACAAATCCAAAATTAATGACAACAAAAACCAAAAGGAAATTAAAAAATATAGCCGGAAGAGTACTTTTTAAAAAATAATGCATATAAATGGAAAAGCATTTAGAACAATTTGGTTTGATGACAAAGATCAAACAGTAAAAATTATTAACCAGACTAAACTTCCTCATAAATTTGAGGTAAAAAACCTTACAATAGTAAAAGACACCATAAATGCAATCAAGACAATGGAAGTAAGAGGAGCGCCTCTTATAGGAGCAACAGCAGCTTATGGAATAGTTTTGGCCATTATGGAAAATAATGATCCTGAATTTATTAAAACAAGCTGTGAAAATTTAATTAAATCTAGGCCCACTGCAATAAATTTAAAATGGGCAGTGAGTAGAATGCTCAAAAAATTATTAGGTGTAAATAATGATGAAATTTTAAAAATCGCTTTGGCAGAAGCAAAATTAATCTGTGAAGAAGATGTGAAATTTTGTGAAAATATTGGACTTAATGGATTAAAAATTATTGAAGAAATTTACAATAAAAAGAAAGACACAGTAAATATTTTAACTCATTGCAATGCTGGATGGCTTGCAACAATTGATTGGGGCACGGCAACTTCCCCAATTTATCATGCACACAAAAAAGGAATTAAAGTTCATGTTTGGGTTGATGAAACAAGACCAAGAAATCAAGGTGCTTTTCTTACATCTTATGAACTAAATGAAGAAGGAGTACCTAATACAATTATAGCTGACAATGCTGGTGGAATACTCATGCAAAGAGGTGAAGTTGATATGTGTATTGTTGGGACTGATAGAACAATTGCTACAGGTGATGTGGCTAATAAAATTGGAACTTATTTAAAAGCTTTAGCCGCAAAAGACAATAACGTTCCCTTTTATGTAGCTTTAGCAAGTTCAACAATAGATTGGGAAACTACTGATTTTAAAAATATTCCAATCGAGGAAAGAAATTCAGAAGAATTATCTCACGCAGAAGGATTAGACGAAAATAATGAACTTAAAAGAATTCGAATTTACCCAAAAAAAAGTAAATCATTAAATCTTGCTTTTGATATTACCCCCACTAAATTTGTGACAGGATTAATTACGGAAAAAGGTGTTTGTGAAGCATCTAGAGAAGGATTAAAAAAATTATTTAAATGAAAAATTTATCTTAGTGAAGCTGCTATATTACCACCATCAACGGCAAGAACCGCTCCAGTAGTTTTTTTTGAAGTAGCTAAATGAAAAAAAGCTTTAGCAACATCTTCTGCTTTCACTTCATTCAACAATAAATTGCCCCTCATATAATCATCGGTACTAATTGATCTTGCCTTAGCTCTTGTTCTGATCATTTTGTTATTCATTAAACCGCTTTTTATTCTATCGGCATTAACTCCGTTAGATCTAATTCCATAAGATCCATAATCTACAGCATATTGTTTACATAAACTAAGTAAGGCTGATTTAGGTAACCCATAAGGTCCAAAATTTTTTCCAGGATTTACAGATTGTTTTGAAATATTAAAAAGTAAACAGCCATTGATATTTTGTTTTTTCATTATTTTAATAGCTTCAGAGGCACAATTTTGATGAGAAAAGAAATTATCTTCGAAACTTTGTCTTAATATAATATCATCTACTTCACCTATAGGTCCATTAGTTGCCGTTCCTGCGTTTGAAATTAAAATGTCTATTCCTCCATATTTTTCACAGATTTGATTGAAAGCTTTTTTGACATTTTTCTTACTTCTTACATCGCAGTGAATACAAAGTTCTTTAATTTTAGATTGTAAATTTTTTAATTTTTCTAGATTGTAATCAAGCAGAACAACTTCAGCTCCATAGCTTTTAAACATTTTATAAGTTTCAAAGCCTATAGTTCCTGTGCTACCGGTAATTACAACAACATTACCTTCGAGAAGTTTTTTTTCCTTTTTAATTTTAGCTTGTTCCAATGACCAATATTCAACATCAAAAAGATCTTTTTCTAGAACAAATTTATAAGTGGAAGTTTCTTCAACAGAGGCAATAACTTTAGCATTTGTTTCAGTTAGATCTCCAGCAATTTTTGCAGAACTTAAATCTTTTCCAACAGCAAACACTCCAACATTTTGAACCAAAACAACTCTTGGAGATGCGTCCAACATTACTTTTTTTCCCTTAACTTTATTCTTGTTGACATTGAAATAATTGATGTATTTCTTTCTATAATTCTCAAAAGCTTTCTTTGCTGCTACTTTAAATTCAACAATAGAGGAATTTTTCTTTGGAGTTATTATTAATGGAAAAGGTTTAACTCTAATTACATGATCTGGCGTTGCTGTTCCTTTTGATGAATAGGATCTAACGTTTTTTCCATTCATAAAATATTTTAAGTGTTTATTTAATCTATAATTAACTACAAATTTTTGATCTTTATTATTAGATAAAAGACCTCTTATTATTGGAGCTATTTCATGAGCATTGAATTTTGTAGAGAAATTTTTGATTTGTTTAATTTTTTTAACTTTAAGTTTTTTAATAGCTCTTTCAGCTTGTGATACATATTTTATCATTAAATCGTAAGCTTCTTTAGCACTATCAGCAAAAGTAAATATTCCATGATTCATTAATATTAAACAGTTTATGTTTGGATTTTTTGAGTAAATTTCATTTATTTTTTTAGCTAACATGAAACCAGGCATTATATAAGGAGCTACACTAACTTTATTTCCAAATACTTTTTTGCAAAAATTTAATCCTCCTGCTCTATTAGTTACATTTAAGACAGCATCTGCATGGGTATGATCAACAAATTTAAAAGGCAGAAAAGCATGTAAAAATGTTTCAACCGAAGGATTAGGTGATTTAACATTTATTAAGTTTCTTTTTTGAAAGCTGACCATATCTTCATCAGATAAGTATTTTTTCTTCTTAAGTGACAATAATGGTTCCAATTTCACTGCGGGAAGTCCAGCGGGCTCTATATCAGCCATATCCCATCCACTTCCTTTAACGCATAAAACTTTATATTTTTTGCCATCAATGTCTTTGATTGTAGTTTTAACAGAAGTATTTCCACCACCATGCAAGACCAATTCTTTATTTCTTCCTAAAAGTCGTGTTGTGTAAACTCTTAGAGCTAAATCTTTAGAAAAACCAAATTTTTTGTACTTTTTTATATATTTACTTGCAAAATTTTTTGACCAATTATTTTTCAAAACAAAACTCCATCAACTTATTAACAAGTATTTTTTAGTTGTTATAAAAAAAAATAACAAGTATAAAAAAATGAAGGATTCGTTCGGAGTTATGAAAAAAGTTGGAGAACACGTTACAATAGATTTTTTAGGCGTAAAACAGGAATATTCCCCTGATTTTTATAGAAAGATTATCGACAAAATTGCTAAAAAAACTAAAGTAGAGGTTCTTAATATTGCTGAACATGAATTTAAACCACAAGGATTTACCTGTGTTGCTCTTTTAGCGGAAAGTCATATGAGTTTTCACACTTTTCCAGAAAAAAGGATTGTTAGTTTTGATTTTTTTACCTGTGCAAAAATTTCTCCAACAGCAGCATTAGATATTTTAAAAAAAGAAATTAAATACGAAAGAGCAGTAGTTAGAAATTTTGATAGAAGCAACAAGGGTATATATGAAGATATATATAGTACGCCAGGACACAAAAAATATTATGTTGTTGATGATGTTTTAGAAAATTTTATATCAAAGGTTGGTCAACATGTAGAAATTATAAAACTTGAAGAATTCGGTAATGCTCTTTTTATTGATAGCGAGCTACAAGTTGCTGAAAAAGATGAAAAAAAATATAGTGGGCAATTCGTAAATTCAGCTCTTAGTTTATCCAAAGATAATTCCAATACAGCAATAATTGGTGGGGGAGATGGCGGCGTTGCAAGAGAATGTTTATCAAAAGGATTTGATTTAATTGATTGGTACGAGCTTGATCCTGAAGTAGTAAAAGTTTGTCAAAAATATCTTCCAAAAATATGCGGTGATGTAAAAGCAAATAATAATGTAAAGTCTTATTGGGGAGATGCTTTTGAAAGTATTAAAACTGTTAAAGATTCAAAATATGATAAAATTTTTGTGGATCTTAATGATGATCAATGTTGCATCGATTTAGCTGAAAAAAATATGAAAAGTTTAAAAAGAATTTTGAAACCAGATGGGGTTATCACAGCTCAGGTTGGATGTTTGTCTAAAAAACCCAAACAGGTCAATAGTTGGCTTAAAGTTCTTTCCCAAAATTTTGGCAATGCAAAATTAGATGAAGTATTTATTCCTAGTTTTGATTGTCGTTGGAATTTTGCCTCCTCTATAATGAATTCTTAAATAATTCAACTATTTCACGTATTATTTTTTCTAGAATAATCTTTTTTTTAATTCTACTATTCTTCTTTTTTAGGAGGAGAACATGAAAAATATATTTAAATTTTTTCTATCTACTATTGCTGCATTAGCGATACTTTCTTCAAGCGTTCAAGCTGGCAGTGTAAAGATAGGAACAGAAGGTGCATACCCACCGTGGAATGCAAAAGATGAATCTGGAAAATTAATTGGGTTCGAAGTTGAGCTTGCCAATTTTCTTTGCATTTATATGAAAGCTGATTGTACCATTGTTGAACAAGACTGGGATGGAATGATTCCAGGACTAATTATGAGAAAGTATGATGCAATTATGGCCGGCATGTCCATAACTGATGAGAGAATGAAAACAATTAATTTTTCACAAGGTTATGCTGATGAAGTTGCTTCTCTAGCAGTTATGAAAGGTTCAAGTCTTGAAGGAATGGATACACCTAAAGCTATAAATTTATCTACTGGTGGTTCAGATGTTAAAAATGCATTAAAAACTTTAACGGCTGCACTGGCTGGAAAAACTATTGGAGTTCAAACGGCAACTATTCACCAAAACTTTTTAGAGTCTGGAGATGTAGGAAGTGTAAAAGTTAGAACTTACAAAACTCAAGATGAGGTAAATTTAGATTTAGCTGCTGGAAGAATTGATGCAGCATTAGCTGCGGCAGTTGCTTTTACTGATTATGCTGAGAAATCTGGAAAACCTGTAGTTCTTGTTGGACCAACTTTTGCTGGAGGAGCATTTGGTAACGGCGTAGGAGTAGGCATTAGAAAAGATGATGCACAACTTCTTAAAGATTTTAACAACGCCATTAATACCGCAAGAAAAACTGGAAAAATTAGCGAACTAGCCATTAAGTGGTTTGGCTTTGACGCTTCAATGTAATAATTTAATTTTTAAGGTGATAGAAATTTAATTCTGTCGCCTTAAAATCTATGGGACTTTTAGCATACGGCGATACAGGTTGGGGAGACGAGATTTTTTTTGCTACTCTCATGACAATAGCTGTTGCGACCGCAGCTATATTCATCGGATTTTTATTAGCAACAGTTTTCGCATCATTTAAACTATCAAAAATTAAAACACTAAATTTAATTGGAAGTTTTTATACAACAGTTTTTAGGGGAGTGCCTGAACTTTTAGTAATTTATTTATTTTTTTTTGGTGGTAGTGGCGCAGTTATGTATGTAGCCAAAATATTTGGTTATGATGGATACATTGAAATTAATGCATTTTTGACTGGAGCTATATCAATAGGGGTTATATCAGGAGCATATTCAACAGAAGTGTTTAGAGGAGCAGTGCAATCTATACATAGAGGACAGTTTGAAGCTTCAGAGGTTTTGGGTATTAAAAAGAAAATTTACTATTTCAAAGTAATTATTCCGCAAATGTTAAGATTAGCTTTGCCTAATATAAGCAATGTTTGGCAAATTACATTAAAAGATACATCTCTAATTTCTGTTACTGGTCTCGTTGAGATTATGAGACAGTCTTATATAGCCGCAGGTTCTACGAGAGATCCTCTATTTTTCTATTCTTTCGCAGCTGTATTGTATTTATTCTTAACTTTTTTAAGCATGAAATTATTTAATAAATTAGAAAAACATTATAGTAGGGGGCATTAAATGGATTTAATGATAGAAAGTTTACCCAGATTACTTAACGCAACAAAATTAACAATTGAGTTAACTTTACTATCATTATTTTTTGGTATTTTTGTTGGTATTTTCTTTGCATTATTAAGAACAAGTAAAAACAAAATTTTATATTATATATCTTATTATTATTCTTATATTTTAAGAGGAACTCCATTGTTAGTTCAAATTTTCATAATATATTTTGGACTTGGTCAAGTTGAATGGATAAGGGAGTCTTTCCTTTGGATATTTCTAAAAGAACCATATTCATGTGCAATCTTTGCATTTACTTTAAACACAGGAGCATACTCTTCAGAAATTTTTAGATCTGCTTTCGAGACAATTAATAAAGGAGTTTTAGAGGCCGCTAAGGGTTTGGGTCTAAATAAAATAAATACTTTTTTAAGAATTAGACTACCGATAGCCATTAAACAATCTTTACCAGCTTACGGCAATGAGATGATATTAATGTTGAAAGGAACTTCTTTAGCAAGCACAGTAACTTTGCTTGATCTTACAGGAGTAGCTAAACATATTATATCAACCACTTTTAGACCAGTGGAAGTGTTTATTGTTGCAGGGAGCATATACTTATTAATGACTTTTATAATACATAATTTTATTAAATTTTTAGAAAGGAAATACAATTATAATTAATAATCTACGTACTGTTTTATTTCTTTAATATTAGAACCTGATACTTCATTTATTTTAGACTTAATTTTTGAGCGTTTGTCATTATTCATATAAACGCCTCTTGCCAACTTAATAAAGTTTTGTCCAAAATCTTTATTTTTTTCACAAATTCTTAACTTGTCTTCAATGTTCCAAAGATTTTGGTTAACTTCTTTGATCTTCTTGAACAAAATTTGAAATTTTTTTGTTTCTTTAATACTTGAATTTTGAACTTCTCTTAAAATTTTATATTCTTTGTTGATTTCTTTTAGCTTTATCTTATCCCTAACTTTTTCAAGCTTAATTTCTAAAATGCTTATTTTATCTAGTAATTCACCGGTTGATATTTCTGACAAAATTTTCTTAGATTTAATATTCATGTTATATGTTAAAATTGATTTACTAAATTTAAATATCTAATGTCAAATATATTGATTCTTAAACATGGTTCATTGGGTGATATTGTTCAAATTAGTGGAGTTATTCGAGATATTAGAGAAACGCATAATAAGGAAACAATTTTTATTTTGACCACGTCCCCATATGCTGAACTTTTAAGTAGATGTCCATATATCGATGGCGTTTTGATTGATAGAAGACTACCTCGATGGAATTTTTTATATCTTTTAAAATTAAAAAGAATGATAGAAAAATTTAATTTTTCACACGTTTATGATCTACAAAATTCGTCACGTACATCCTTTTACAGAAAATATTTATTTAATATTTCAAACTGGAGTAGCGCTAAAACAACACTAAAAAAAAGAACAAAAAAAAGTGATTTCAATCAACAACCTGTTTTGGAAAGATTTAAAACTCAATTAGATAATTCAAATATTAAAATTAAATATTCTTTGAAACCAGATTTTTCTTGGGCTTGCTTAAATATAGATCAGATAGTTAATAAATTTTTTGGAAATAAATTCATTCTAATTTTTCCATTTAGTTCACCACAACTATCTCATAAACAGTGGCCATATTATAATGAATTAATAAAGATTATTAAATCAAAACACACTAATTTTGAAGTTGTAATTGCTCCGGGACCAAGTGAAATGGAAGATGCTAAAAAAATTAAAGCAACATCAATTACAAATAATAAAAAAGCTTTAAATATTATGGAACTTGCTGGTTTAATAAAGAAGTCAAGTTTTGTTATTGCTAACGATACTGGACCCGCTCACATGACAGCTCATCTTGGAAAGAGTGGCGTGGTTTTATTTGGACACCACACAACCCCTCAAAAAGTTTCTATTGAAACTGATAAATTTAAAGCTTTAACTGTAGATAACTTAAAAGATCTTTCAGTTGAAAGCGTTTATTCTGAAATAAAAAATAAATTAGAATTAATTATTCATTAATTAATTTTATATAGTTTTTTACAATTTTATTCCAATGAAAGTCCTCAGAAAACTTTTGTGCAGCTTGGCCATATTCATTAAACCTATCATTTGTAAAAAAATCAATAACAGACTCATAAATTGAATTTAAGTTGTTGCCATCGCAAATTAATCCTGTTTTATTATGTACTATAGCGTCGGACGCGCCTCCATCTTTACCACCTATTGATCCAACACCATAGGAGGCGGCTTCCATATAAGATATTCCAAAACCTTCAACAGATTTTTTATATATTCTAGACGGCATCAAAAATAAATTGGAAGCAGCAATGAGTGCTAATTTTAAATTTTCATTGATATTGTTTAAAAAAATAACTTCTTTTTCTATAGATAGTTCTTTTGATAATTTTTTTAAGTTATTTTCTTCCTTGCCAGAACCAATGGATATATATTTAATATTAGGAAATTTAGTTTTTAAATTTTTTATTATCATCAAAGTTTTTTCATGATTCTTTCTTTTTTCAAGTCTTGCAACAGTTATGATTTTTGGGAAAGAATCTTTAAAAAATGATTCTGCTTCAGTTTTAAACTTATCTTCTATAATTTTAGGTTTTTGAATTCCTGGAAAAATTATCTTTATTTTTGAAGAGTTAATTCCCACTCTAATAGCCAATTCTTTAGTAAAATTTGAATTAGCTATAATGAAATTTGCTTTATTTGTGCTTTTGATCATTCTTTTATTTAATAACGAACCTTTTTCGTGGTTAATTTCTTTAGAGTGAAGTAGACATATTGTTTTGGATTTATTTAAACGTTCTTTGTTTAATAATTCTAAACTTTTCCAGTGGTCAGTTACAATAGATCTAATATTGGAGTTTTCATTTATGAAATTGTTAATCAAATTAGCTTTTCTATATTTTCTGAAAAGCTTTATTCCTTTTATTCTCTCAATATTAATTTTAGATTTACTGTCATAAAGATTCGAATTTGGGAATTCATATGCAAAAACTTTAACTGGACCATGGTCCAACAAACTTTCTGATAAATCTCTCATTAAAGTTTGCATTCCGCCAATATCTGGTGGAAAGTTTCTTGTAACTACCAGGAACATTATTCAAGCCATTTTATATTACAACCCATACTTGGAATTTGTTTAGCGGGGCCTTTTCCAGAAGCAGCCACTAATTTCATGGCAATTCTAAGATCGCTGTCTCCTTTAGCAATGGGTTTTAAATCCTTCAATTCCCTTATTCTGCCTCTATAGTGGAGTTCAAGATTTTTGTTATAACCAAAAAAATCTGGTGTACATACTGCACCGTATTCCTTAGCGACTTTTTGTGTTTCATCAAATAGATAAGGAAAAGAAAAATTGTGAAGTTTTGTAAAAGATATCATGTTTGCATAGGAATCTTCAGGATAATTTTTTACATCATTAGACATTATAGCAGCAGATTTTACACCTATGCTTTCTAAAAATTTAACATCTTGAACAATATCCTTGATTACAGCTTTTACGTATGGACAGTGATTGCAAATAAACATAACTAAGGTGCCATTCTCACCCCTAATATCATCTAGAGATACTTTTTTATTTTCAGTCGATAATAAATTAAAATCTTTTGCTTTTTCTCCAAAATTACAAATTGGTGTTTTTGTAAGAGTCATTTATAATGCATTAATAAACTATGATTTACAATTTTGAAATCGAAAATTTATTTTTTTCTAAATCTTCTTATTAAGCTAGAAGTATCCCATCTATTACCACCCATTTTTTGGATTTCCTCGTAATAACTGTCCACTATTTTAGTGATGGGTAGAGGTGAATTATTTTTCTTGGCTTCATCAAGAGCTATTTTTAAATCTTTTCTCATCCAATCTACCGCAAATCCAAATTCAAATTTATCATCGATCATGGTTTTATGTCTGTTTTCCATTTGCCATGATTGAGCTGCACCCTTAGAAATTACCTCAATTACATCTTCCATTTTTAATCCTGCATTTAGACCAAAATTTATAGCCTCAGATAATCCTTGTACAAGACCTGCTATGCATATTTGATTAACCATTTTTGCCAATTGACCACTTCCAGAAGGTCCCAACAGTTGTACTTTCTTGCTATAACAATCAATAATATGTTTGGCTTTATCAAAATCTTCTTTATTTCCACCAACCATAACTGTAAGTGTGCCTTTTTCTGCTCCAGCTTGACCTCCTGAAACAGGTGCATCTAGAAAACCAAAACCATGAGTTTTAGCATTTTTGTGAAGTTCTCTAGCAACTTTAGCCGATGCTGTTGTGTTATCGATATACACCGCGTTTTTTTTTATTGTATTAAAAATTCCTTTTTTTCCAATAGCCACTTCTTTAATATCGTCATCGTTACCAACGCAGGTAAATACAAAATCGGAATCTTTAGCTGCTTCTTCTGGTGTTTCTGCAATTTTTCCTTTGTGCTCTTTAATCCATTTTTCAGCTTTAGATTTTGTCCTATTATAAACGGTTACATTGTGTCCAGCTTTTGATATATAACCGGCCATGGGGTAACCCATTACACCAAGACCAATAAAGGAAACTTTACAACTCATACTATGATTATAGATATAGTCAGATCTAATTTCAAAATAATAATTTTTGGTTTTGTTTTTACTTTTTTCTCCTGTATAGGTCAGAGTTTTTTTATAGGCCTATTTAATTCTAATATTAGGCAAGAATTAAATATTACTCACGGAGAGTTTGGGACTATTTATGGAATTGCTACTTTATGTAGCAGTTTAACATTAATATGGTTGGGAAAAAAAATTGATGATTTGAAATTAGTTAATTATTCTTTTCTGGTCATAATTTTTTTAAGCTTTGCGGCTCTTTTTTTTTCATTTGTTAATGGACTAATTTTTTTGGTCATAGGTATATTTTTTTTAAGATTATCAGGTCAAGGGTTAATGGCTCACACCGCATCTGTTGCGATTAGTAGATTTTTTGATCGAAGCAGAGGTAAAGCATTAAGTTATGTTTGGGTTGGAATGTCTTTTGGAGAGTTTTTATTACCTATAATTATAGTGTATTTTTTGACGTTTATATATTGGAGAAACTTATGGCAAGGATTTGCGATTATAATTATATTGCTATTACCAATATTTACTTATCTTACAATTAAAGAGATCAGCATATTTTCTAGAGAAAACAAAAATGGAGGCAATGTTAATAAAAATATCGCTACAATCAAAAGTTGGACTAGAAGAGAAGTATTAAAAGATTTAAAGTTTTATTCAATTTTACCAGCTATGCTTGCTCCATCATTTATAATTACTGGTATAGTTATTAATCAAACATTTATTATCGAATCTAAAGATTGGGAAAAATTTGCTATTGCTAAATCGTTTATGATTTATTCAACACTTACTGTAGTAACTTTATTTTTTTCGGGATTTTTGGTTGATAAATTTACCAGCAGAAAAATTTTTCCACTGCTTAATGTCCCGCTATTATTTAGTTTAATTGTATTGGCGATTTTTGATCATCCTTATACAGCCTTCGTTTTTATGGGATTTATGGGTATTTCAAATGGGCTAACAAATGTTCTAATGTCCTCATTCTGGGCTGAAATTTATGGAGTCAATTATTTGGGATCTATTAAAGCTTTAACAGGTTCGTTAATGGTTTTTTCTACGGCTCTGGCAACTGCAGTTTTTGGAATATTAATTGATTTAGGATACTCAATAGAAAATATTGCTACTTTTTGTTCAATTTATACCACAATATCAATAGTCCTTGTCCTTATTTTTCAAAAAACTTATAAACCTTTTTTACAAAATAAAACTTGATTTTGTCTACACTTTTTATTATTTATTGCACATCTTATGGCTCGAATTACTGTAGAAGACTGTTTAGAAAAAATTGATAGTCGTTATGATTTAGTATTACTGGCAAAAGAAAGAACTTCCCAACTTAATGCTGGAGACCCATCTTTAGTACCACAAGATAATGATAAAAACACCGTGATAGCATTAAGAGAAATTGGAGAAGGAAAAATTTCTATAAAGACATTAGAAGATTCTGCAATCGGTAAACTTATGAAGCAACAAAAGGAAACAACTGAAATAGAAGAGTCGGATGATGAGAGTGAAGACAGTTTTGACAAATTATACAAGGGTGAAATTTCAAAAAGTGGTGTAGCGGTTCTGCCTTCTAAAAGAACAAGAAGAATTCCTGAAAAAGTTAATCTAACTTATAAAATTTCAGATGATGATAGTGATGTTAAAAAAGAAAAATCAAAACTACAGTCAGAAACTGAATTATTATCTACTGACAAAGAATCTTAACAATAATATAATTAATTTCAAATAAAATAAAAAAGATAAGAAATAGACTATGAACAAATCTATATCTGTTGCCCCTATGATGGATTGTACAGATAGACATGATCGTTACTTTTTAAGATTAATAAGTAAAAATGTAAAGTTATATACAGAAATGATAGTTGCGGATGCGATTATCAAAGGAGATAAAAATTTTCTTCTAAACTTTAATTTATCTGAAAAACCACTTACCCTTCAAATTGGGGGTTCTGTTCCAAATGAATTAGGTAAGGTGGCTAAAATTGCTGAAGATTATGGCTATGATGAAGTAAATTTAAATCTTGGTTGTCCTAGCAAGAAAGTTCAAAAGAATAAATTTGGTGCATGTTTAATGAAAGAACCAAATTTAGTCGGCGATTGTATTAGTGAAATGAAAAATGCATGTAACTTGCCCATTACCATCAAAACAAGAATTGGTTATGACGATCTAGAAAATTATGAATATTTAAAAAAATTTCTTACAATAATAAAAACAGCTGGAACGAAAACTTTTATTATTCATGCTCGAAGAGCAATATTAGGTAAGTTAACACCCAAACAAAATTTAAACATACCACCTTTGAATTATAATTTTGTTTATGATATTAAAAAAGATTTTAAAGATGATACTGTTATTTTGAATGGCGGAGTGGATTCATTAGATAAAATTAAAACTCATTTAAAGAAAGTAGATGGAGTTATGATTGGTAGAGCTGCATACCATTCTCCCTATTTTTTAGCAGATGTTGAAAAAGAGATTTTTAATAACGATAATATTCCAACAAGAATTGAAGTTATGGAACAAATGATGCCTTATATTAAACAAGAAACCAAAAAAGGAACTCGACTTAATCAAATTATGAGACATACCATTGGTTTATTTCACGGTCAAAAAGGATCAACTTATTGGAAAAGATATTTAAGCAAGAATATGTGTATTAGAGAAGCTGATTTACAAAAAGTAAATCATATTATGGATCATATTAAAAATAATAATATTGCCACTTCTTTAGGAAGATAAGTTGTTAGAAGCTTTAGATCAAAATCAAGTAATATTTATTTTAACTGTAATGGCTGCATCAGCAGTCGTTACTGGTTTTATGGCTGGCTTTTTTGGAATAGGTGGTGGCTTAATAATGGTTCCTATTCTTTTTTATATATTTAGTTTTGCTGGCATAGAACAAATTTTTATTATGCATCTAGCCTTAGGGACATCTTTTTCAATTATAATTCCAACGTCAATAATATCAACAATTACACACATGAAATTTAAGGCTGTTGATTTTAGTATTGTTAAAACTTTCGGAGCATTCGTTGCAATCGGAGTTGTGTTCGGAACTATATTTGCTGTTAGTTTAAAGACTTCTAGTTTGGTTTTATTTTTTTCAATTATGACCATGCTTTTTTCCCTCTATTTTTTGATGGCAAAAGAAAAAATTAATCCCACACCGAGAAAAATAAATTTAATTTATAGAGTTGTTTGTGGCTTTTTATCAGGCTTTTTATCTGCTCCTATGGGGATTGCGGGAGGTGTAATTAATACTCCAGTATTAAAAATGTTTGGTTATCCAATTAAAGTTGCCATTGGCTGTTCAGCGGCTGTCGGGTTCGTAATTGCTTTAATCGGAGCTATAGGTTATGCAGTTTCAGGAAGTTATCTTAATATCAACGTTCCATTGAGCTTAGGATTTATAAATATACCAACATTTCTAATTTTTGTACCGATTACAATGTTTATGGCTAAGATTGGAGCCAAAACAGTTCATAAATTTGATAAAAGGCTTATTGGAAAGTTGTTTGGTATTTATCTTTTTATTGTATCTTGTAAATTATTTTATGAATATTTTTCTTTTTAAATTTTTTGATCGTACTCACCAACTTTACCAGTTTCATTTAAAAGATTATCAATAAATTCAAATATTTTCTTTTTCCTTTTATCAGATGATGGGCTTTCGGTAACAACTACCAATGAAGGTTTATTTGAAGAAGCTCTAATCAGACCCCAAGAGCCATCCTCAAAAGAAAATCGTATACCATTTACAGTTAATATATTGGTAATTGACTGATTATCTATTTTCGTGTTGTTGGCTTTTAAATTTTCTATTTTTTTAAGCAAGGATTCGACAACTTGATATTTTTCTTCATCTTTACAAAAAGGAGCCATAGTAGGAGATTGATAAGTTTTGGGTAGTTCATTTATTATTTCAGAAATTTTTTCATTTCTGTTGTTTAATAAATTACACACTTGAATCGCAGAATTAATTGCATC